>Ga0066793_10000218_pt1 | contig 21012 bp, 18 predicted proteins | sample PersoiDNA2013189_FD_83876 | JGI IMG/M metagenome (GOLD analysis project Ga0066793, IMG submission 83876) | Permafrost soil microbial communities from the Arctic, to analyse light accelerated degradation of dissolved organic matter (DOM) -... | ecosystem: Environmental > Terrestrial > Soil >... | reverse complement strand
GGCATCCACACCTCGAGGTCGTAGCACTTCGCAGCCGAGAACCCCAGGTCCCCGGTGGAGAGCAGCACCACCCGGTGATGGATCTCGAGCCGGCGCAGCACCTCCTCCGCGTGGTCGATCATCTTCTCGAGCTCGTCGAACGAGTTGTCGGGGTGAGCGAACTTCACCATCTCGACCTTGTTGAACTGATGCTGCCGGATGATGCCTCGCACGTCCTTGCCGTACGAGCCGGCCTCGCGCCTGAAGCACGGGGTGTAGGCGACGTAGTTGATGGTCAGGTCCTCCTCGCGCAGGATCTCATCGCGGTGGATGTTGGTGACCGGCACCTCCGCGGTCGGGACGAGCAGCAGGCCGTCCTGGCACTGGTACATGTCCTCCCTGAACTTCGGGAGTTGCCCAGTGGTGGTGAAGGTCTCTTCGTTCGCGAGGATGGGTGGGAAGACCTCGGTATAACCGTGCTCGCGCGTGTGCATGTCGAGCATGAAGTTGATGAGCGCCCGCTCCAGCAACGCGCCCGCGCCCTTGAGGAGCGTGAAGCGCGCCGCGGCGATTTTGGCGCCCCGCTCGAAGTCCAGGATGCCGAGCGGCTCGCCGACGTCCCAGTGCGGCTTCGGTTTGAACGTGAACACCGGCGGCTCGCCGAAGCGCCGCACCTCGATGTTCGCGGTCTCATCCGGGCCGACCGGCACCGATTCGTCGGGGATGTTGGGGACGTCCAGCATCATGGTGCGAAGGGCCTCTTCTATCGCGCGGACCTCGGCGTCCAGCTCCTTGATACGGTCGGATATCTCGCGCATCCCGTCGGTGATCTCGGTGGTGTCGCCGCCATCTTTCTTCATGGCTACGATGGTCTCGCTCGCCTTGTTGCGCTCGTGCTTCATCTCCTCGACCTTGACGAGGATGTCCCGGCGCTGCGAGTCGAGCTCCAGGGCGCCGTCGATGTCGGCGACCTCGGCGCTCATGCCTCGGTCGAGTATTACCTTCTTGACCCGCTCGGGGTCCTCACGGATGACTTTGATATCGAGCATAGGAGAATTATAGAACATCGGAGTCGGTTCATCGTCGGCAGGGTCTGACCCCGGTGGCGCACAGCGGAAAAAGTGTAAAGAAAAGTGGAAAACGAACGACGCAACCGGTGTTAAGCGGGGTAGGAGCCGAGCAGCTTCAGCTCGCGGAGCTTCCCGACGAGCGAGCCGACGGCGCCGGCGACCTCTGGGTCGTCGATGTGCCCTTCGATGTCGATGAAGAAGTAATACTCACCCAGGACTTTCTTGGTGGGGCGTGACTCGATCTTGGTGAGGTTGACGCCCCTGTCCGCGAACTCCTGGAGTATCTCGAGCAGGCTCCCAGGGCGGTTCGCCTGGATGAAGCACACGATGGAAGTCTTGTCCTTGCCCGTGCGCGCGGCCTTCTCTTTGCCGACCACGACGAAGCGGGTCACGTTCCCCGGGTAGTCCTCCATGTCGCAGTCGAGCACCTCGAGCCCGTAGATGCTGGCGGCGAGCTCTGTCCCGATCGCGGCCAGAGGCTCGTCTGATTGCGAAACCGTGACTGCCGCCTCTGCCGTGCTGTTGGCCGCGGTCACCGGCACCTCGCCGAACCACCTCGCCAGGAACCCGCGGCACTGTCCCGTCGCCTGGGGATGGGAGATGATGCCTTTGATGTCGTCCCTGCCGACTCCCGGCCGCGCGGCGAGGCAGTGCCTCACCGGCTGGACGACCTCTCGCTCGATGACGAGGTCGGTATCGAACGCGAGCGTGTCGAGCGTCACGTTGACGGCGCCCTCGATGGAGTTCTCAATGGGGACGATACCCCGGTCCACCTCGCCCGACTGCACCGCGCGGAGCACCTCGGGGATGGTCGCGAACGGGATCTCTTCGTCGTAGGTGGATGGGAGGTTCGCCTCGAGGGCCTCCTGGGTGAAGGTGCCCCGCGGGCCGAGGTAGCCAATGCTCGGCATGCTACTCCGGCTCCCTGTTCCTCAACCTGTCGACCGGCGTATCGAGCCCGCGCGGCCTCGGGGTGGTCGGCCGGCGCTCGGGTGCCCTGTCCGCCTGGCCACCGACCGGACGCCCCGCCCGATCGCTCCGGGTTTCGACCCTGCGGTCGGGACTCTTCGTTTCCCTCGCCGGCGGCGCCTCTTCCACCGGATCGAGCAGTCGCTCCACCTGTTCCTCCAGGGACGTGCCGGTCGGCGGGGCCAGCTCGGGCTCCCTCTCCGGCTCCGGTTCCCGCTCCCGCTGCGGCTCCGGCTCCTGCCGGCGCTCGCCTGGACGGACGTGGTTAGCCCGGCCGGCTCTGCGCTTGCGGTGCTGGGGCGCTTCAGCTGTCGCAGCCTCACGGGCCGGTTTCCTGGACTCTTCGCGGGCGGGTTTCCTTGGCTCCTCGGGCGGTCGCCGCGCCGGCTCCTCGGGCGGTCGCCGCTGCGGCCTCCGTTCGACGCCCTCCGGCCGCTCCTGGGCTATGCGGGCCTCGGCTTCAGCCCTTGCCTCCGGGGAGCGCGAGATGTATTCACGGTCATGGAACAGGCGGAGGTTCGCCATCCTCTCCTCGTGGTCCCGGTCCTTGGCCTCGACGGGCAGGGCGCCCATGTCCTTGCTCTGCAGAGCGAGGCGGATGGCCTCCCGCTCTTCCGGGGAAAGCTCGTAAGACGACGACCTCTCGATGATCGGCTTCGCGTAGGTGCGCGATTCGCTGCGACCGTAGATCGAGCTGAAGACCAGGCCGTTGCCGCGGTCATCCAGCAGGGCGACCGCAAAGCTGAGCAGGCCCCCCAGGTCCCTGAAGGCATCGAAGCGAACAACCCCCACGTGTTGCACCGCCCCCGCCACGCGCCGCAGGACCGCGGCGTACCGCTCGGAGAGGGCGTCGACCTCGTCTGAGAGCCCGTGCACCTGGTCGATATTGTCGTTCACGATCTCCACGAAGTTGGAGCCGTCGCTTCCACGCAGGAGCAACTCGCACTCGAGCTCAATGCGCCTGGTGCGCCAGAACAGATAGGCGATTATGGCGAGGGCTACGACCAGCAGGCCCCCCAAAACCAGCACTATCGCTGTGATGTTGTTCTTGATCATGGATCGTGCTTCCGCTTTACTCCAGCTCATTCACGCCGTATGGCGCAAGTTACGATTATACATCAAGTCGCCGCGCGGCAATCCGAGCAAACAGCTAGGCTCCCGGAGCCCCTTCGGCGCGGACTTTGAGCGCCCGGTTCATCTCCTCGAAAGGGCCGCGCGAGGTCTTGTCGGCCCACTTCGCCATGAGTGGTACGGCGAGCCCGCGGCAGTCCATCCCGTGGACCAGGTGCGTCGCTTGCCCGTCTCGCGGCTCCAGGACGAAGTAGTGCTCGCTGTCGAACACTCCCGGAAACCCGGGGTTCCCCCGCCACCTGAGCTCCCTGCCCCGCTCGACTACCAGGAGCTTCGGCTTGAAGTCCCTGCCCTTTTGACCCGCCGGCTCGAAGTGAAGTTCCAGTTCTGCGGCCGGGCGCCAGTTCCCCGCTCGCTCTCCTGATCATGGGGTTCCACTCGGGGTACGACGCGAAGTCGGTAAGGACGCCCCAGACGCGTTCGGCCCCGGCATCGATCACGATGTCGGTCACAATATCCAGTCTAGGCATCCCTCAGCCCTCCCGGGTCGTGAGAGCAGATAGCCTCGACCTGCCCGTCTGCCCTGTCCAGCGCTGTGTTGATCCGTGAGATCTGCTCCATCGCGCTTCCGAAGTCCTCGTGCGCGAGGCGGCGGAAGCAGCGCACGTCTAGCGGCGCGCCTTTCGATGTGTCCAGCTCCGAGGCGACATAGAACGCGTCACCGCAGTGGAACAGCCAGCCGGCACCGGTATCTACCGCGACGCCGCAGTGCCCTCGAGTGTGCCCGGGCAACGGGACCATTGCTATCCCCGGTGGAAGCCCTTCGAGGGCGCGCAGGCAATCCATCCCGAACCACTGCTCGGCGCTCGCGGCCCCCTCGTGCGCGACCCACTTCGGGCCGTGCTCAAAATGGCACGGGCGGTACCTGTCCTTTTCGCCTAAGCCGCGCGGGTCAAGCGCCGCATCGCGCTCCGCGGCCAGCACGTGGACGCTCGCGTCGGGGAAGTCGGGAAGGCCGCCCGCGTGGTCCCTGTCCAGGTGCGTGCAGATGATGTGCCTCACGTCGTCTGTCCTCAGCCCCAGCCGGCGGACCTGCCGGAACGCGGCCTTGTCCATATCCTGCTGCGCGTTCAGGATGGCGTTGGAGCGGCCGAGGCGGCGCGGGTCTTCCATGTCCTGCATGCCCAGGCCCGTGTCGATGAGGACCAGCCCGTCCTCGGTCTCCAGCAGCAGGCAGTTGCTCGACACTTCCGCGAGGTCGCGCGCGACAAGCTTTGCTCCGCGTGGGCGCATCGTGCCGCAGTTCAAACGGTGGACCTTCATACCTCTCCCCCTCGGGCAGCTTCCGGGCGCGTTTCGCGGGTGTTGATCGCCACGCGCCCATCATACATCCAGGCCGCCATGTCTTGTTGTATGATACTCGTAAGTTGCCGGCGGAAGGGGCGGGACAGCGCCGATGGAAGCGAACCTCCAAGACAAATACTTCAGCCTCAAGAAAGCCCTTGGCTCCATGGGCAGCGCGGTCGTCGCGTTCTCCGGAGGCGTAGACAGCACCCTGCTGCTGGCCGTCGGGAAAGAGGCGCTGGGGGACAACCTGCTCGCGGTCACCGTCGATTCGCCGCTGCACCTGCGCTCGATGATGGAGATGTCGACCCTGATGGCCGTGCGTCTCAAGGTCGAGCACCTCGTCATAAAGACCGACGAGCTGACCAGCCCGGCCTTCACAGCGAATCCGCCCGACCGGTGTTACCTGTGCAAGCACAGCAGGTTCAGCAAGCTCATCGAGATCGCAACGCGCGAGGGCATCTCGGAGGTCCTGGACGGCACCCAGATGGACGACTCCGGCGACTACCGCCCGGGGATGGAGGCGGCCCAGGAGCTGTCGGTACGCAGCCCTCTGCTCGAGAACGAGTTCTACAAGTTCGAGGTGAGGGCGTTGTCGCGGGAGCTGGGGCTCGCGACCTGGAACATGCCCGCCGGCACCTGCCTGGCAACCCGAGTCCCCTACGGCGAGCAGATCACCGGCGAGAAGCTCAGTGTGATCGACAAGGGGGAGGAGTTCCTGACCGGGCTTGGAATGAAAGACGTGCGACTGCGTTTCTATGACAACGGCACGGCGCGTATCGAGGTGAGCTCGCAGGGCATCCCGGTCCTGGCGTCGGATGGGGTGCGCGAGAGGGTCGTGAGCAAGATGAGGTCGCTGGGCTTCACCTACGTGACCGTCGACCTCGCGGGCTACAGGACCGGCGCGCTGAACGAGGTGCTCTCCCTGAGCTGAGGGTCGGGGGAGACAGGCCCGCAACTGGCGGTGGACATCCATGACCTACGAAGATTCAATAAGGGACTTGCTGCGGCAGGTCGAAGCGGGCGAGGTCCCGGTGGAGGACGCGCTCGGGCGGCTGCGCTCCCTTCCTTTCACCGACCTGGGGTTCGCGAAAGTCGACCACCACCGCGAGCTCAGGCAAGGTTTCGCCGAGGTGGTGTTCTGCGAGCGCAAGACCCTCGAGCAGACCGAGAAGATAACCGCGGCGCTCCTCGATAAGAACGAGGGCAACCTGCTTCTGACGCGCGCGAACCCGGATGTCTACCGGCTCGTGCACGCACTGGACGACAGGGCCGTTTACTACCCCGAGGCGCGCGCCATAACCATCGAGAGGGAGAAGGTCGACCCGTTCGGGCTGGTGTCGATCGTGTCGGCGGGGACAGCAGACGTCCCGGTTGCCGAAGAGGCCTGGGTGACCGCCTCCATCATGGGAAGCGATGCAAAGCGGTTCTACGACGTCGGGGTGGCGGGCGCGCACAGGTTCCTGGTCCACCGCGAGGAGCTCGAGCGCTCGAACGTGATCGTTGTGGTCGCGGGAATGGAAGGAGCTCTGGCCAGCCTGGTCGGCGGCCTGGTGTCCTGTCCGGTCGTCGCGGTGCCCACCAGCGTCGGGTACGGCGCGTCGTTCGGAGGGCTTGCCGCGCTGCTGGCGATGATGAACTCCTGCGCCGCAGGGGTCAGCGTGGTGAACATCGACAACGGGTTCGGCGCCGGCTACCTGGCCGGGGTCATCAACAGGATGGTCGCGAAAAGGGAGGGGAGCGGTCGGTGACGGTAGCTTACTTCGACTGTTTCAGCGGCATCAGCGGCGACATGGTGCTGGGCGCGCTCGTGGACCTCGGGCTCGACATGGAGGACCTGGCCGGCGCTCTCACCTCGCTGGACCTGGAGGAGTTCCGCCTCGAGTCGCGCGAGGTGATGAGCTACGGGTTGCGGGGGACCAAGGTGGACGTCGTGGTCCCCGAGAGCGTGCTGGTGCGCACCTTCAATAACATCAAAGACCTGATCGAGAACAGCGCGCTGCCGGAAGCCGTGAAGTCTGTCAGCCTGGAGATATTCATGCGCATCGCGCGCGCGGAATCGGTAATACACAACAAGCCGGTCGACCAGGTCCACTTCCACGAGGTGGGCGCCGTGGATTCCATCGTCGACATCGTCGGGGCCGCTTACGGGATGCACGCGCTGGGCATCGTCGAGGTCTTCGCCTCGCCGCTGCCGCTGGGGCACGGGATGATCAAGACCCAGCACGGCTCGATCCCGGTGCCGGCGCCGGCCGTGCTCGAGATACTGGGCGACACGCCGACGTACGGGCGCGGCATCCCCACCGAGATCGTCACGCCGACCGGGGCGGCCGTGGTCAAGACCCTCGCGGGGGCCTTCGGCACGATGCCCCCCATGAAGCTGGGCAACATCGGCTACGGCGCCGGCACCAAGGACATCGGCGTGCCGAACCTGCTGCGGGTCATCACCGGCGAGCGGCTGGACTTCCCCGGCGAGCAGGAGCAGCTCGCCTATGTCATCTCGACAAACATCGACGACATGAACCCCGAGTTCTACGACTACGTGATGGAGAGGCTGTTCGGCGCCGGCGCGCAGGACGTGTGGCTCACGCCCATACAGATGAAGAAGACCAGGCCCGGGACTATCATCAACGTGCTCTGCACGCCCGCGGACGCGAGCGACCTCAAGCGGATACTCCTCGAGGAGACGAGCACGTTCGGCCTTCGCACCTCGATGGTCATGAAGAAGGCGATCGAGCGCGAGGTCGTAGAGGTCGACACGCCGTGGGGAGCCGTCAGGGTCAAGATCGGCCGCGAGAGCGGCCACGTGACCAGCGTCTCACCTGAGTTCGCAGACTGCGCGAAGATCGCGGGCGAGCAGGGGGTCCCGATCAAGGAAGTGTTCCGCAAGGCGCAGGTCCTCGCCCAGGAGCAACTCGAGTAGAACTAAACTTTTGGGGGTCTGACCCCAAAAAGTTTAGCCGGTCTCGGCGCGCATGATGAAGTTGAGCTCCATCGAGTTGTTATCGAGCTTCTTCTCGCCGGGAACTGGGCCCGCCATGACCTTCATGATGTTCTCTTTCTCGGTGCCTGTGGCCGGGACCAGGTCTTCGAAGACCAGCGTCGCCGTCTCGCCCGCCTTGAGACGGGTTATCTTCTGGGTCTTCTTCTGCTGAGTGCCCGCGGGGTCGGTGTCCAGGGTCACAACGACAGGCACGTCGTCCTCTTCCTGGTTGCCCTGGTTCTGAACGCTTACTTTGACAGTGAACGTCTTGGAGTACGGAAGGATCGCGATGCCGGAGGAGGTCTTATCGACGCTCGCCGGCGCTGTCGACAGCCCTATGGTAGCGACGCCGTGCAGCGCGTTGCCCGACTCGGTGCCGGAGATCCCGCTGATGTACTCGCGCACGCCCGCGGCCAGCGCCTCGTCCGCCTTAGGCATGTAGACGGAGTCCGCGACCTTCTCGAAGCCGAACTTCGCCTGCTGGAGCTTTTCCTCCAGCCCGCCCCTGAACCGCTGCATGGCCCGGTCGCTCACCACCAGGTCGAGCAGTCCCCCCGACATCTGTGTCGCCGCGGTGTCGGTGTTCTTCTTGTCCAGCACATCCAGGATGGATGCGCGGTAGGCGTCCACTCCACCGACCCTGATATCCAGAGTCATCTGCAAGATCGGCTGGAGTGCGGCCGCTTTCGGAGGAACCTGGACGAGCGGCGCGTCGTGCGCGATCTGCTTGCAGCTGTCGACCATCTGCTGGAGCTTCGTAGCCACGTCCGCGCGGGTCAGGTCCTGGACGTTGGTCCGCAGCTCCTGGAACTGGCCGCCCACCGCCGCTGATTGACTTATGAGCTTGTTGGCGGCCCCCGTGTACACGCGCAGCTTGTCGTTCTCCTTGGCCTCCTGGTTGCCTCCGCAGCCCCTGCCGAAAATCCAGCAGAAGACGAGCAGCACGATCACGGCCGCGATGATGAGTACCGGCGCCGGACCGCGCCGGCGCGCAGGGGTAGGGCCGACTGACGCCGTCCGCCTGTTGCGGACGTTCCGTCGCCTCTTTCCTGTGGTGTATCTCGGTCTGGAATTATAAGACTGCGCCATAAATCACTCGTTGAAAACAGTGCGGCCGCTGTACTCTTTGCCTGCCCAGGCTCCCCGTCCGCCGCACACCCTCACTAAAACAGGCAAAGCGCAAACCGCCAACGGGTACTGAGGCCTTTGAATGCGATCGGCTGTCCAGCCGGTCTCCCGGGGGGGCGCTTCAAGCGCCACTGTCTTCATTGTCAGAGTTGGTGGGCGAGGAGGGACTCGAACCCTCATGCCCTTGCGAGCACAGGACCCTGAACCCTGCGTGTCTACCAATTCCACCACTCGCCCACGACCCGGGCCCAAAGATGCGAAGGCGGCCTTCGCTCAGCGTCTATTCTATGTCTCTTGCCCTTCCTCGGGGACCGAGACCAGGTCCACAGTCTCTCCCCTGTCGCCCTGACGAGGTCGTAGGACCTTATCTTCAGGATGGCGGTGGGCTCACCGCTGCCAGTATATACTACATCTTCTCGCAGGGTGTAGTAATCGATGTACGAGGGGAGCTCCAGCTTGTGCCCGACCGGTGGAAGCGCGCTCGCGAGGTAACCGGTCAGCGACGGTATGTCCTCAGCCGGTACGGGCTCGACCGCCTCGCCTCCTGTCAGCGCCTTGAGCTTCTCGATGTCGACCGACCGGTCGCCCGGCACGATGACCATCACCGGCTCGCCGTCCACCCTGAACAGCTCGACGCGCGCGATCTGACACAGGTCCAGGCCGAGCGCGGCCGCCGCCCTCTCCAGGCTCCCCGCCTGGCCGGACAGCTTGAACAACTCATGAGGGACGTCGAGTTCTTGCAGGCGGTTATGAACGTTCAGGCTCGAATACATAATTGACCATCCGGCCCGCAGCGAGGCGGGCCTTTCGGGTAGGATCTACGGTGTTCAGTTTTCTGCAATGGCGGGCGCTGGCGTGCGGCTGGTATGGCGACCTATTTCATTCCACCTTTGCGGCCTATCTTCTGATAGAACTCGGTGCCGTACCTCTTCTTGGTCGTCTGCCCACCCTTCTTGCCTCCGACGCTACCGATCTTCGAGTAGAACTCGGAGCCGTACTTCTTCTTGGTGGTCTGACCCCCCTTGCGCCCGGCCTCGCTTCGGGTCATCTTCGCCTTCGCCACTGCAATCGCCCCCCATACATTTGAGCGCTGGACCAACGTCCTTCTCTGTCCCGGGAACCTCGTTGTCCGCGGGCACATTATCTCATCCCTGAGCCCCATTTTCCAGTTGGTTGCTTACCTGTTTCGAGGTCAATCCCGCAATTCCTACAAGCGATGTTTGCGAACCTTTGAGAGGGTGCCTTCAACTTGACAAGATAACAGTCGCGCTTATAATTGCATTACTTCTCACAAGCAGCGAACTGTCGTTGCTTTAGGCACGGCCGAAGGGGGGGTGGAACCGTGGAGCCAAAGGATGTCCCATATCTCCTGCTTGGCGCTATGAGCACCATAAGGGAAGAGACCAAGAAGACCGTTGATGACCTCGTCGAGAAGGGCAAGACCGGCGGCGGCAAGTCCGCGAAGGGAATCGCCCAGGCGGACAAGGCGGTCCGGGACCTGGTGAACAAGGGTAGAAAAGAGCGGGAAGACCTCCTGACCGCCATCGGTAAAGAAGTCACCAGGATTCTCGACAACATGGGCGCTATCACCAAGAACGACATCAGGGCGCTCGACAAGCGACTCGCGAACATAGAAAAGCGGATCAAGTAGACGGGGCGCATCCCCGTTGCGGCAATAACGAAACGAGGTGCTGACATGGAGCTTAACGACATGCCTTATCTCCTTCTCGGTGCCCTCGCATCTGTCAGGGACGACTCGATCAACAACGTCGACGACATGATAGCGAAGGGGAAGGAGCTGGCTGAGGGCGGCAAGGCCAAGGTCAAGGATTCGGCCCAGGACAGGAAGCTGGAAGCCACCATCCAGGACCTGGTGAAGAAGGGCAAGAAAGAGAGCGCAGAGCTCGTAGACGCGGTGGGCAAGGTTGTGAAGGACACGCTCGACTCGCTCGGCATAGTGACCAAGGCCGACATCAAGGCAGTCGAGACGCGGCTCGCGAGCCTCGAGAAGAAGCTCGGCCCCGCGAAGAAGAAGACTCCGGCCAAGAAGAAGGCCGCTGCAAAGAAGAAGGCTCCCGCAAAGAAGAAGGCGGCCAAGAAGCCTGCAAAGAAGAAGGCTCCCGCAAAGAAGAAGGCGGCCAAGAAAGCGTAGGATTACATTTCGTGAGTTAAACCCGTGGCCTTTCGGTCACGGGTTTTTCATTTTCGGTGTAAAGAAAGTGCCTGGCACCGGTTTTACACTCACTCCTGGTCGAGGAAGAACGAGCCAGTGTCCTGCGGCATGCTCTGCGCATCGACAGGGGTTTGTTCCTGGCCTCCGGTCTCGGGGGGCATCGGCGCTGCAAGAAGCGAGGCTGGCTGCTTCAACTCCGTGAAGGGCGGGACGCGCTCGCGTGACTTGCGCGCGATGACCGCGCCTATCACGCCCACCAGGAGTACCAGCGCGCCGAACGCGAGCGCGATGTCGAAATAAGCGATGACAAGAGAGCTGATCGTGCGAAGCGCCTGGTTCGCCGCAGGCCTGTAAGTTCCCGCCGCGCCCGCCTTCCATACAAACTGGTGTCCGATGCGCAGCATCAGCGATGCCGGAAGGGCGCTCATGATGAAGGCTATACCCGCGCCTGCAACCTTTCCCCACCCGCGGCAGAAGACGATGAACAGTATCCCGAAGGCGAGGGCCAGGACACCGAAGATTATTATCGGCCACAGCAAGTCGTTGTGGATCTTGCGGTTCATCTCACTCAGGATCGTGACACAGACGGCCTTTGCCCTCTCCTCGCCCGCGCCGAGCGCTGCCTTCATCGGAAGGCTCTCTTTGTATCCTTGAGCGTAGATCTGCTTCTCCGCCTCGGCGATCACCCGGTCCGCCAGGTCATCCGCCGAAAGCGAGGCGATGACGTCGCCCTTGAGGGTGATGGTGATGCCTATGTCCGGGATATAGATGCTGGCGCCGCGGCTCTTGCGAGCCTTGCTCCGAAGCTCCTGGTAGTTTCCTTTGACGAGCTGCTTGACCTGCGTCGCGTTCTCGATGATCGGCACCATCACTTGCTTCGCGGCGCCCGGACCGGTCACCTGGTATAGTCCCGCCGAGATGAGCGCGAGCAATATGAAGAACGAGGTGATGACCCCGAATATCCACTTGAGGTCGACACGCCAGTGGCTTGTCTCACCACGAGTAAGCGATTCGAACTCGGGCTCCTCGAGAGACATCATGTCGAGAGGCGCCGGGCCCATGGGCGGGTACATGCCGACGGGAAAGCCCGGCGGCGTCATCGGGCCCCCTGGCCCGAACGGTCCCGGCGGTGGGATCCGGGAGGCCGCCGGGGGAAGCGGTGGGCTCTCCGGAGGCAGTGGCGGCTGGCCGGGGACAACGGGCATCGGGCCGGTCTGGCCCGGCCCGGGATATCCAAAGTAAGGGGGTGGCATCGTGTAGGGCGGCGGATACCATGGCGGCGGCATGAAGTATCCGGGAGCCGCCTGGGTTCCTGGAGGAAAGAACCCCGGAGCCTCCTGCTGTTGGGCTGGCGCAGCCGGTGGCGCCTCAGGCTGAGCCGGGGGTTCGATCGAAGTCGGCGCGGCTTCGCCGGCGGGAGGCCCTTCCGGCACAGGTGGTTGGGGCGGCGCCTGCTGGACGAGAGGCGGCGGTTGGACAACGGGTTGCGGCGCCGGCTCAACCGGCTGCGCGGGTGGCTGCACCCCGTACGGTTCCTGCGAAACAACGGTCGGAGGCGGGTGAGGGACCGGCGGCTGTGGCTCAACCGGCTGCACTGGCGGCTGCGCCTGTCCCGGAGCCTGTGGGGCTGCGTATTGCTGCGGCGCTTCGACCGGCGCGTACTGTTGTTCGGCCGTGGGAGGATAGACCTGCCGCCCGGCGAGGTCCGGTGGTCGCGCGCCAGGAGCGACCTGCTGATATCCGGCTTCCTCTGCGGCGCCTTCCGCGTGGCGCCCGCGCCGCTTTGTCTTTTTTTCCTTATCTCTCATCAGATGTCCGTGCTTCGCGCGCGACGCTCGTTTCCCTATACTATTAATATTCAAGTAACGGCGACCCTTTTCCTTATCGCGTTCAATTGCCGATACTATGGGGTGGAGCGGCAAGACACTGTATCGATGGCACCCGGCCACCACGGGGTGCGTGCAGGTGCTTGCATTTCTTGGAGAATACCCTGGAGAGAAAGACAAAGCTCAGAGGTTCGAATGTCGGTTAGAAATCGCCTCATACTGGGGTCAGCCATAGAGTTCCTGGTGTTCCTGCTCATCATCCTCGGCATCCTGTATGCCACCGGGGTCGCAGACCAGCGTGACGACCAGGTGCGCCTGTCACTCCGGCGGCTCACGCAGGCGCAGGCAGTTGCAAAGTACTCGGGCCTGGAAGTCGACAGGGCTGATGACCTCATCATCTCCGGCGGCAGGAGTGTTGAGCAGGTCGACTACAACCCGCGCGTCAAAGCGGCGTTCGCCCAGTGGGAGACATCTCTCCGGGACAACATCAACCTCTCGGGCGCGTCCGACCTCGGGGACCGCCAGTCGAGCGAGCTTATGCGCGTCCAGGCGATACGCAGGACTTACACCTTGATAGGCTCGAACGTGGACCAGGCGATCGCCGCCAGCATGGCCGGCGATTACACGCAGGCGGTCGCTCTCGCCACCAAGGCGCAGAACGCCTACCACGAAACCTTTGTACCGGGCCTCGAGTCGGTTACCGCCGCCGAGCAGACGAACGCCGCGGAGGCGGACGCGCAGTCCAAGGACGCCTCGAACACCGCGCGGCTGGTGCCGGTGGTTCTCGCCCCCATCGGCCTCATAATCTTCGCTGTGATCTCGTTCGTCCTGGTGCGCGACATCTCTCGTTCGGTGGCAGTTCTCAAGGACGGCGCTGAGCAGATCGGGAAAGGCGACCTCGACCTCGTTCTGGACACCGGGCGCAGGGACGAGCTCCAGGAGGTGGCGATGGCACTCAACCGGATGGCCGCCCAGCTCAAGAGGACTAATGAGGAGCTCAAGCAGTACGCCCACACGGTATCGCACGACCTCAAGGGGCCCATGTCCTCGGTGGTGATGGCGAGCAGCCTGCTCGTCGATGAGGTGCAGTCCTCACCGCAGCTTTACAAAGAGGCCGGGGTGACCATAAGCGACATGGCACACATGATAGGCGAGAACGCCGGCCGCACCCTCGACCTGATCGACGAGCTCCTCAAGCTCGCTGAGGCAGGGCAGACACCGGTGTCGGTCGCCAGCGTCCCGGTCTCGAAGACGGTCTCCCAGGTCCTGGAGGAGCGCGCGCCGGACCTGAAGGCAAGAGGCGTCGAGGTGAAGGTGTCCGACGACCTCGGGACTCTGCACGCGAACGCGGCACACGTCTATCAGCTCTTCTCGAACCTGATAGCGAACGCCATCAAGTTCGACACCTCGGACAAGCCGGTGGTCGAGGTCTCCTACCTGGGCAAGGACTCAACCGGCGCGCACCGGTACGTGGTCAGGGACAACGGCCCTGGCATCAGCCCGGACGACCTCGGCCATCTCTTCGAGGCTTTCTACAGGGGAGAAGAAGGCGGGACCGGCATCGGCCTCGCCACCGTCCAGAAGATCATCGGGGTGTACGGTGGCGAGATAAGCGCGCACAACGACGGCGGGGCGGTCTTCGAGTTCACTTTCCGTGACTGGGAAAAGGAACTGCCCTAGGGAAAGAGCCGCAGCGCGCTCGCCTTCTGCTCCAGCACCTTCTCTCTGCTGTACGGAAGCGGCAGGTAATCCACCTTGCACCACACAGGGAAGTGGTCCTTGTAGTGCGGGCTGAGCCTGTGGCCCGACTGGCCGACGTCCAGCACGGCCCTCGAGCTGTCGAGGTCGTTGAAGTCGATTATCATGCGCAGGACCGGCCCGGCGTACGCGGCGTGGCTGCTGCAATCGGGAAGGATCGCCATCTCCGTGCAGCCGCCCATCGTCCCGCGCGCCAGCAACTGTGTCAGGCACTCGCTCGACGGCGGCGAAGCGTTGACCGTGTCGCCCTCGCCGTCGCGGGGAACGGGCCCCACGTTGAATATCTTGTCCAGGGGCCAGAAGAGCCCGAGCAGGTTCTGGCAGGTCAGGTAATGGACGCGGCCCCACTTCCAGGCCGACTGGTCGCCAGTCCCGTAGACCCCCGCAACCTCGGCAACCCCTTTCTCCAGGGCATCGAGCACCGCGTCCTCCAGGGTGCCCATTCCCGGCGGGAGCCAGTAAGGGTCTCGCATGGAGATGACATTTTCCAGGGCGAGGCTGACGCTCGTCCACGAGCAGGTGTATTCGCCGTAGAGCGTGCTCCCGAGCCGGTGCCGGAGCAGTGTCTCGCACAGGTGGTGCCAGGCATAGAAGTAGATGGTGGTCTCGACGGACTCGGCGCGTGCCTGGTGGTCCCAGGCAGCCAGTCGGCCGGCGGCTTCGCGAGCCGCAGGAGACATGCGGTCCGCGGCGGGCGTCGCCACCGCGCGCGCCACCGATTCGGCGAACGTCCTGCCCGGGTAGGTGAACGTGTCGGCGTGTATCGCCCGCATGTCGTCCGGGGACCACTTGTCCCTGGTCCTCAACAGGGCGGAGATGCGGCCGTTGCGGTATGGAGCTTCCCATGCGCGCGTGATGAGCTCCGGAAAACCCTCGCTTACTATCTTGGAGTTCGCCGTGGCGATGAAGCCTTCTTCGGGGTTCAGAGCGCGGGGCATGTCCTCGAACGGCACGTAGCCTTCCCACTCGCAGTCGCCCCCGGCGCCATGATACGGGATGGTTCCGTCCCCCTTGGCGCGGCGGGGCACTTTGACGGAAGCCATGTACCCGATGTTGCCGTCGACGTCCGCGTAGACCTGGCTCAGCGCCGGGCCGACGAAGTTCTCCATGGAGCCGACGAACTCGTCCCACGAACGTGCGCGGTTCTGCTTGAGCATCGCGTTCAGGGAGTCGAGCGAGGTGTCCTGGCTCACCCACTTGAGCGCCAGCCCCTTGTTGCCCTTGCGCTTGATGATGGGGCCGTGGCAGGTGACGAGGATGCGCAGCGTGCGGTCCCTGCCGAACCGCACCTTGACCTCCTCGGTGAGGACTTCGGCGTCGTGCCACTCGCCCTCGAAGAGGTACCGGTCGGAGTCCTCGGACTCAAACGTCTCGACGTAAAGGTCCTGCGTGTCGGGGCAGAGGCTGGTGGCGGTCCAGCCGCAGTAGCCGTTGTGCCCGTACGGTATCACGGGAAGGCCGGGGAAGCCGGCCCCGATGATGTCGCTGCCCGGGGTCGTCAGGTGGCAGAGGTAGAGCATCCCCGGGGCGTTGTGCTGGATGTGCGGGTCGCCGCAGAGGATCGGCTTGCCGGTGGTGGTGCGCTCGCCCGAGATGGCCCAGTTGTTCGAGCCCGCCACCGTGCGCGCCGCAAGGCCTCCGGCTCGCGACACCCATCGGCCTCCGGCCGGCTCCGCGTCGAATCCCCAGTCGATCTCCTCGCCGGGCTCAAGGGTCTCGGCGGCCGGACCGGGACCGTCGACTTTGACCGGCGGGTTGTTGCAGGGCGCGGTCTCGGGCAGCAGCTCCATGGCGCGCTCGAGTCCGATGCTCCTGATCAGTCTCTCCCGCATGAGGTCCGCCAGCCAGAACGAGTCGAGCAGCCAGGTCGTGAGAAGCCCCAGGGTCAGGCAGTCGGCGTGGGTCCACGGCTCGGGCCTGCCTTTCAGGAACATGAACTCGAAGGGCAGCCTGGTCGCCGAGCGCGCGATGTACGCATTGACGCCGTCGCAGTAGGCAGCGAGCGCCTCTCGGGACTCGGGGTCCATTCCTCCGGCAAACTCTTCGGCGATGCGTGTCAGGCCTATGGTGCGCATGAACCTGTCCATGTCCACGCCCATGGTACCGATGGCTTCGGCGAGCCTTCCGGTCGCGAGCCGCAACATCGTCTGCATCTGGACCATGCGGTCCTGCGCCATCACAAAACCGAGCGCGCGAAAAGCGTCGAGGTCGCTGCCGGCGGTGATGTGGGGTATGCCGGCATGGTCGTATATGACTTCCACTTCGTCATCGAGGCAGGCCAGGCGGAGCGACCCGCTGGTGCGAGGCATCGAGAGCTTCAGCCTCAAGGCCAGGTACCCCGCGCCGGCGAACGCCGCTGCCGGCGCGCCGAGCAGGAATATTCTCGCGGCCTTTCGCATTTGTGCACCTCGCAGTTGACTTCGCTCCCTGCCGTGGCCGGCGAGGGACGGATGTTTATCGCGTGAAACGCGGCGAATCGATGGCCTCTCAGGAGGCGCGACCGGTGCGCCGCGGGCATTGAAATGATAACACAAGGCCGGCTCACGACCGCCCCGGAGTACCTGGCGGCCGTTTTGCATTACACTATAGTCTGCATGCGTGTGACGCGCGGAGCTGGAGTGGAAACGGGGGCCTGCTTGCGGAACAGGAAGCTCATCATAAAGTTAGCCGTCATTGTTGGTGTGTCGCTCGGCGCCCTGATAATCGTGCCACCGCTCGGCCTCTTTCTCGTCTTTCTCATCTTCGTGAAAACCTTGCGCGGCGAGAGGGGGGAGCCCATCCGGTCGCCGATGGTGAGCGGCTCGTTTGAGATCGTTCCCAGCGCAGTCGTAGCGGGCGGCGAGCCCGTTCCGGTGAAGCTCGTCTATCGCGTCGGACCCGGCGGGATCACGGAAGGCGGTTCTGTCCGCCTCTGCCCGGGGAGTGTCCTGCGTCTGAGGGCGGACGCCTGGCAACTCCGGCTCCAGTGGGCCAACGGGTGGGGGACCCTCCAGCGCCGCGACCCGTCCAAGGCCAACTACCTCGTGGTGCGTTCGTCGCGGCCGGACGTCGAGCTCTCGGTCTCCCTCATGGAAAAAGCGATGGACCGCACTCAGCTGAGGTGGCTCAAGCGCAAGTTCCTCCAGAAGATCGGAAGGAAGCTGGAGCAGATCGACCCGCGCGACGTCTTCCTCCAGAACTTGAAGGTAACCGTGCGGCTGGAACGCGGTTCGCTCGACGAGGGCGACACGGTGGAGTTTTCGCTCGGCGAAGGCTCCGGGTTGCGGCCGCCGCTGGGCACCATGAGCACAGAGTTCGCGATCGAGGTCGACTCTTGCGCGAACGGCGACTACTGGTTGGACTCGGCGGTCCCGAGGCTCGATGCCGTGGGCGGGGCGCCGGCCGGTATCGACGTCGTCGCGCCCACACTCGCCGCTCCGGGGGAGATGGTCCGCGTGCTCGTGAGGTGCCTGGACTCGCGCGGCCTGCTGTCGCCAGCCACGGGAGGCAAGCTCCTCATTCAACCCGAGGGCAACCTCGAGGCGCCGGCTGAAGTCGTGATGCCGGAGAGCGGTGACGGGGTGGCCAGGTTCCAGGCGCGGGTAAAGGGGCCGGGCATAGCGCGCCTGCACGTGTGCTGGTCCGAGCAGAGGCTCGAGGGGACCAGCAATCCCATCGTGTGCAGCGGAGCGCCGGGCCGCCTGCTGTGGGGCGATATGCACACGCACTCTCTTGTCTCTGACGGGACCCAGGAGCCGTGGTATCTGTACCACAGGGCGCGCGACCTGATGGGCAGGGACTTCACGGCCGTCTCCGACCATGACAACTGGAGCTTCGGAGAAGAGCGCCCCCGCAGCCCGGAAGAACTGTCGCTCATGATGCGCCTCGCGGACGACTACTGCAGGACCGGGGAGTTCGTCACTTTCCGGACCTACGAGTGGACGAACAATGTGTTCGGGCACCGCAACGTGCTCTTCGGTCCCGACGAGATGCCGATCTTCCTGCCGATGACCAACCCGGACTACTCCACGCCGGAGGGTCTGCTCGCCGCGCTCGAAGGGCGCGATGTCATGGTGGTCCCGCACCACACCGCCTGGAAGACGCACGCCGGAGAGATGCATTTCGACTTCGGGCCGCGCGGTCACGAGAAAGGCGCAGGGCTGCAGCGCCTGGTCGAGGTCTATTCGCGTCATGGCAACTCCGAGTTCTACGGCTGCCCTCGCCCGATCTCGCACGTCGCGCTTGTGGAAGGCGTGCGAGGCACGGTTATGCGGGCGGTGCTCGGAAAGGAGTACGCCGGTACGAAGTCGAGGAGCTACGTGCGCGACGCCCTCGCCGCGGGGCACCGGTTCGGGCTCGTGGCGGGTTCGGACGAGCACATCGTCGGCGTGGATCCGCGAAGGGCGCCGTCGCAGTTGTACAGCGGCGGCATCACGGGCATCTTCGCCACGGCGGTCACTCGGGAGGCCGCCTGGCAGTCTCTCAAGGACAGGCGCGTCTGCGGCACCACCGGCGCGAGGATGCTGATCGAGTTCCGGGTCAACGGCGTGCCTCACGGCGCGGAGATGGCTTCCGACGGGGAGGTGCACGTCACGGGGCACGTGGTCGGCACTTCATGCCTCGAGCTCGTCGAACTGGTCAAGTTCGATTCGAAAGGCTACAGCGCGGCCTGGCATGGTGGCGGCAGCGGCCCGGAGGCTGTCGTCGACTGGAAGGACCCGTCCTTCCGCGAGAACTCTTTCTATTACCTGAGGGTCATCCAGGATGACGGCCACATGGGCTGGGCCGGGCCGACCTGGGTCGACTACACTCCTCTGGGCAGGCTCTGATAACAAAAAGTGCGCCACCGGGGCCTGACCCCAATGGCGCACTTGTTGCTTCTTATCTCACTTCAGCAGGTCGGACGGCATGCCCGGCGTGTTGCTCACGTCGGCCCCGTAGTTCTTGACGACCCACTGTCCGCTCTCCTTGTGCAGCACGACCTTCGCGTCTGGTATCTGCGCCTCCGCCGGCCAGTCGGCGTTGAAGAGCTCCCAGGTCGGGTCGATCTTGCTCTCGTTGAGCAGCGTGATCGTGACGGCCGAAGTGTCGATGCCCTTCGAGGCGATGTAGTCCAGGATGACCTGCTGCTGTGTCTTCGCCGGCGGCTGCGGCGGAGTCGGCGCCGGCAGTGTCATCTGAAGGTCCGCGGGCGCGCCGTCGGTCGCCAGCTTCTGCGGCGTGAACGAGGCGGCAGCGTCGATGATCGTCCAGTTTGGATTGACCTTTGCGGTCGGCACGTTGTGCAGCAGGAAGTAGGTGGCCGTGCCCTTCGCCTTCCCACCCTGGTCGATCTTCCATGTCGGGTCAATGCCGGACAGCTTCACGACGCTGAACGTCCATCCTGCCGTGCTGACTCCGGCCTTCTTCTCGTAAGCCTGCATGGCCGTAACGGGCGTGATGCTCTCGATGTCACCAGACGGCTGGCTGGGCTTCGTCGTCTGGAGCCCGAAGATAAGCTCGTTGCTCTCGCCGGCGGCGGTCAGGATGCTGACCGGCTGAAGGGTGCCGCTCAAGCCGGTCGGGATCTTGAAGGTCACCAGCACGTTGCTCCAGGTCACCACGTCCGCGACCTTCACCCCTACGTGCACCACGCTGTTGCCCTGCGAGTCACCGAAATTGCTCCCGACCACGTTCACCTGCGTGCCCGCCGGCCCTGCCGACGGATCGAGGTTGGATACCTGCGGCTTTGCAGCCGGCTTGGATGCACAGCCCGCTCCGAGGGCGACCGCCATCACGGCCACCAGGAAGACGGCGACCAGCATCGGCAATGACTTGCCTGTTCTCATGAGTTCCTCCTAAGAATAATTGAGATGTCGGTCCCGTAGCCTCCCGGCCCCCGCGCCCCCCTTTCCATCAGACCGTCACGCGGAAGGCTGGCCATAACCGACGTTGTACCCGAAGTCCGTTCGGCACAGTTGTTCTGCCTGTGAACGCAAAAACCCTTGCGGTTCCGGTCGGACCGCGCTGCAAAAGCGCGCAAGAAAAGAGGCCCCGCAGGGGGCCTCTCTGTGATCAGCTCATCCGGGGACCTAGTCTTGTGACGGCTCCTCGCCTGGCTTCTGGAACATCGGAAGACGGTAGGTCGCATACCGCAGCTTCGAGACCACCGTGCCCGCGCTGCGCGTGAAGACGTTCGGGTTGATGCACTCGATATAACGCGGCAGCAGGCGCTCGTTCTTGTTGATCATGTCGGCGACCTTCTGCGGGTCCATGTACTTCATGACCTCGCCCATGAACTCGAGCCCATCGTTCATGGAGTCGGCGATCGCTTTGGGGTCCAGGTTGGACATGATCGCGGCCATGAAGCCGGCGTTCTCGTTTATGGCCTGCGCGACGGAACGGGGGTCCATTCCCTCCATGACCCCGGCGATCATCTCCTTGTTGCTGCCCATCTTGCCTGCAAATCTGCCCACGCTTCGCATCAGAGACACTGTGCAACCCCCTTCCGTTCGGTGAACCACCTGCCTCCCGGCCGCGACCGGGGATGGGCGGTAGGTAATTTTTATAACCTATCAGAACTGACCAGTCAAATGTCTGTGTCCGTTTTTCGTCGCGGCTCTTTTCAGCGGCTGGAACACCGTTCAGGGAAAAGGAAAAGCAGCGGGCTGCGCGTCCCGCTGCTTTTCTGTCGTCTCTTACCTTGGTTTTCCTTCGGCACTAACCAGACGGCGGCGTCGGCTGTGACTGGGG
>Ga0066793_10000217_pt1 | contig 21089 bp, 22 predicted proteins | sample PersoiDNA2013189_FD_83876 | JGI IMG/M metagenome (GOLD analysis project Ga0066793, IMG submission 83876) | Permafrost soil microbial communities from the Arctic, to analyse light accelerated degradation of dissolved organic matter (DOM) -... | ecosystem: Environmental > Terrestrial > Soil >... | reverse complement strand
GCGCTGGAAGTGACCAAGGCGGGCTTCGAGCAATATGTCGCCGACGCCGCGCGCGACCATGGCCTGCTTTATGGCTTGGCGACCATGCTGATGGCGCTGCTCACCGGCTGGATCGCCAGCGTGATGTTCCGTCGCGACTAATATTTAGTCCGACACGCAGCGCTTGACGTCGAAGCGTAAATCCTTCCCTCGTCCAGCATATGCGTGGTGAAGGCGAGCATGCCGGACAGATCGGCGAAAGCCGCGTCGCGCACATTGGCGTTCTTGCCACGGCTTAGCGATCGTCTTCATGACTTGGCTCCGTAACTCGCTAATCCCGCCGATTTATGAAACGTTGATTTGAGCCAAAAGTCAGAGCCGGCCGAATGGAAACTTATTCCGCCGCTGGCGCGGCAGCGGGCGCCGCCTCGTGCGCCTGCTCCTCCGGTACATACCAGTCGAGTTTCTCGCGCAGCCGCACGACGGATCCGATGATGAGAATCGCCGGGCCCTTGACGCCGGCCTTGGCCGCCTTCTCCGCCATGGTGTCGAGCGTTGCCGTTAACACTTGCTGATTGGGGCGCGTGCCGTTGTCGATCAGAGCTACAGGCAAAGACGGTGCAGCGCCCTTCCCGATGAAAGAGCGCATGAGCCCAGCAAGGTGTTCGAGACCCATATAGACAGCCACCGTCTGACGCGGCTGCAGCAACACCTTCCAGTCGAGATCGATCTGGCCATCCTTGGAATGGCCGGTGACGAAAATGCAAGTCTGAGCATGATCGCGATGGGTCAACGGGATTCCCGCGTACGCTGCGCAGCCGGAGGCAGCCGTAATGCCCGGAACCACCTGGAACGGGATGCCCGCCTCGGCGAGAAGCTCGATTTCCTCGCCTCCACGGCCGAACACGAAGGGATCGCCGCCTTTGAGCCGGAGCACGCGCTTACCCTCCTGCGCCAACCGAAGCAGCATGCGACTGATCTCGGATTGCGGCACGGTGTGTTCTTGCGGCAGCTTGCCGACATATATACGCTCGGCGTCGCGGCGCACGAGGTTCAATATGCCCTTCCCAATGAGTCGATCGTAGAGCACGACATCGGCGCGCTGCATGAGCCGGAGCGCCTTGAAGGTTAGAAGGTCGGGGTCGCCCGGACCTGCACCGACGAGATACACTTCGCCCTGTTGGCGATGCTCGGCGCCGCTGGCGGCGGCATCGAGTTGAGCGTCGAACTCTGCGATCGCTTCAGCCTGGTGGCCGGCGAGCACGAGATCGACGACCGGCCCCTCAAGGATTCTTTCCCAGAAGCGCCGCCGCTGATGGAAACTTTCGAGGCTGCTCCCGACCTTCTTTCGGTAGCGACCGACGAAGGCGGCGACCCGGCCGTAGGCGGCGGGCAGCAACGTCTCAAGCCTTGCCTTGATCATGCGACCGAGGATCGGCGAGGTGCCGGCGGTAGAAATGGCGATCACGACGGGCGAGCGGTCGACGATCGACGGCATCGTAAAATCGCATAACTCGGGCGTGTCGACGACATTGCAGGGGATACGAACCTCGTGTGCGATCGCATGTACTTTGCGGTTCTGCTCGATGTTCTCCGAGGCGCAGTAGAGCAGCGCACATCCATCGAGGTCCTGAGCGAGAGGCTCGCGCGGCACGAAGCGGAACTGCTCGCTCTCTTTGATTTCTCCGAACTCCTCACACAGTTGCGCGGCAAACACCTTGACCTGCGCCCCTGCCCGCATGGCCAACTCCGCCTTGCGAGCCGCGGCAATGCCACCGCCGAGAACCGCAACACATCTGTTATTCACGTTGAAGAAGATCGGAAGCTGATCCATCACTTTAATCCTAACGATGCAGGTTCGCCTTCAGGGCGGCTCGCTGATTTATATGCGAGAGGCCTCTCGCGTCCGTCTCTTGACTTAGATCAAACACCCCGATTCCAAGATATGCATTTTTAATTTATATTGATAGCGGGCCCCGCGATGCGATCTCGAAAGTCGCGGTTGGTTCTTAACGTTGTAATCCGGACGTTTGGCATGGCTCGCGATGAGGGCACGATCGCAACCGATGTCGAGGGCTACCTCGTCGACCCTTCGGACTGGACAGAGGACTTTGCGGAGGAGGTCGCGCGAGGAGAAGACATTACTTTGACGGACGAGCATTGGAAGGTGATCCGTTACATGCGCGGATGGCTGGAGGAACACGGCGTGGCACCCGATGCGCGCCATGTCATGAAGTTCCTGGCCGGAGACAGAGAGGCTGGCCGGGGGCGTCTCTTCGAGCTGTTCCCGTATGGCTACGTAAAGCAGGCGTGCAAGATCGCAGGCATGAAGAAGCCACGTGCGTGGAGCACGGGATGAGCGGTTAGCTGTTCGCGGTCCGTGCGACGCTCCGCCAATTGCACAAGGCGCGTCGGTGTTGAACCACGAAACCTCGTGCGAAATTATGGGAGAGTGTCGTCATTCGGCCCGGCCCGCTCTGGTGCGGCGCACCCAGTCCAACATGGCTTGGCCCCACTGATCGGCCGTTGCTTCATCGAGATCGAGCTGCGTGAAGCGCCGGCCCTCCTTGATCGTCACGCGCAAAAGCCGCATGCCGCTCTCGAATAGCACCTCGTCCAGCCAGATCTCGCGGCGATAGGGCGCCTCGATGGTCCCGATGCGCGTCTTAATCTCATCGCTCACGATTTGGTCCGCTCACCCCAGTAGAAGACTCCTTCAAGGGCGAATTCCCAGTTGCGCGGGGTGTCGACGAAGTCCGGCTTCACGTCGAACTGCAGGAAGCGGTAGCCGCTCTTGGCGGCCGCGACCACCAGTTGCTTGAGGTCCTGGAAGGACCGAACTTCCGGATGCTCGATGATGAGATCGCTAACCTTGATCAAACCATCGCCGACGCTGTTGTCGTTCATTCCTTCTCTCTTCCTTCCGCGCTCAACGGCCGATCCCTGGCGACCGGCGCAACCCGCAAGATCGTATCAAACACCCTCACGCGGGCTGTGGCGCAATTCCGGATCCCGGACGCGATCATAGGAGCGGATGCGATAGAGCAGCCTGCCGGGTTCCGAATCCGGTTCTGTTTCGAAGCCGATCCGGTCATGCAAGACGTTGTTGCAGATCACACCATCGCCCGGATCGAGCTTGACGCGCATGATAAGAGGTTCCTCGCTCAGCAGCCGCTCGAGCGCGCATACAGCGGCCTGCGTGGCAGCGCCCTCGCGCCAGCGGATGTTCCGCTTGCGGGCGGTATAGCGCATGGTGAGCCCGCCGGTGTCAGGGTCGAGGGCGAAGACCGGTCCCGTATTCTCGGCCCGTAGCTTTCCATTCGCCTCCTCGTTGGCTGGAATGGTCATTGCCTCCGGATGCATGAACGCGGCGACGAAATCGGGGTTTTCGTCCCGGAGACGAATGTAGGCGACCTCGTGGTCGAGGAGGCCGTTTTCGCCTCCATGGCTCGCGCAACGAACGCTATGCAGCAGCATGGCGCGGACCATTCGCGCGGGCCCTTCGTAATTGTAATAGCCATCGGTGTGCCAGCCGATGGGGCGGTTGGTGTAGGGAATGTAGCCGAGCCGCCCCCCTTCCGCGACTGTCTCAAGGGCGACGATGCCGTCGCCCTCGGCCGAGCGGTGGGCCTCGAAATGAATCAAGCCGAAATGGCGGGCGAAGGCGGCGAGCGCCCGCCGTGTTTCTTGTGGGTCGCCCGGATGCTGCCGGCTGCGATAGAGACACATGTTGGCCCGCCGGCACGTTCCGAGCACGGCCTGCGTCTCCGCGACACTGGGCGCAGCAAGAGTTGAAACCTCGACCCTTAGCTGATCGGCCGAGCGCGGGTAGCGAGCGAGCTTGGCATCCCGCCAGCGCCGGTACGCCCGATCGTCGTCGAGAGAGAAAACCGAGCCGTTGGGAACCTTTTGCCACGGTCCAGCGGGGGCCGTTTGATAAGCCTGCTTCATGCCTGCGCCATTGGTCCTTGCGACTGCTGTGCGGCGCGGAGTTTGGGAGCCCAAACAACGTAACGTGGCCCCACCCCGCCTCCAATCGCATCCGACAGAGGCGCGCCAATTCGTCCCCAGGCGGTGGTATCACACCATCTCATCGCGCCCCCGCCTCCTGCAGCAAGAGCAATGTGCTGTTTCAAAAGACAATTTTTCCGCTGGCCGCCGGCGCCACTCCCCAATGCGACCTTTTCTAGCACGAGGAAGGGGCTTTTCAAATATTCTGTTTTCCGGATATGATATATTTGCGGTAGGGTTGATTCAATGCATCCCTGGTACGAAGTGCCCCTGGGGCGGAGCCGGCCCAGGGGCCCGCCGCGTAACTTGGGATCCTCTGCAGGCGCAGGCCGAGATCTCGCGTAAGGTCGCCGAGCCAGGAGGAATGTTATTATGCAACCTGGAGAAACAACGATCGCCCCGCGCGGTGCCGGTCATGGCATTTCATGGTCTGGGTTCATCATGGGTCTGGCGGGCCGCGCGAACACAACGGCCGGAAAAGGGACGGATATGTCAAAAGATGAAGGCAAGGTTCATCCTACTCCTATCCTCGATCAGCTCGAGTCGGGTCCATGGCCGAGCTTCGTGACCGGCCTGAAGCGGCTGCGCGACTCCAAGGGCAAGCAGTACGCACCAATGATGAACGACCTGCTCGGTCAGCTTGAGCAGTCGTACACGAACCGGGCCGGCTACTGGAAAGGCGGCACGGTTTCGGTGTTCGGATACGGCGGCGGCATTATCCCGCGCTTCTCAGAGGCCGCAGACAAATTCCCCGCCTCAAAGGAGTTTCACACGCTACGCGTCCAGCCGCCAGCGGGCTACCACTACACCACCGACATCCTCCGCAAGATATGCGACGTCTGGGAAGAGTTCGGTTCCGGCCTCATCGCCTTCCACGGCCAGTCCGGCGACATCATGTTCCAGGGCTGCTCGACCGAGAACACGCAGAAGGCGTTCGATGCCCTCAACAAACTCGGCTTTGACCTCGGCGGCGCGGGTCCGGCATTGCGCTCCTCCACGAGCTGCGTCGGCCATGCGCGCTGCGAGATGTCCTGCTACGACGAGATCAAGGCGCACCGCTCGATCATCAACAAGTTCCTCGACGAGATGCATCGGCCGGCGCTGCCCTACAAGTTCAAGTTCAAGTTTTCCGGCTGCCCCAATGATTGCGTGAACGCCATCCACCGCTCCGACTTCGCGGTGATTGGCACCTGGCGCGACGACATGAAGGTCGACCAGGGGGAGGTGAAGGCTCACGTCGCCAAGGTCGGCCGCAAGTACATGATCGATTCCGTGATTTCCATGTGTCCGACCCGCGCCTTGAGTCTCAATGACGATGACACGCTTGAGGTCGACAACAAGTCCTGCGTGCGCTGCATGCATTGCCTTAACGTCATGACCAAGGCGCTCAAGCCAGGCGATGACAGGGGCGTGTCGATCCTCATCGGCGGCAAGCGCTCACTTAAGGTCGGCGATCTGATGGGTACCGTCATCGTGCCCTTCATGAAGCTTGAGACGGATGAGGACTACGAGAAGCTCATCGAATTTGCCGGCCATATTCTGGAGTTCTTCGCCGAGAACGCGCTCGAACACGAGCGCATCGGCGAAACCATGGACCGGATCGGTTTGCCCGCGTTCCTCGAAGCGATCAACATCGATCCGGATCCGAACATGGTCAGGCACCCGCGGACGTCGAGCTACGTGCGCACGGATGACTTCACGGAGGAGGCCGATAAGTATTTCGAGCGCAAGAAGTTCGACCGAACAGCCAAGAAGGCGGGTTATCCCGAAGCCGCGGAATAGACCGTAAGTCCGATCCCCGCGGCCGCGTTCGGCGGGGTCGTGGCGAGCACTGCCGAGCCGGCGCGTTATGACAGGACCGTTCGATCGCCATGGGGAAGGAAATCCCACAGGGAGGATTTGCGAGATGAGTGAAGCGAAAGCGACGCCGCGCCGTCCAGACGAGGTCGGAGTGCCGGACCCGTTTCCCTACATGCACCCGATCCTCAAGAAGAACTACGGCCAGTGGTCGTGGCATGACCGGCCGCGGCCCGGCGTGCTGCATCACGTTGCCAAGAGCGGCGACGAGGTGTGGACGGTGCGCGCCGGAACGCAGCGGCAAATGGACGTTTATACCATCCGCAAGCTCTGCGACATCGCGGATCAGCACGCCGAGGGCTACGTGCGCTTTACCACCCGCTCGAACATCGAGTTCATGGTGAGCGTGTTCCACAAGGTCCCGGCGCTGATCCAGGCACTGCAAGCGGAGGGCTTCCCGGTCGGCGGCACCGGCAATTCGGTGTCCATGATCTCCCACACTCAGGGCTGGCTGCACTGCGACATCCCCGGCACCGACGCCTCGGGCGTAGTGAAAAGCCTGATGGACATGATGTACAAGGAGTTCATCTCGGAGGAGATGCCGAACCGCGTGCGCATCACTACCTCCTGCTGCCAGGTCAATTGCGGCGGCCAGGGCGATATCTCCATCAATGTTCAGTACACCAAGCCGCCGAAGATCAATCACGATCTCGTCGCCAATATCTGCGAGCGCCCCGCCGTGATCGCGCGCTGCCCGGTGGCGGCCATCCGGCCGGCGATGGTCAACGGCAAGCCGTCGCTCGAGGTTGACGAGAAGAAGTGCGTGTGTTGCGGCGCCTGCTATCCGCCGTGCCCGCCCATGCAGATCAACGGCGCCGATTCCACCAAGCTCGCCGTTTGGGTCGGCGGCAAGCACTCGAATGCCCGGTCGCGGCCGACGTTCCATAAGCTCGTGGTCGCCAACCTGCCGAACAACCCGCCGCGTTGGCCCGAGGTGGAGGAGATCGTCCGCAAGATTCTCTATGCCTACAAAGACAACGCCAAGGACTTTGAGCGAATGGGCGAATGGATCGACCGGATCGGCTGGCCGCGCTTTTTCGATCTGACCGAACTCGCCTTCACCAAGCACCACATCGATACCTGGGTCGGCGCACGGCACACCATGAACATGTCGACGCACATCCACTTCTGAGTAGCGGCGCGGCGAGAACCAGGGAGATTAAGGTGAAGCTCGGGATTCTTGTGAACGAAGGTCCCTACACCCACCAAGCGTCCGACTCCGCCTATCAGTTCACCAAAGCGGCGCTGCAGAAGGGGCACGAGATCTTCCGCGTCTTCTTCTACAACGACGGCGTCAATAATGGCACGCGGCTCACGGTGCCGCCGCAGGACGATCGCAACTTGCAGAAGGCGTGGTCGGAGCTCGCCGAGAAACACAAGCTCGACCTTGTCGTCTGCATCGCGGCGGCCCAACGGCGCGGCATCTTGGACGAGGGCGAGGCCAAACGCCACGGCAAGAATGCCGATAATATCGCGCCAGGATTCCGCATTTCGGGTCTCGGACAGCTGGTCGAGGCGGGGATCGTTGCCGACCGGCTGGTCACATTCGGGGACTGAGAGGCGGCGGACATGGCGGACGTCAAGGCAGCGGAAATCGACAGCGGCGTTAGGAAGAAGCTCATGTTTGTCAACCGCAAGGCGCCCTATGGGACGATCTATGCGCTCGAAGCGCTCGAGGTAGTGCTGATCTCCGCTGCCTTCGAGCAGGACGTCAGCCTCGCCTTCCTGGATGACGGCGTCTACCAGCTCATGCGGGGGCAGAATACCGCCGGCATCGGCATGAAGAATTTCTCGCCGACCTACCGGGCGCTCGGCGACTACGACGTCACGAAGCTCTATGTCGAGAAGGAATCGCTCGAAGAGCGGGGCTTGAAGTCCGCGGACCTGATGGAGATCACCTACGAGGATGAGGACGCCAACTTCGCGGAGAAGTCGTCGGTCCGCATCGTGAGCCGCTCCGAGTTAACCGACATCATGGCGCAGCAAGACGTGCTATTAAATTTTTGATCGGGTAAAATAAATCACATGTCGACACTTCACACAGTCAACAAGTCGCCCTTCGAGCGCTCCGCCTTTATCAGCGCGCTCAACCATCTCAAGCCCGGCGACGCGGTGCTTATGATCGAGGACGGTGTCGTCGGCGCGCGCAAGGCGAGCGCGTTCGCGGACCTTCTTGCGATGGCGGCGGAGAGCTGTTCAGTTTACGTGCTCGGTCCCGACCTCGCCGCCCGTGGCATGGGAGAAAATGACGTAATCGAGGGCGCCAAACTCGTCGATTATGGCGGATTCGTCGATCTTGTCACGACCCATCGACAAACGCAGGCTTGGCTATAAGCCGGGCAATCCAACCATCATGCACTGAAAGCAACTCGGAGAAACGGAAATGGATGCAGTCACAAGCGCCTATGTTTTGGATAGCCACACCTTCGAACACGACGAGGAGGGTTACCTCAAGAACCTCAGCGAGTGGAACAAGGAGCTGGCGGAGATGATCGCGAAGGACGAGAAGATCGACATGACCCCGGAACACTGGGAGGTCGTCAACTTCCTGCGCGAGTACTACGAGGAGTATCAGGTGGCGCCGGCCATTCGTGTCCTGGTCAAGGCCATGAAAAAGCAGTTCGGGCCCGAGAAGGGCGAGCAGAAGTATCTCTATCAGCTCTTCCCTTACGGCCCAGCGAAGCAGGCGTGCAAGATCGCCGGGTTGCCGAAGCCGACCGGCTGCGTCTGAGACGAGGACGTCGGCGACGGGCACCGGCCGAGCGGGAGCGTTCTGGCGCTCGGCTGGGGAAGTTCTCGACCGCCGTCCAAGTCGGGCGCAGCCGCTCACGGAAACGCAAGCGGAGTCGAGACCGTGCTAACCGCCGTGTATGCATTGCTGTTCTACGTCGCTGCGGCGGTCCTGGCGGGGGGACTCGGATTCCGGATTTGGGAGTACGCAAGAACGCCGGCCCCGTTGAAAATCCCGATACCGCCAGCGCCCACGACCCGAAGCGGCGTTGTGCTCCGCATCTTGCGCGAGGTCGTATTGTTCGCCGCCGTTTTTAAGGCGAACAAATGGATCTGGCTTTTGGGCTGGGTGTTCCACGCCGCGCTGTTGATCGTTCTTTTGCGCCACTTGCGCTATTTCACCGCGCCTGTCTGGGACTGGGTGGTAGCGATCCAGCCCTTCGGGGTTTACGCCGGCTTCGCCATGGTGGCAGGTTTGATTGGGTTATGGGCACGGCGGTTCCTGGTGCCGCGGATCCGTTACATCAGCGCCCCTTCGGACCATCTGATGCTGGCCTTGCTAGTCGGCATCGCGGGGTCTGGCCTCCTAATGAAATACCTGGCCCACACCGACATCGTCGCACTCAAATCGTTCTTTCTGGGTCTCATGTTCCTCGACTGGCAACCGCTGCCCCAGAATCCCGTGCTGCTCGTGCATCTGGGGTTGGTCGCGGCTCTGATGATCATCTTTCCTTTCTCCAAGCTTCTGCATGGCCCCGGCCTGTTCTTCAGCCCCACGCTCAACCAGGTCGATAATGCGCGTGAGCGGCGTCACCTGGCGAATTGGGCGCGCGGACTCGAAGCCGGACGGCAGTAGGGCAAAAATACGACCGCAAGTGAAGAACGCGAAGGGCACACCGTGGACCAGTTGAAGGCACCGGACATGAGCGCGAGCGAGCCGCTGGATCCGCTCGAGATCCCGGATCTCGCGCCGGGCTGCATGTCCGCCAGCAAGCCCTATGTCGCAGCCCCCGAGTTCCAGAAGGCGCTCGGTTTTCCGGGCGAGCTGGTCGAGAATTGGCAGGAGGTCGCCATCGATAAGATGGCCGAGCTCCGGGGTAAGTACCGTTCGTTCCGCGTTTTCCTCGACTCCTGCGTCAAATGCGGCGCCTGCACGGACAAGTGCCACTACTTCCTTGGCACCGGCGACCCGAAGAACATGCCGGTCACCCGGCAGGATCTGCTGCGCCAGGTCTACCGGCGTCACTTCACCCTCGCCGGCAAGTACGTCCCCTGGCTGGTCGGCGCCAAGGATCTCACCCAGGAGGTTCTGGACGATTGGTACAGTTATTTTCACCAGTGCTCGGAGTGCCGCCGCTGCTCCGTCTTTTGCCCGATCGGTATTGACACTGCGGAAATTACCCTTGCCGCACGCGAGATCATGGACTCGATCGGCAAGGGACAGAAATACTCCAATGAGATCATCGGCAAGGTATTTAAGATCGGCAACAATCTCGGCCTGCCGCCCAAGGCGCTCAAGGCGACGCTGGAGGACCTTGAGGAAGAAGTGATGGAGGACACCGGCGTGGCGGTGCACTTCCCGCTCGACGAAAAGGGTGTCGACATCCTCCTCATCACGCCTTCCGCCGACTTTTTTGCCGAGCCGCACGTCGCCGGCCTCGTCGGCTACGCCAAGGTATTCCACCAGGCTGGCGCTCGTTGGACCATGAGCTCCTATGCGTCCGAGGCGGCCAATTTCGGTTTATTCATCGGGTCCTACGAGAACATGCGGGAGATCTCACTGCGCATCCGCAAGGCGGCCGAGGACCTCGGCGTCAAGCGTATCGTGTTCGGCGAGTGCGGCCATGCCTGGCGGGTCGCCTACAGTTTCCTCAACACGCTGGCCGGCCCCTTCGACTTCCTGGACCAGCGCTACCCGATCCCGCAGCACATCTGCGAATATACCTACGACCTCATCAAACGCGGCAAACTCAAGTTCGACAAGTCGAAGAACGATCATATCCGGCTGACGTTCCACGATTCGTGCAACGTGGCGCGCGGCGCAAGCATGGGCGGTAAGCCGGGCGGCCAGTTCGATATCCCGCGCGCGATCCTGCGCGCGAGCTGCAACCACTTCTACGACATGGCGCCCGACACCATCAAGGAGAGCACGTTCTGTTGCGGCGGCGGCGGCGGTCTTCTTACTGACGATCTGATGGAATTGCGCAAGAAGGGCGCGCAGCCGCGCATGCGGGCGCTCCAGCAGGTCGCCGAGGAGCACGGCGTGACGCACATGGCAGCAATCTGCGCGATCTGTAAGACGCAGTTTTCGAAGGTACTGCCGATGTACGGATTCGACATGGAAGCGATCGTCGGCGTGCACCAGATGGTGTCTAACGCCATCGTTCTTGATCGCGTCGAGGGCGGCTCGGTAAAGGCCGAAGGCAACGAGGAATAACCGGCCGTAGCGCAGCTTGCGTGGGCCCAAGGAGCACAGTGATGAACGATATGGGCAATATTCCGAAGAAGCCGCACACGTTCCGCCTGTTCAAGGACGGCGAGAACATGTGGACCGGCTGGGACGATCTGACCGAGAAGATCTTCCAGGCCGACCGTTCCTACAAGTGTCCTACCTACGTGCACCGTGCGCCGCCGTGCCAAGGCTCGTGCCCCTCGGGCCACGATATTCGCGGCTGGCTTATGATAGCCCGCCAGATGGACAAACCGCCGGTCACCGGCATGACGTGGCAGGAATACGCCTTCCACCGCATGATGGAGGCGAACCCATTCCCGTCGATGATGGGCCGCGTCTGTCCGGCGCCGTGCGAGGACGGCTGCAATCGCAACGAGGTCGATGACTTCGTCGGCATCAACGCGGTCGAGCAGTATGTCGGCGACTGGGCGATCCAGCACAACGCCAAGCCGCCGGTTGCGCCCAAAGACCCCACGGGCAAGACCATCGCCGTCATCGGCGGCGGTCCGGCCGGTCTCACGGCGGCTTACTTCCTGCGCCGCATGGGCCACCGGGTCGTCATTTTCGAGAGCAACGAACAACTCGGCGGCATGATGCGCTACGGCATCCCGAGCTACCGGACGCCGCGCGACATGCTCGATATTGAAATCAAACGCATCATCGACATGGACGTCGAGGTGCGGCCCAATACCCGCGTCGGCAAGGATGTCACGGTCGCGGAATTAGAGAAAAACTTCGATGCTATCTTCTGGGCTATCGGCGCGCAGAAGGGCCGGCCCTTGCCGGTGCCCGGCTGGGGCGCCGAGAGCTGCCTTACGGGCGTCGAGTTCCTCGATGCCTTCAACCACGACTGGGTGTTCTCGACCGCCAAGCGAATCGTCGTCGTCGGCGGTGGCGACACCTCGATCGACGTGGCGTCCGTCGCCCGCCGTCTCGGTCATGTGACGACCCCCCACCGGCACGACGCGGTGGGCCACGGTGTGGTCGGCTTCACCGCCCAGGACGTGACGGGCTCGCTCCGACGCGAAGGCGTGCAGGCCACCCTCACTTCGCTCTTTCCAATCGAGAAGATGATGGCCGCCGAACGCGAGCGCGAGGACGCGATTCGCGAGGGCATCGACATCAAGGGCGGCGTGATGCCACTCGAAGTGTTGACCAACGAGAAGGGCATCGTTCGCGGTCTCAAGATGTGCGAGTGCACGATGAAAGGCATGACGCCCGAGCCGAAGCCCGGCACCGAGTTCGAAATCGCTTGCGATATCGTTGTCTCGGCCATCGGCCAGATGGGCGATCTGGAGGATCTCGGCGACCTCGACAACGGCAAGGGCTTCATCGACATTCAGCCCGGCTACAAGACCCGGAAGGGCGACAAGCATTTTGCCGGCGGCGATGTCGTTCGCCCGCACCTGTTGACCACCGCCATCGGTCACGGGCGTATCGTAGCCGAGACAATCGACCATTTCCTCGCAGGAGCGCCGCTCGATAAACGGCCCAAGGTGGATGTGCACCACTTCAACCTGCTCGAAGAGTTGCACCAGCGTAATCTCGAGCCGCCGCAATATGATGCAGGTCAGGTCCGCGGCACGTCGGAATCCAACTGGGCGATCCACAATTACGAGGATCGGTCGACCTCACAGATCATCCCGCACCGGGCTCTATTCAAAGGCCACTTCAAAAACGAGCCGCGCGGTAAGCGCAACGAGGTCCACATCTCGGCCGATGAAGTGCTGGGCAACTTCCAAGAGCGCATCGAGAACCTGACGGAGAAGGAAGCAATCCACGAGGGCGAGCGCTGCATGAGCTGCGGCATGTGCTTCGAGTGCGACAATTGCGTAATCTATTGCCCGCAGACGGCGGTGAAGCGCGTGGCCAAGAAAGAGCGGGCCGTCGGGCGTTACGTCTACACCGACTACAGCATGTGCATCGGCTGCCACATCTGCGCCGATGTCTGCCCGACGGGATACATCCAGATGGGGCTCGGAGAATAATAGTGGACCGTTCCGGCTTCGGTTTTGTGGAGATCGTAATATTGGCGGGGAACAAGCCCAAGAATTCGCGGTAACTTGGCCGGACTCGTCATCGGGTCCAGCCGGGGAACGCAGCGTATAGCCAGGAGGACGCCGCAATGACTGAAAAGCTCTTCACTTTCCGACGTTATAAGGATGGTGACCATGCGCGTCCGCCTTTGCAGGAAGCAATCTTCAGCGGCGACCGTTCCTACAAGTGCCCAACCTATGTCCACCGTACGCCACCCTGCCAGGGCAGTTGCCCGGCGGGTGAGGACATCCGGGGCTGGCTCAACATCGCGCGCGGGATTGAGAAGCCGCCGGCGGGGATGCCTTGGCAGGAATATGCTTTCTACCGCGCTGCCGACGCCAATCCGTTCCCGGCGATCATGGGCCGGGTCTGCCCGGCGCCGTGCGAGGACGGTTGCAATCGTAACGAGGTTGAAGATCACGTCGGCATCAACGCGGTCGAACATTTCATCGGCAACTACGCGCTGGAAAAGCGATTGAAGTTGCCGGCCCCGGGCGCCGATACCGGCAAAAAGGTCGCGATCGTTGGCAGCGGCCCAGCTGGCCTTGCCTGTGCGTATCAACTCCGCCGTATGGGGCATGCCTGCACGATCTTCGAACGACATGCCGAGCTTGGCGGCATGATGCGCTACGGCATCCCGGGCTACCGCACCCCGCGCGACGTCCTTGACGGCGAGGTTCAGCGCATTCTTGACATGGGCGTGACGGTTCGCACCGGCGTGAAGATCGGCGTAGATGTCGAGCTCGCGGCGCTCGAACGGGATTACGATGCGGTCTTCCTCGGACTCGGCGCTCAGGCGGGAAGCCCGCTTGCGGTTCCCGGAGCGGCCCAAGCCGCCAATTGCATCAGCGGTATTGCTTTCCTCGACGCCTTCAACGACGGCCGGCTGAAGCACGGAGCCCACCGGGTTCTGGTGATCGGCGGCGGCGACACGGCGATGGATGTCGCCGCCGTGGCCCGGCGGATCGGCCACATTTCTCAAATCAACGAGAAAGACCGGCCGGAATACGTGGTGCTCGGGCAGACCGTGCACGACGTGGCGAAGGTAGCAAAACGTGACGGAGCAGACGTCACTGTCGTGTACCGCCGGCCCGTGGAAAAGATGCCCGCGACGAAGATGGAGATCGAGCACATTCTTCGGGAAGGGGTCCAGATTCGCAGCTCTCTCGTCCCGGTCGAGGTGGTGCTGGATGGCGCCAATCACGCCAAGGCGCTGCGCGTGGCAGAGGTCGACTGGTCAAGCGGCAAGATGGAACTCAAGAAAGGCAGCGAGTTCGACATCGAGGGCGACTTGATCGTGGCCGCGATCGGCCAAGCGTGCGATTTCACCGGGATTGAGGAGCTCAATAACGGCAAGGGCTTGATCAGCGCCGATGAGCATTATCGCTGGCGGGGTCGGCGGGGTCTGTTCGCGGGCGGCGACGTGCTGCGGCCGCATCTTCTGACGACGGCGATCGGGCAGGCGTCAATCGCGGCAGCAAGCATCGATTACTATCTGCGGAACCAGGAGCAGGAACGCCTGCCCAAGGTCAACGTTCACAATTTCAGCCTGCTTGCCAAACTCAGAGAGACCCATCACGAACCGGCTCTCTATGATCACAAGGAATACCGCGGGACAGATACCGCGCCGTTCGCGGTACACAACTACGAGGATCGCTCAAAATCCGAAATCGTGCCCGCCGACGAATTGTTTCTCGGGCATTGGAAGTTCGAAAAACGTCACCAGCGGAAAGAAAAGGACATCGGCGCCGGCAATGTGCTCGGTCATTTCGAAGAACGTATTTATGCGCTCAGCGAGGACGACACCAAGGCCGAGGCCGAGCGGTGCATGAGCTGCGGCATGTGCTTCGAATGCGACAACTGCATCGTTTATTGCCCACAGCTCGCTGTGCACCGCGTCAAGAAAAGCGAAGCGACGACCGGACGCTATGTCGAGACCGATTATGCGAAATGTATCGGTTGCCACATTTGCATGGACGTGTGCCCGTCGGGCTATATCCAAATGGGACTTGGATAGCAGCATGGGCGCAGCCTTAAGGTATGCTGTCATGCGATCGACGGCGACGCTCGCGACACTGCTGGTGGCGGCGATCCTGGCGCTGACGCTGGGGACCGCCGGTGCCGGCGAGCCGGCATGGCTGCCCAAGCCCGCCCGCGGCCGAGGGGACAAATGCGTAGCGGACACTGCCTGGATGCGCCGCAACCACATGACAGCACTGAGCCACCAACGCGACGGCACCGTTCATGACGGAATCCGCACCAGTCGCTTCAGCCTCAAGGAGTGCATCGATTGCCACGCCGTAAAAGGCGCCGACGGCAAGCCGGTCACGGTCGCGAGCGAAAAACATTTCTGCCGCACCTGTCACGACTACGCGGCGGTGCAAATTGACTGCTTCGAATGCCATGCCTCCCGGCCCGAGGCCAAGGCGGCGACCACTGGCGAGGCGGCGCCCGAGCGCTCTTCGGGAACGGACGCGGCGATGCTTGCGCAATACTTGAGGAGCCTGAAGCAGTGAGCTGCGGATCAAAAAGCGGCACGGGGTGCGGCAGCGGCGGGGCGTGCGGCTGCGCCAGCGCTAGCGCCCTTGGCGATGGGGTCGACGACGCGCGCCGGAACTTCTTGCGTGGTGCCGCCGCGACGACGGTTACGACGCTCGTTGCCGGCGTCACGCTCTATAGCTTTGGCGCGGAGCCCGCGGCCGCCCGCGGCCCTGACGAGAAGGTGACCTCGAAGGTGCGCTGGGGGCTCCTGATCGACGCCTCGAAATGCGGCGATGGCTGTACCGCGTGTGTCACCGCCTGCCAGACCGAGAACGGCTGGCGCGACACCGGGCATCCCGAGACCGATGCCCAGTGGATTCGAAAGCTTATGGTGAAGAACCCCGAGAACGGCGCGAGCTTCTCGCTGCCGATGATGTGCCAACACTGCGCCGACCCGCCCTGCGTGGACGTGTGCCCGACCGGCGCCTCGTTCAAGCGCGCTGACGGCATCGTGCTCGTCGACAAGCACATTTGCATCGGCTGCCGCTATTGCATGATGGCCTGCCCCTACAAGGCACGCTCGTTTGTTCACGAGCCGCTCGAGGACCAGAAGCCATATGCGCCGCGCGGCAAGGGCACGGTGGAAAGTTGCACGTTATGCGTTCACCGCGTCGATGCGGGTCGCATCCCGGCCTGCGTGGAAGCGTGCAACGACACGGGCGGCGGGGCGATGCTGTTCGGCGACCTCAATGATCCGTCGAGTGAAATCTCCAAGCGTGTCGCCACGTACCGCACGACCCGCATTCGCGCCGACCTCGGCTGCGAGCCGGGCGTCTATTACAGGAACATCTAGGCACATGGGCGAGGCGCGCCAGGCGGGAGGAGAATGATGGCGAAGATCGCTTATCAGAAACTCGACAGGCGCAGCCCACTTTTCTGGGGGCTGTTCACGCTCTACGCATTTATCCTGTGCGCCGGGCTCGGCGCGGCCTACGTCATGGAGCACAACGGCCACATCATCACTGGCATGACTAACCAGATCGTCTGGGGCGTGCCGCATGTGTTCGCTGTTTTTCTCATCGTCGCCGCATCCGGTGCGCTCAATGTCGCGTCGGTGTCCTCCGTGTTCAACAGGCCGGAATACAAACCCTATGCGCGGCTGTCGGGGTTGCTCGCCATTGCACTTCTCGTTGGCGGGCTTGCGGTGCTTGTGCTCGATCTCGGCCGGCCCGACCGGCTGATCGTGGCCATGACGACCTACAACTTCAAATCCATCTTCGCCTGGAACATCTTTCTGTATGTCGGATTCATAGCAATCGTTGCCACTTACCTGTTCGCCATGATGGATCGCCATGTGTCCAGAACCAACCTGCTCGGCACAGCGATCGGCAGCCTCGCCTTCGTCTGGCGGCTGATTCTCACGACCGGGACGGGATCCATCTTCGGCTGGCTGGTCGCGCGCGAGGCTTACGGCGCCGCCATCATGGCGCCGCTGTTTATCGCCGCCTCGCTGCTCTACGGGTTGGCCTTCACCGTGCTGGCGCTCACAACCATGAGCCAGCAGGCGGGCCAAAGCCTCGTGACCGACGAAATGGCGGGCAAGTTCCGCGGCCTGCTAGCGATATTCGCTCTGGCGGTCCTTTACTTCACTGCCGTGCAACATCTGACCAATCTCTATGCCAGCGAGCATCACGGGGTTGAGCGCTTTCTCCTGCTCGAAGGCGGCATCTTCACCACGATATTCTGGGTCGGTCAGATTCTCGTCGGTAGCGTCTTGCCGTTGGCCATCCTCGCCGCCCCGAGGTTTGGCCACAGCCGCGCTGCGATCACCGTCGCATCGGCGCTGTTCCTGCTCGGCGGCCTTGCGCAGATGTACGTCATCATCATCGGAGGCCAAGCCTATCCGCTGAATCTCTTCCCGGGCATGGAGGTGACAAGCGCGTTTCACGATGGCCAGGTGGCGCGCTACACGCCCTCACTGCCTGAAATTCTCCTCGGGCTGAGCGGACTCTCCATTGCCATGCTCGTGGCCAGCATCGCCGTCAAGCTGCTGCCATTCCTGCCGAGGCCAGCCCAGTGAGCATGGCGCCGCCCCCACGGCGGCCGCCTGATCCGCCGCCGGGTTTTGTGGCCCCAGTGCGAGCGCCGCTACCTGTCAACGCCGCTACCTTTCAACGCGGGTGCCGCCACGGAGTGGAGTGCATGAAGGCCCGTTTGACGGAGGCAGGGTGAGCGGCATGGCCCAATTCCTCATCTCTGCTGCGCACAAGTCGTCGGGTAAGACGATGGTGAGCATCGGGCTTGCGGCGGCGTTCGGTGCGCGCGGACTGCGCGTCCAGCCCTTCAAGAAGGGCCCGGACTATATCGATCCCATGTGGCTCGCCCGTGCGAGCGGGCGGCCCTGCTACAATCTCGACTTCAACACGCAGACCGAAGCCGAGATGCACGGTCTTTTCGCCCGCCATGCCGAGCGGGCCGATCTCGCGTTCATCGAGGGGAACAAGGGGCTTCATGACGGGATCGACATCGAGGGCCGCGACTCAAGCGCAGCGCTTGCGAAACTCATCGGCGCACCAGTCATCCTGGTCATCGACGTCACGGGGATCACACGGGGCGTGGCACCCATGGTACTGGGCAACCTGATCTTCGATCGCGACGTAGCTATCCGAGGCGTTATCCTGAACCGGGTGGCGTCGGCGCGGCAAGAGGGCAAGCTTCGCCAAGCGATCGAGCGCTACACCGACGTGCCGGTCATCGGAGCCATCGGCCGCGACTCGACACTGGTTGTCAAGGAGCGCCATCTCGGACTGACAACACCCGATGAGATGGCGACATTGGATGAAATGATCGGTCGATTGCGGTTGGCAGTGGAGCGGGGCGTGGACCTCGACCGTGTCTTGGAAATCGCTCATGGCGCGTCCATGACACGGTTCCCAGGTACGGGCTCTGCCCCGCCTTTCACTTTCCCCGGTGCGCAAGGGAGCACCACCGTCAAGCAGGATCTACGCATCGCAGTGGCACGCGACACGGCGTTCGGCTTCTATTACACCGACGACCTTGAGGCGCTAGAGGAAGCGGGGGCCGAACTCGTTTTTTTCGACGCGCTTCGAGACGCGCAATTGCCGCAAGCTGACGGACTCTTCATTGGCGGCGGCTTTCCCGAGACGCAAATGCTGGCGCTCGCAGCGAATAAAGGCTTGAGGGCTCAGGTCCGCCGGGCCGCGGAAACCGGCCTCCCGATCTATGCAGAATGCGGCGGGCTCATGTATCTCACGCGCTCGATCACCTGGGGCTCGGAAGTGCATGAGATGGTCGGTTTCATCCCAGCCGATACGGTGATGCACGCTACGCCCCAAGGGCGCGGTCTCGTCGTGCTGGAGGAGACAGATGCGTTACCGTGGCCAAGAGCAGACCAGTCGGCGATTGGTGGCGGCATGCCCTGCATTCCCGCCCACGAGTTCCATTATGCCGCGCTTGAACGTTTGGACCCGGCCACTCGCTTCGCTTACAGAGTCGTCCGCGGCCGCGGTATCGACGGGCGGTATGACGGCATCGTCAAAGGCAACATGCTCGCCAGTTTCAGCCACCTGCGCTCGACCGTGCGTAGCGGCTGCTGGGCCCGCCGCTTCGTCGCCTTCGTGCGCGCATGCAAACAGTCCGCCCGTTCGCGCAGTGCCTAGGAAATGGGGAGCACCGGCTTCCGGCTCGTCAGGCTGCAGCGGCTCTACGCGACGCTGCCGTAGGAGACGTCCGTCGCGCCGGCAGGCGGCTTCAAGCCCGCAAGCGCGCAGCCTTGCGCGATCGGGCCGCCCGGCAGAATTCCAAACAGGTATCTCATGCCGCCCTTGCCGGCGAAGCGCGCTTCAAGCGCGTCATGGAGCAGCCTGATCCGCGGCGACACCTCGTCCTTGTAGCAACCCTGCAATACGCGGATGATCTCCCAGTGATCCTCCGTCAGCTTGAGGCCCGCCGCCGCGGCCAGCTTTCGGGCGTGGGTTCGTGTCCAGCCTTCGGGCGCATCCCGGAAATTCGGTTCCGATTGCAGTTCTACGCCGGGGTGCAGAATGCTGTACATCGTCGGCGGTGCGGGCCGCCTCGGCAGTTGTGGCGCCGAATCAGCCTTGGTGCGCGCCGTAGCTGTCCGTTTCTTTGAAGGTGTCCTTTTTTTCTTCGGTTTTGCCGCGGCTTTCTTCTTCGCAATGCGCTTAGCCTTGGTCTTCGCCCGTTTCGGGGATTTGCGCTTCACAGGCATGCCGTTGTCCCTCCGAATGCAGCCGCTATGGATCAGTCGATGGCGATCTTGGCCAGTGCAGCGAGCGCGGTAGCCTCCCGCTCGACGGCCGCGAGAACGAGTTTGCGCGCGCGCTCGGGGAGATCGAGGGCGAGAGCGGCTTGATGGCCCTTGGGTGACATCTTCCGCAAGGTCTTGCCGACAATGTCAATAATCTTGGCGTCGTCGTAGTGGGAATATTTGCCGTAGAACTCGTCGAAATAGTGGTCGAGAAAGACGACATCGACGACATTTTCGAGTGCCTGGGACTCCTTGTCCTTTTTGAGCTGCCCTTTCTTGACGAGCTTGGCCACGTGCTCGATGTCACGGCTGTCATAGCCGTGCCGGCTCATGATCTCTCGCAACAACTTGGCATGGTGCTCCCGGCAGGTGCGGCGCCACTCATTGTAGCCATCGCGGCCTTCTGGGAACTGCGAGCGCGGGATGTCGAAACGGCGAACGTGCTGGCCGCGCGCAGCGATGCGCAGCAATTCGGACGCCTCCGGGTACATCGCCTCGAGCCGCCGGCTCATGCGCTCGGCATAGACGACCTCGTAGGGGCGTGCGACTCCCCCTACGACGACGGTTCGCGGATCACCGGCATTGGCCGCGTCGATGTCGCCGATTACCGCCTTATAGCCTTGCATAGACTCGACCATGCAATAACAGTAGCGAAAACTGCCGCGATGAACCAGTGGCCGCCATAGAGGCACGCCCAATCGATCGGTGAGGGCAAACCCGGCGCGGGTATTGAGCGGAGCAGCGGTTTCGATATATTCATACAATTGTTTCTATGGCCGTCAATGTCGCGCCTGTAACACGGCGTTTTCACCTAATAGACCCTGGCCACCCGGACACTGGAGAGGAGAAAGGAGCCATGGCCATCGATTTCAACGGCAGAATGATCGCGAGTACCGCGACCGGTTACTTGGAGAACCGGGACGATTGGAACGAGGACCTCGCTCGGCACATGGCCAAGCTCGAGAACGTCGATCTGACCGACCGGCATTGGGACGTATTGAAATACTTGCGCGAGGAGTTCTTCGGCAACAACGAACACCAGCCCAATACGCGGACCATCGTCAAAGCCATGTCGGAGCGATGGGGTCAGCCGGCCGATCAACGGGAGCTATATGAACTTTTTCCCGGCGATCCCTCAAAACAGGCAGGCCGCATCGCCGGCTTGCCCGAGAGCCGGCGCAAGGGCGGATACTGACGCCCGTGCAGGGCAAACGCCGGGCAGCTGAGGGATAGGCAATCGGGAAGCGATCG
>Ga0066793_10000216_pt1 | contig 21093 bp, 18 predicted proteins | sample PersoiDNA2013189_FD_83876 | JGI IMG/M metagenome (GOLD analysis project Ga0066793, IMG submission 83876) | Permafrost soil microbial communities from the Arctic, to analyse light accelerated degradation of dissolved organic matter (DOM) -... | ecosystem: Environmental > Terrestrial > Soil >... | reverse complement strand
GCTGGATTCACATTGCGGATATAAAAATTCTGATCGAGCGCGATAATCGCATCAGGAGTACCGACAAGCATTGCCTCAAGATCCACGCTCCCTTCCCTGGGAGGATCTATCTCGCCCTTACTAACCTCGCCCTTATAGGAAGATTCATCCTCACGTACAACACGCTCAGTCTCTTCACTCTCCACTGGAGTTTGTTTATAAACACGCTTCCGCACCCTTGCCCCCTTATTTTCCTATAAACTTATAGCCTATACCTCGTACAGAGATGATATGTCGTGGATTATCCGCATCTACCTCCAGCTTCACACGTAAGCGGCGTATGTAGACATCCACAATATTACTATTATTTTCGTTATCATTCCATACCTCGGCCAGAAGCTGATCGCGATTGATCACCTGGCCAGGGCTGCTCATAAGGACGCGTAGCACGTTCATCTCGGTCGGTGTGAGGGTGATCGCGGCACGGCCTGCAACCGCCACCTTCAACTCGCCTGGAAAGAGTTCTACCCGTCCTCCACGTATACTTTGACCTCCTCCATGCCCGTTTTTCTTAATGCGGCGCAGAACGGCCTGCACGCGCGCAACGAGTTCTTGATGATTATAAGGCTTACAGATGTAGTCATCTGCGCCAATATTAAACCCCTGCAACTTCGCCTCTATAGTATCCTGAGCCGTCATGAAGATAAGCGGAATTTCGTAGCCCTCTGAACGCAACTTCGCCGAAAACTCGAAACCGTTAATGTATGGCATGGTGACATCAAGTATCAAAAGATCGGGTTCCCGTCTTTGAATCATTTGCAAAGCCCCACGCGGATTATCGGCAGTATCAACCTCGTAGCCCTCTTTACTCAGGACGAACTGCACCAGGGTATTAGCAAACTGATCGTCGTCAACGACAAGAATGTACAACAGTCTTCCCCTCTTCTTACTATCTCAGGTCGCATGCACCCTTCCATAGGCACATCCAATGTACGTGACCAGAACCCTACGGTACATATCTATTAGAGATATATAGCATCAACGTCTACCTATTACACTGAAGGTCTCTGAGCTACGTTTGCGCATGGATAAGAGGTTGACGCTATGGCTTTTCCGAATAATATTTAAGACAGCGTTATACATCATACTGCTTTAGCCCTCATTCTATTAAGGGTAGATAAATTATAGGTAGGTCTCGTTTCTATATGGTACACTTACAATACCGCAAATGTCAAGTCTACTTCTTAGTTGCGCGTAATTTTTCCAGATATATCATAAGAATGGCTATATCTGCGGGGGTCACGCCTTCGACACGAGAAGCCTGGCCGACCGTGCGTGGAAGCGTACGCGCAAGTTTCTGTCTGGCCTCGGTACGGAGATGCTGCACCTGCTGATAATCGAGCGTTTCGGGAATACGCATCTCCTCCAGGCGCAGGGTACGATGCACCATCTGCTCCTGTTTACGCACATAATTTTCGTACTTTACCTGCAACTCGACCTCTTCGGCTGTGTCGCCGGGCAGAATGGGCAAGGCTGCATCGGGAGCCGCCTCGCTGCGCTCAGCTGCGACCAGTTGTGCCAGTTGCGCCACCTGCTCGTATGTTACCGTGGGTCTGCGCAACAGATCGCGGGCGGAGAGCATCTGCCCGAGAGGGGCAATGCCAGCCTGCTGGGCGCAGGTCTCGACCAGGCGCGAAGATGTGAATATCATCGTCTCCAGTTGTCCCAGCGAACGCTGGATCATCTCGCGCTTGCGCAGCACCTGCTCGTAGCGCGCAGCATCGAGCAGAGAATAACGGTACGCATAGTCGCTCAGGCGCAGATCGGCGCTCTCGGGACGCAAGAGCAAGCGGTACTCGGCGCGCGAGGTGTGCAGGCGATAGGGCTCGCTCATAGGGCGCGTCACCAGATCGTCGATCAGCACGCCGATATAGGCTTCGTGGCGTCCCAGCACAAAAGCTTCTTCACCCCGTACAGAGAGCGCGGCGTTGATGCCAGCCATAATACCCTGCGCGGCAGCCTCCTCGTAGCCAGAAGTACCATTGATCTGGCCCGCCAGGAAGAGGCCCGCCGTCGTCTTTGTCTCAAGCGTAGGCAGGAGTTGGTGCGGCGGGACGTAGTCGTATTCTACAGCGTAGCCGACACGCATCATCTCGGCGCGCTCCAGACCAGGGATGCTGCGTAACATCTGCACCTGTACATCCTCGGGCAGGCTCGTATTCATACCCTGCACGTAGACCTCGCCGGTACGCCAGCCCTCGGGTTCGAGGAAGATCTGGTGCGAAACCTTATCCGCGAACCGCACAATCTTATCTTCGATCGACGGACAGTAGCGGGGACCGATGCCCTCGATAATGCCGGTATACAGCGGAGAACGATGCAGGTTGTCGCGAATGATCTGGTGTGTGCGCTCGGTCGTGCGTACCAGGTAGCAGGGTAGCTGGGGTCGCCAGCCGTGCAGATCTTCGTCGGTAACAGGATAGATCGGATTGGGTCGCCCACCGGGCAGTTGCACATCCTCTCGCGCCGTGACATCGCGGGAGAAGTACAGCGGCACGCGGCTCCCCGGCTGCGGCTCCGTCTGGCTGAAATCAATGGTGCGCGCATCGATACGCGGCGGCGTCCCGGTCTTGAAGCGGCGCACCTCAAGTCCGAGCGCGCGCAGAGAATCGGAGATGCCCAGGGCTGGCCCTTCGCCAGCGCGTCCTCCCGGCTGCGTCTTCTCCCCGACCACCAGGCGTCCATTAATGAAGGTGCCCGTCGTCATAATGACGGAGCGCGCCGCGTAGCGCCAGCCGTTACCGGTCATCACGCCCGTCACCACGTGGCGTCCATCCGCCCGTAGCTCGCTCAGCAACTGCGTGATGGTCGCCTGTTTCAACTCAAGATTTGGTTGGCCTTCCAGCACAAACTTCATTGCCAACCGATACGCCTGCTTATCGCACTGGGCGCGCAATGCCTGCACGGCAGGACCCTTGCTGGTATTGAGCATGCGGATCTGAATAAACGTGCGGTCGGTATTGCGGCCCGCCTCGCCGCCGAGCGCGTCGATCTCCTTCAGTAGATGTCCCTTCGCGGGTCCACCCATCGACGGATTGCAGGGCATCAGCGCCACGCTATCCAGATTCATCGTCAGCAGCAGAGTTTTTCTGCCCATACGAGCGCTGGCCAGGGCGGCCTCGCAGCCCGCGTGCCCGGCCCCCACCACAATCACATCGTAGACCCCTCGTGTAGTTTGCTCTGGGATCAAAGTATCGCTAGCATCATTCATCATCGCACACCTGGTTTATTCTCTAAATTAATATGACTAATTTTTCCACCTGCCCGAATTGTATTATGCTCCTGCGCACCCATCCACGTCAACATTTTGAGTTGAGCCAGTATTTTTTCGTTTCATAGGTTACTTGCCACCACATAGGTAAGCGTCATCTTTTTGCAAAAGGATTTCACCAACCGACCAATGATGTAGGGGTGCGGTGCACAAGCCCGTTGCGCTCCAATCCGTCACGCTCCACAGGCCGATGCGCGTAACGAATTGTGACGCAAACGGGCTTATAAATCGCGCCCTTACATCATGAAATGCAATATGGTATTATGAGATGTATTATGGAATAAAAACGGCACAGCGGGCTTGTGAACCGCATCCCTCCTTCATGGGAATCGAGCGCCGGTCGGGACATGGGCCAGTTGGTCAAAATGGCGCACGACGATGATCGCGATGGTGCCAAACAATGACGCCTACCCGCCGAAAGCGCGAGGATTGACGAAAATGCCTGAGCATGGTACTATCATGACACCCATGGGGGGCGATGGCGGAATGGTAGACGCCGGGGACTTAAAATCCCCTGACTGAAAGGTCGTGAGGGTTCGACTCCCTCTCGCCCCACTACTCTCTGCTGAAGCCGTCTGCTTCGATAAAGACGCTCACATCTAAATAAATATCGTATTCACTGATGGGTATGTAGTGAGGTTTAATATGGTAGGTATTGTGTTCTCTGTCGAAAGGCGCGAAATTATGATAAAAGATGAGAAGCAGAGGACAACGAGGAGAGGGAGTCAATTAAATGGCTCTGTAAATAATGGCCCTAACACTCGTTTTACACGGACTAGACGAAGCTTTTTCCTCGCTGTTTTTAAACCCATGAGGCGGGGCGTGTCTCAGCAAGTACTTAATATAGCAGATCAGGTAATAGAAGAATACAAGTCTGACTTAGATTACCTCAAAGATAAATAGGTAATAGCCTCATGTCATTTACAGGAAAACATCTTGATAGGGCATAAGAAGTTCCTGGGATTCAGTGCTACTTAAGAGTTCTAGGAACTTGTTTTGCAAAAGCCCATCAATCGTTTCTGATGTGCTTTTTACACTGACTATTCCCCAGGTTTTATCTTCTATACCGATAATATGAATACCGCCAAGAGAATTAGCAAAACCACAGATCCGTCCGCCAATTCCGCCACGCGTGGAGAAGCTACTTTAAACTCAACAGTAGATGTTTCACCGCCCCGGATTAGCACTCTCAAAGTTTCTGCATTCAAACGCTTTCTCTTCTTTCACAACACAATGTAACTTTAACCAATTACCAGAGTATATTTCCAATTCCGCCATCGTTGCAAGATAATTCCGCCAAATTCCGCCATAACTAGCTCGAATTCCGCCAGAGGATGAAGCTATAGAAGCTTATGGCGGAATTAGAGGAAGCTTCCAGGTGTAGTACAATATCCATAGAACTATGGGAGGCCATAGTTAAATTACTCAGTAGGATATTATGGTACCCAACATTGAGGATGAGGCTCATTCAATTCCTGTTTCATAATAGCATAGATGATACAGCTAAAGCAATTAAAAAAAAGCTCTTAAATAAGTGGGAGGTAAATAAAATCCAATGGCTGCCATTTCTTACCCATCCTTCGTCATCTTTCAATAGCATAACGTGCGGAAAGTTGATATTCACCAAGAATCAATGTGTAGAGCTTATTTTAAAAGGAAGAAGTTTATTATGGCAGAAAACTCTATAAACACAGAACAAGGGCAAGTAGAAATATGTTACTTTGGCTCTAACTCATTTTCACTAGAGTTAAAAGATGAGTTAATCCAAGTATTATCACCATCACTATCAATTAAATTAGTTCCTTTATCAGGAGGTGGAGCACCTTGGCTTCCTCCCATGTTAGAATTAATCCTTGTTTTTGCTTCTACTACTGTTGTAACAAGCATATTAAGCAAGATAGGAGAAGACATCTACACTTTCGCGAAGGACAAAGTTTTTAGGAAAGGTGGAGAGAAAAAAGCAGAAATATCATTTAGAATAAAAATACTTACAGAGGATATTGCTATAAGTGGACATCTTCAGCATTTAGAAGATTATGAAACCTTCATTCAAGCCATTAATAACACCCTGCAAATGATTAACGAAGCTAAAAATGCAGATCTACAGTTTATAGATCAGAACAATCCCATTCCTCTTGGAAACGCAAATCAGTTTGCCTCGATCACTAAATCTGGAATTTTGTTTGAGTATGAGTATAGCAAGGAAAACAGTAAATGGGAACTTAAAAATATTGCTAAAATTAGAAAGTTTGATCCACCTCTTTCTACTCATAAGTAAGAAAGAATTAGCAACTTGAAAAACCAATCTGTGATACTATTTTAGCTTGCCTTGCCATATATCCTTTATCTACCACAAATAACCAACTATAGCATCTATACCAATCCTCACAATCAAATGAGGAGATTAACCAACGCCGATAAACGGAATACGACAATTTCAAACTTGAGAAGGATGAGAAAGAACAACAACAAACAAGCTCTCTCGTATCTCCCCTGACCTATAAGTGCATACGAGCCAAAGAATCCGCTTCTAGAGCCGGTTAGGGTATGGAAGAGGCTTAAAATCCCCTTGATCGAAAGGCCGTGAGGATTCGAGTCCCTCTCGCCCCACTTCCCCGCCGAATTCACCTGTTCCAATAAAGACGGTCTCTCCATAGTAATGTTATACTGATGAGAAATAAAAATGTAGTAGAGGGCAACGCATGGCAGTTCCAGATTTCCAGAGTCTTATGCTCCCTTTGTTGAAAATCGCTGGTGATAGGAAAGAGCATAGTACCTCTGAAGTCATCGAGACGTTAGCACAACAATTTGAGCTAGATGAGAACGACAGAGATGAAATGCTGCCAAGCGGAAAACAGCGAAAACTTGATAATAGAGTGAATTGGACAAAGACGTACCTACAAAAAGCCCTTCTTTTATCAAGCACAGGAAGATCGAAATTTTGCATAACTGAACGAGGCATCAAGGTACTGAAGAATGACCCTCTTTCTATCAATGTAAAATTTTTGAGACAATTCCCTGAATTTTTAGCATTCCACACAACCACCAATGACAAAGATGGTAAAACGAACGGAACTACCTCTGCATCACAAGAAATGGTAGAAAAAACCAGTCAAACACCGCAAGAAATTTTAGAGATAAGCTATCAAAACTTGAGGCAAACTCTCGCCCAGGAACTACTGGAACGAATTAAAAATCACTCTCCAAAATTCTTTGAGAGTCTGGTTGTAGATTTACTTGTGGCAATGGGCTATGGTGGCTCTCGAAAAGACGCTGGTCAAGCCATTGGGCAAGTTGGAGATGGTGGCATAGATGGCATTATTAAGGAAGATAAGCTTGGCCTTGATGCGGTCTATCTCCAGGCAAAGCGATGGGAAGGAACGGTTGGAGGTCCGGTAGTTCAGGGTTTTGCAGGTGCTTTAATCGGAAAGAAAGCACGCAAAGGAGTATTTATTACCACTTCGAATTTTTCACCACAAGCAAAAAGCTTTGCAAGCGGCACCGAGAATTTGAAAATCATCTTAATCGATGGAGAACAACTCGCTCAATTAATGATAGATTATGATGTTGGAGTTACCGAAGAGACAAGGTATATCGTGAAAAAGATAGACCTGGATTACTTCGGTGATGAATGACCGAATCCGGTCAAATACCGGATGCAATCCAGTTGCGATGAAGTAACAATGCTATGGACTTTTCCATAAAAGCACACAAAAACACCCCTTAACACGCTCTGACATAGTACCTTGTGCAGTATTCCCTTGCCCAACATTCATATATATGATATGCTCACTTTATCCTTCAGCATTTTCTCACGCGAGAGGTACAGCAATGCCACAATGGGAATACTGCACCCTTTCCAGCAATGGAAGGCACATCATCTACACGCTCTACCAGCAGGATGGTCCCTACCTGGATAGCCGGGACTCAAACGAACGCCTCTGGGCCGCCTCGATCGCTATGCTCGGACTAAAGGGATGGGAGGCGATCAATAACTACAACGGACCCAACATCACCGTGTGGTTCTTCAGACGAACCGTGCATCCCAAAAATCCTCCCTTCGCCTTTCCTCCCTATTGATAAACATATCTCTAGCCTCCATCCCTGACCTTTCGCGAGCCGATGACGATGGGCATAAAAGCCGAAGGGCGGATGTTTATAGATATAGATGTTCTTATTCCAAAACCGTTAGAACTGTCATCTTTTACAGCGACCCTGAAAGTTTTGTAATTTTGTTGCGCGGCTGAGCACGGGACGTGAGGGAAAGCGGTGCTCAAAATGAAGAGTTGTTCATTTTGCTTGCCGATGGTACCGTGTTTCGCGGAAGTACTGACCTCTTGTCAGAGAGACTTCGTCGTGTTACACTTCAACAAAGATTACAACTTTTTTAGCCGCTGCTCGTAAATACGCAAAGAGGATAGTTTGCTCTATCTTCTTCCTGAAATAGATCATTATGAGCAAGATAATGAGCGGTGAATAAATGTTAGAATCAACAGTAAACGCTTCAAATATGCTAGGGGGTATCGGTTCGATAGCGCAACCAGCGCGGAAGACACGTCGCGGCCAGAGTGCTGGGACTGTAACAGGTGTTGCGGGTGCACAGGGTATATCAGGTACAATGCAGGCGGGCAGCGCCAAAACGAAGACGGGGGCCATAGTGGAGTCGATGAGCGACCCGGCGCTTGTCGAGCTTGTTCTCAGTGGAGACCAGGATGTCTTCTCGGTACTTGTCGAGCGCTACAAAGACGCCGTGCAAAATCTCGCCTATCGGATGCTTGGAAATGCAACAGAAGCCGAAGATGTGACACAGGAAACATTTGTGCGATCTTACACTCAGCTTGCCACATATAAACCTGTCCACAAATTCAGCACCTGGTTGCTTTCTATCGCCTCGCACCTGGCAATCGACCAACTGCGGCGTCGGCGTTTTCTCGCGTTGCCTCTTGAGGATGTGCCATTCCTTGAATGGATCGTCGATGCGGGCGTCAGCCCGGAGCAGTCTGCCCTGCAAGGCGAGCAGCAAGACGAGATACAGCATTATCTGCAGCGCCTGCCCGCCAAGTATCGCGCGGTGATAGTGTTGCGTTATTGGCATGATTTCTCGTACGAAGAGATCGCGAACACGCTGAGCCTGACTCCTCCGTTGGTGAAAGCGCGCTTACATCGTGCCCGCGAATTGCTGGCGCGTTATATGCAACAAAAGACTGTACCCAGCGAGGAGGAACAGATCGATGCGCTGCCGCGACGCTAAAGAATATGTAGCAGCTCAGCGTGATGGCGATCTAGCGGAGGCGGATGCCCTGTCACTGCAGGAGCACCTGAAGGAGTGTTCCGAGTGCCGTGCTTTCGAGCAACAGCTCAACAGCGTGGACAGCCTGCTCTCTGCATCGGCTCCTCGTGCGCGTACACAGGTTTCGACCAAAAATATCATGCTGGCGGTAGAGGAACAGCGACAGATCTCGCAGCAACTGGAAGATATTCGCAAGCAGCAGCAGTCGCGCGTGGCACAATTGCGCCCGGTGGGTGCTGGACTGGCGGCTCTTATCTTCTTCACGTTGGGCAGTATTCCGCTTTTGTTGCTCGCCATCACCATTATTCAGACCGATATTGTGGTAAAAGCTGTCTCCTCGCCACTAACAGTGGTGATCGACATGCTCTTTATCAGTGGAGGATATGTACAGGAGGGACTGGCGTGGTCGGCGCGCAATAACTTGCTCCTGTCGGCCATGGCATTCGCATTTGTGGTCATGATGGGGATGTGGCTTCGTCTGATGCGTTATCCACAAGAGGCGTAGCAGGCGAGAATCATGGTCAAGGCTGACCATGATCAGGAGTTCCAGTATGGTAAAAGTTGGACGCTGGTTTTTACTCGCGCTGCCCGGAGCACTCCTCTTCGCAGCGCTACTCATAGGCGGAGTGGAAGCGCTGTCGGGAGAGCAGTCCGTCGCATTCGCTGCCAGTCAGCATAGAGCGGATAATGGGACAATGTGTACCGGGACGCGTCACGCGCCTTCTTTCGGCAGCCCAGTGGTAGTGAATAGTGGCGAAGTGATTTGTAGCAATATAACCTCATTCGGAGGAACTGTAGTCATTCAGGGAGAGGTGAAGGGGAATGTAGTGACATTCAACGGGGATGTTGTGATCAATGGTATGGTGGATGGGGATGTTACTCTGTATGGAGGAAGCGTTACCTGGCAGAATGGGGCACGCGTGGATGGCAATATCCATGTCTGTGGAGGGAGTTGGATGGGCACAGCTTCTCGCCTGCATGGCTCGGTGTTTGACTGCCCAAGAGATGTGGGTCAGCTCGTCTTTGGCGATGGAGGAGCAAGTTTTCGCTTCTGGTCTATCCTGACATGGGTAGCGCTTGGCTTATTCTTGACTTCCTTGCTCCCCGAGCATGTTATGATCGTACGCACAACGGTGCAGAGTAAAACACGCCGTAGCCTGGTCCTGGGCCTGCTCACGATCCTTCTTGCACCTGCTGTCCTCGCCGTAACTGTTGCACTTATCATTTCTATTCCGCTGGCGATCCTTGTGGTAATTGGTTTGATCGCAGCGTGGGCATTGGGGACGGTAGCAATCGGTTGGATCATTGGTGAATACATCGTGCGCACGGTAGCTCCACGGCAGAATAAGCGTGTATTGCAGGTGGTGGTGGGATTGACGGTGCTTGCCCTGGCCGCATCCCTCCCTTTCATCGGCTGGTTCGTCAGTATAGGAGCAGGCTTGCTGGGGTTAGGAGCCGTCTTCCTGAGCCGTTTCGGAACACGGCTCTTTAGTCAACCCAGGCAACCGCTTTCGCTTTGATCTCTTATGAAGCATAAACAGGGACAATAACGTTGGAAAGATGGGACGGACATCAACGATGGGTAACGTCGTGAGGTGACCGCCGAGGTGAACATGAGCATTGATGTTGAACTTACAGATCTGGCCTATGGGGGCGATGCCGTAGGCCGCTACGAGGGTCGCGTGCTGTTTGTACCCGGAGGCATTCCTGGGGAGCGGGTACGCGTGGAGATTGTCGAGGAACGGCGCGGGCACGCGCGAGCAAATCTTTTAGAAGTCTTGCGCCCTGCTCCCGAGCGGGTTGAGCCTGCCTATCCGTTACTCACGGACTGTGGTTGCCAGTGGCAGCATATCGCGTATCCCGCGCAACTTACATGGAAGGCCCACATTGTGCGCCAGTTGCTTGTGCGCATTGGCAAACAACCTGATGCGCTTGTTCATCCAACTATCGGTATGCCTCCCAATATCTCGCCCTGGCACTATCGCAACATTGCTTTATTTACTGTTGGACCCGGTGGCGAAGTGGGCATGAAATATACCGATAGCCACGATGTACAGGATCTGCCGGATTGCCCTTTGCTGCATCCCGCGCTCGATCAGGTCTACCAGCTGGTGCGTCAGAAGCTTATGGACTATTTTGGTGACGCGCTTGGGGAGATGATTCAGGCGTTTACGCTGCGTGGCGCGATCGGCGCAGTCAGTCCTTCCGCCGCGAGCTCTCCTGGCGTGAAGGCGGTCCCGACGCTGCTGACTATTCACGCGCGACCGGGTTCCTCTATCGAAAATCCACAGCAGCTATCGCAGGAGTTAATGACGATTGCGCCCGGCATCGTTGGCGTGATTATCGAGCGCGTGGGCGGACGCTATGGGCGCGTCTTCTCTGGGCAGGAATTTCTGACCGATGTTATTCTTGGACGGCGCTTCCGCGTCTCCGCCGATTCGTTTTTCCAGGTTAACCTGATGCAAACGTCGGTGCTGGTTGAGCGCACGATGGCGTTGTTGGAGTCGCAGCGTTCGGATATCATCCTGGATGGTTTTAGCGGCGTAGGACTCTTCTCGGCTTTCCTGTCGCCGCGAGCGGCGCGAGTGATCGCTATCGAGTCCCAGCCCAGCGCGGTGATGGATGCGCGAGCGAGCGCGGCGTTGAACAATCAGAATAACGTCACCGTTCTGGAAGGCACGCTTGAGCGTATTCTGGGGCAGTTGCACTACAGGCGTGAACGCGTGGATCTAGCCCTGGTCGATCCGCCACGTGCGGGCTGCCATCCCAAAGCATTGCAGGCTCTACAGATCCTGGCACCACGCGCTATCTGTTACGTCTCCTGCGATCCCAGCACATTGGCGCGCGATATCGCAACGCTGTGCTCGGGGGGACGCTATCGACTGGTCGCGGCCCAGCCTATCGATATGTTCCCGCAGACGTACCATATCGAATGCGTCGCGCTGTTGACACGCGTCGGGACACGCTAAATGTAGGGTGCGAATATGGTGAAGGTATGATGTAGGGGCGCGGTTCACAAGCCCGCCGCGTCGGCCTGTGGAGCGCGGCGGGCTTATAAATCGCGCCCCTACATCATCGGTTGTTTGGTTGAGAATTGGAGGCGCGGATTGTTGAACCGCGCTTCTACAAATGATCCGCGAAGGATTGTTTTTTGCTCAGGACGACCTCGATTTTGCTGCCCTGCTCCATCATTGTACCGGCGGGCGGACTCTGGCGCATGACAAAGCCGGGCGGCAGATTGGCCGTAGCTTCCGCCTCACCGCGCACGATCACATCCAGGCCATAGTCCTGGGCCGTCATCATAGCTGATAGCCAGTCCTTGTCGCGTAAATCGGGCGCGCCGATGGTCTTTGTGCTCTCCTCCAGCTTGACGACCACGGTACTGAACCACTTCTTCAGGTTATCCTTCTCGGCATTCACCTTTTTGGCGTTATCGTCCTTCTCTTTGTGGTTCTTGATGCCTTGAATTTCATCCTGCAAGACGAAAGGATGATCAACGTCGGCCAGCACAATGTCGGGGCTACTTCCAGGCGTCTCGACGTAGACGTGCCCGATATCCAGGAAGCGTTCGATAACATTGGGCACCTTGACCCTGGTATCGCGTATATTCTTGTATTCCGTCTCGATGCGCGCCTCAAAAAAGAAGATGAATTTGCGATGAATGTCGATGATACGCCTGTTCGTCAGGATATAGACATCGTCGACGTAGTTGATGTAGACTGCGCCCATCGAGCCGAGCAGCACCAGTATCACGAGGCCCGCGACCAGCCACCAGACCTCCTGCGCACCTGATGGGATAATACCTATGGATGGGCCAAGTATGGCAAGAGGGAGAACGACCAGGAGCATGATAATCGACGGCGCGAGGTTGCGCCAGAGCACAAACTGCGAGCGCTGTATGTACTTCACGCTATATTCACCAGAGATATAGCGTACATCGGCTGGAATACGCAGAAAGCCGCCGAAGGTGCGCCGGGGACCGAGGAAGTGGCCTTCACTGCGTAGCGGCGGCAAATTCTCGTCGGCGTTAGGGAGTGGGGGCATAGGCACATTCTTCGCCAGATTATCGATGACCTCGGCCAGCTCGGTATTTTTCGGAACGGGGAGTTTCTCCTCCTTCGGTTTCTTCGCCTTCACCTCATCGGTGAGACCCTGAATGGCGTCCCTGACGCGCCGCGGATTGGGCACATTTTTCAAGAGGAAATCGCCACCGGTCAGGTACACGTGCACCTCGCCGTAGCCCAGTAAGAAGCCCATGAGTGTATTCACGCCTACGCCAACCTGCTGCACCTTCTCGATCGGCGTCTGCTGGCGCGTTGGCTCCAACAGGCCGCGCGAGTTGATGATGCGCTTGCTCGTGATAATATAGGTCTCAAACCACCAGACGACCAGATCTTTGTAGGCGAACCAGATCCCCGTCGCGACGATCGCGATAAAAGCGACGGCGTCCAGGATGTACCACAAGGTAGCTGGACCTGGAATCGCCGTGGTGGCCCACAGCACCAGAAGAAGCGCAATCACCGCTCCAACCACCGGTAGAGCTGGTAGTACCAGAAACCACCAGTGCTTGCGTACGACTAGGCGCACCACCTCGTCTGGCTGCTGCCCCGAGAAATGCCACTGCTTATCGCGTCCCTTGCGGAATTGCAGGACGTTGAAACTGAAGCCTCGATGTCCCTTGCGCCAGTCCTCTCGCGGATTGAGAGAAGCACCAGCGACCGCCTGCTGCTTTGGTTTGTTAGCCATAATATCACCTCGACAGTCCCTGAGATCCCGTTACTACATCTATCATACCACAGGTTCCCTTTGAAAACATAGGAAATATGCATCAGATTTGCGCGCCAACATGGTCAAAAACTCGTAACTCAGAGCCAGATATGATATACTATAAAGAAGGTAGGATCAAATTTTCTAGACCCCTCCCGACCGCTCATACGAGCACTTCAACCCGGTCCGATATCGCCTGATCGCTGGCTATGTCTTACTTTTTGGTGAGGATGCGTTTTTATGGAACTTGGTAATATTAAACCAGTCAATATTGTTGATGAGATGACGACTGCCTATCTCGACTACTCTATGAGTGTGATTGTATCACGCGCGCTGCCCGATGTACGCGACGGACTCAAGCCGGTACATCGGCGTGTTTTATATGCAATGGATCAGATGGGCCTGCAAGCGAGCAAACAATTTCGTAAGTGCGCGGGTACCGTCGGCGAAGTGTTGAAGAGCTATCATCCACACGGCGATGTCGCGGTCTACGAGACCCTGGTGCGCATGGCACAACCCTGGTCGATGCGTTACCCTCTGGTGCTCGGCCAGGGCAACTTCGGTTCACAGGACGACGATCCGCCAGCTGCTATGCGCTACACCGAGGCCAAAATGGCGACGATCGCCGATGAGCTGCTGCGCGATATCGAGAAGAATACGGTCAATTTCATCCCCAATTATGACAATCAGACGACGGAGCCAACGGTTCTGCCCGCGCGCCTCCCCAATCTGCTCTTGAACGGCTCTACGGGTATCGCGGTCGGTATGGCAACCAATATTCCACCACATAATCTGACCGAGGTCTGCAATGGCATCGAGTACCTGATCGACCATCCCGATGCGACGACTGAGGAACTCTCGCGCATTATCCGCGGACCCGATTTCCCAACGGGCGGCATCATCCAGGGTCGCGAGGGCATACGCAATATGTATGCCAATGGGCGCGGACGCATCGTGGTGCGCGCGCGCACCCATATTGAGGCATCCGAGCGCGGACGCATGAGCATTATCACAACGGAGCTCCCTTACCAGGTCAATAAGGCCGAACTGGTCAAGAAGATCGCCGAACTGGCACGCGATAAGAAGATCGACGGCATCGCCGAGGTGCGCGATGAGTCCGATCGTCACGGCATGCGCATGGTCGTGGATCTGAAGCGCGACGCCAATGCCGATAGTGTGCTGAACTCGCTGTTCAAGTACACGGCGATGCAGAGTGCCTTCAACGCCAATATGTTGGCCCTTGTGGAGCAGCAGCCGCGCACACTGATGCTCAAGCACTTTTTGCAGTATTATGTTCAGCACCGCGAAGAGGTGCTCACGCGGCGCACGCAGTACGAGCTCACGAAGGCCGAGGCGCGCAAACATATCCTGGATGGTCTCAAGATCGCGCTCGATAACCTGGACGCCGTGATAAGTACTATCCGCAGTTCGCAGCGCGATACCGCTGGCCTGACCGAGGAGCTGCGTATGCAGTTCGGTTTCTCCGAAGAGCAGGCAAAGGCTGTCCTGGATATCCGCCTGGCCCGCCTGGCCGCGTTGGAACGCCAGAAGATCGAGGAGGAGCTGAAAGAGATCCTCAAGAATATCTCGTACTATCAAATGCTGCTGAGCAATATCAACGAGCTGCGCAAGATCATCAAGGAAGATCTGCAACAGCTGAAAGAGAAGTACGGCGATGCACGGCGCTCGGAGATCACAGATGACGAGGCCAGCGTTTTTAAGGACGAGGATCTCATCCCGAATGAAGAGGCCGTCGTGACGCTGACGGAGCAGGGCTACATCAAGCGCCTGCCCTCCACTACCTATCGAGCGCAGAGGCGCGGCGGACGCGGCATCACGGGTATGGTGACGCGCGAGGACGATACAGTGCGCCAGTTGCTGGTCACGCACACGCACGATAGCCTGCTCTTCTTCACCGATCGCGGACGCGTCTTCCAGCTCCGCGTCTATGAGCTTCCCGACACCAGCCGCACGGCCAAGGGCGAGCATCTGATCAATCTTATTGCTATCGAGCAGCGCGAACGCGTTACGGCTATCGTGTCGGTTCCGAAGGGCGTGAGCCGCGACTTTATGATTGTCGCGACCACAAAGGGCGAGATCAAGAAGACGGCGATGGAGGAGTTCGAGGTGGTGCGCCGCCAGGGTCTGATCGCTATGGATTTGGAGGAAGACGACGAACTGATCGGCGCGAAGATGGCCCACGCCGACGACGACGTTCTGCTGATCAGCGCGCTGGGACAGGCCATTCGCTTCTCAGTGTCGGAACTGCGTTCGGCCTCGCGCACAAGCGGCGGCGTGCGCGGCCTGCGTCTATCGCCAACCGATCGGGTCGTCTCGCTCAACCTCGCGCCCAATGATAGCGAGCTGCTGGTAGTGACGGAGTACGGCTACGGCAAATGCACGCCAATCGACGACTATCCACGCCACAGCCGCGGCGGCAACGGCGTGCTCACCTTGCGTGTTACCGAGAAGAATGGACGCGTCGCGGCGGCGCGCATCATCACTGAGAAGGATAGCGATCTGATGATCATTTCGGCGGCAGGCGTCGTTATCCGCATGGATACCGCCAATATTATCAGGGGCGGACGCGCCACCCAGGGTCGCATGATGATGAACCTCGGCGAAGGCGATACCGTCGTGGCCGTCGCGACGACCAATGGCAAGAAGGCCGCCGATGCTCTCAACGACGATGAGGACGAAGCGCTGCTTGAGAACGGTCCCGCCGACGCCGCCGTATCCGAGGGCAATACTGTTGTGGAAGCAGTTGTGTCTGAGGAGACGACTCCCGACGAGCAGTAGAGATACTATCCTACGTATCCTTCAGTATGAAGAGAGGGCACTGTTTACGATCAGTGCCCTCTCTTTATGGCGCGTGAACAGTATCCTCATCCTCTATAATCATTAAATCGCTTCTTTCTGCATCATGCCTATTTCAAGTCCAATCTTACGCTCAAGCATCAGTGTCACCATACCCATTTACATAAGCAATCTATATAAATTTGTGATATAATAGGGATATGGTACAACATTTCTCTGATGCTGACCTGAACGTCAGCGGCTTTACCATCGTGATTGAAGATTTCGCGAGCATCTTCATTCGGTTGCCGTCGATTGAAAAGCTGAGCTTCACTACATTGTCCGTGTTGCATACACTATCCCGCAAGGGTCCGATGCGGCTGAATGATTTAACAGCCACAGAGCAACTCACGCAACCAGCAATCACGCAAATGGTGACGCGGCTTGAACACGATGGATTGGTCGAGCGCCGACCAGATCCAAGCGATGGCCGTGCAGTGCTGGTACATCTCACAACACGCGGCGCGCACGTTGTTGAGGCACGCCATGCAGACCGCGTCACGCAGCTCAGGCGCTTTGTCGAACATCTGAGCCCAGACGAACAACGTGCAATCGCATCCGCACTACCGGCGTTGGCTCGTGTGGTCGAACTGGGAAGGAACGCGTCGTCCCCGTTGCCCCCACTTCCTTCCGCCAGCGTCGAACAACACACGGAACATTCGAAACAAGAGGAGTGAATTATGCCAGAAACCAGGAAGGAGTCCCTATGACAGACCCCTCGTTCCCACTTCAACCCATCCTGATTCACGTCTCGGACGAGCAACTCTCCGACCTTCGCACACGACTGAAGCACACCAGGTGGCCTTTAGGTGTTGGCAATGACGACTGGTATTATGGTGTCAATCGAACCTATCTTGAGGAACTCGTTGACTACTGGATCAATGTCTACGATTGGCGCAAAGCGGAGGCAGCAATGAACCGCTACGAACATTACCAGGTGGACGTCGATGGCGTTCCCGTGCATTTCATGCGCAAACCTGGTGTCGGCCCGAACCCGGTTCCACTTATCTTGACCCATGGTTGGCCGTGGACCTTCTGGCACTGGTCTAAGGTCATCGATCCGCTCGCGGACCCCGGTGCATTCGGTGGCGACCCTGCCGAAGCGTTCGATGTCATCGTCCCCTCATTTCCCGGCTTCGGCTTCTCGACGCCTTTGCCAAACAACCCGGACATGAACTTCTGGAAGGTTGCCGATCTCTGGCACACCCTCATGACTACCATCCTTGGCTACGAAAAGTACGCCGCTGGAGGATGCGATGTCGGTGCCCTGGTGACTGGGCAGCTTGGGCACAAATATGCTGACGAACTGTATGCGATCCATATTGGTTCTGCACAAAAGTTGAGTTTGTTCAACGGTGATCGCGTATGGGATCTCAGCGGCGGACATCCCATTCCCGATGGTGTTTCTGAGGATATCCGGAACAGGATCGTGTCGCTCGATCGCCGTTTCGCTGCCCATCTGGCCGTGCATGTGCTCGATTCGAGTACACTCGCATACGGACTGAGCGATTCCCCAGTGGGTATGCTCGCCTGGATTCTTGAACGATGGGTGAGCTGGAGCGACAATGATGGCAATGTCGAGAATATATTCTCGAAAGACGATATCCTCACGCACGCGATGATCTTCTGGGTCAACAATGCCATCGAAACCTCGATGCGCGTGTACGCAAACGCGAACCGCTATCCGTGGACACCCGCTCACGATCGCTGGCCGGTCATCGAAGCGCCCACTGGCATCACCTTCGTGGGCTATGAGAATCCGCCAGGTGTTACTACCGAGAACCGCGTCCAGCATTTTCTGGGCAGCGATCGGGCGTCCTGGTACAACCACGTCAACGTCACCGTTCACGATCGCGGTGGGCACTTCATCCCCTGGGAAATCCCGAACGGCTGGATGAACGACCTGCGCCGCACCTTTCGTAACCACCGATAGTTCAACGAGGAGGAATGTCTTGAAAGCCAGAAGTTCAGAAAAGGCTGGAAATCAAGGTGCGGCCCCAGCGCGACTATGATACTATCGGCATCTTCTTTCTACACTCTTAATTAACGTGCAGCGACTTCACCTCGCGCCGTACGCGTCGTCCCTGGCGTACCTGCTGGGCAGTGGCGCGGTCCTTCTGCGCCTCCAGTTTGATCAGGGGGAATGGACGATGGAACTGCTTATCGAGGGACTCCGCCTTCTCTTCTGAAAGGGACGCGCGCCGCTCGTACGCGTATGCCAAAAGATCGCGCTTCACTCCGTCGTCGACATCTAGAAAGAGCAGGTAGGCGAGCGTAAATTCGGGCTTGCCCTGTTCGGCGTAGGCGTCCGCGCTCATAAAGGCGTCCGCGCCCTGCTCCAATTCGCGTTGCGCGTGCTCTAGAAAGACATCTTTCAGCGATCCACGATAGAGGTCAGCAAACGTATCAGGCATTATCCACTCCTAGATAGAGACAAATCACCCCAAAAGCGCGTCCTTGTTCTCGACAGGAGGCTTTTATCAATTATACCATCATGCGTAGCTGTTGAGGACTCCTCGCGCCTTCGGCGCTCATAATTTTATTTCGAGAAGGGAGATTGTGTATTGGCTTTAACACGCGTAACTAAAGTTGCCAAAATAATCACTAAAAATCCAAGTAGTACCATGAAAAAGCCTATTGCCAGATCATTACGAACGCCCATTTCAACGAGCATATGCACAAGCAAACTAAACACAAACTGAACAATCAACCCGATGAGTGACAATCTCCATATCAGCGGCACCGTTTTTGACGAACTTTTTCCGCGTAGTATTGAGATACTCAATACCAGAACGATAAAAGAAAACACAAGAGGTACTACGGCAATAATAATCAATATAGCTTCTGTTGCCCAGGCACCATAGAACAGGGTGCTGACTATTTGCCACTCAAATGCAGGATGAACTTGCTGTGGCAGGTCACGGCTATACATGTTAAGCATCGGAAGAAGCAGTAATCCAACGATCACAAAAACAGCTCCGGCGATAAAAAGCCATGCCAATTTTCTGTGTTGTGCATGCATGCTGTATCTCCTTTGATGCCCCCTTGCGAGCCAACAACGCGACTTCAAGAAAGTGGTTTTTGCATGGCCCTGACATTCGTCGCATAGAGGCGAATAGTGACCGTGCGCGTCACGATTTGATCGACGAGATGGTAGTGGCTATCCAGCCACTGCTGGGCTGCCATGACCTTCGCTTCCGATGGCGCGTCGGGCACGCGCCCGACGATGAAGAACAGCCGGGAGTGTTTAGCGCCGTAGACCGCCAGCGCTTGTGGATCGACCGCCGCTTCGTAGCCAGCGACCGGATCGACTGGACCGAAGTTCGTCCACGAATATGCTCCGGGCGAATCGGCGGTGAAGTGCGCCGCGCTCGGATAGGCGTGCAGGTAGTACTCAACGGAGATCTGACAACCCTGGGAGTTGGCGTAGCAGACCATGCCATCGTTCGCCTGGTAGCGCTGCTGCAACCAGTGCGTCGTCGTATTCCAATCCTCCACCTGCGCGCTCTGGTAGTACAGGGGAACGTAGTGCGCGGCGGCCAGGAGCAGGAGAAGAGTTACAACAACCTGCTGCGCTCCGCGCCCGCGCAGCGCGGCAATCCCCAGCCCCATCAGGAGGGCCAGCGCGGGTACGATCGTAACAAGATAGCGCGAGGAGAAGAGGCGCGTAGGGGTATACGAGATGACGTAACTCGCCACGATCGGCACGAGCAGCCAGCAGACAAGCGCCAGGGCGATGGGTAGGAGGTTGTGCATGGTCTGAGCGCTTTTCTCGTCCACTAGCGCGTTGCGTTGCAACATGGCTCTTCCGGCAGGTAGGGAGCAGAGGCAGATCACGAGTAGACCGAACGTGCAACAGGCGGCGATCAGCAGCAGGTAGAGCTTGCTATTCGCGCTGATCGTCAGGAAAAGGTGATACACGTCGCTGAGATGTGGAATGGGCAACCAACCCGTCTTTGATCCGTTGCGACTGACCAGGAGCATAGGGATAATGAGCACTCCTGTTATGGCAAGGCTTAGAAGAAATCCCGGCAGGCGGCGCAGGCTCTTCTGGCGCTCGCCCGGCAGGATGAGCAGGCCCGCGAACATCACCACTTGCGCTAATAAGATCAATATGCTGAAGAGGTGGGTGTAGACCGCCAGCGTGGTCGCTACAATGTAGCATGCCCACCAGCGGCGCGACGGAGTGGACAGGGCGCTGAGCAGGGCGTACCAGGCGATACAGATGAGCAGGAGTTGCAGGCTATAGGCGCGTGTCTGTTGCGCGTAGACCAGTTGTAGATCGTTGAGCAGGTAGAAGCCCGCGCCTGCAACGCCCGCGATTGTTCCAATGAAGCGCCGTCCCAGCAGAAAGACAATGACCGTGCTAAGCGCGGCAAAAACGGCTGAGGGGAGACGAACCACAAACTCGGTCGCGTGCAGACCGAGCGCAGCAGTCAGGCTGAGCCAGAAGTGCAGGAAGAGATAGTACAGCTCCATATTCGGCTCAGGTCCAGAGATGATGTGCCAGAGCATCGGCAGCGGCAGGCGTGCCAGCTCAACCGAAAACGCCTCGTCGTACCAGATACTGGGCGCGCCCAGGCGGTACAGGTCAAAACCCAGCGCCACAACGAGCAGAACGCATACGAGTAGCAGAGGAGCAGAGATACGCCGACCGATGCGCTGCAGGCGCGGGGCCAGAGATTCCGTTGCGCCGCTATCTCTGAGAGAAGGCACTTTGTCGTTACGTACCTGCGTCATTGCGCTGCGACCTTCTTTTTAGCCAGTTCCTCGCGCCGCCACTTGCGCGCATAGACGAAAAGTTCGCGGAAGGCGCGCACGATCACTGCGGGCTTCGCACCCGTAGCGCGTCCACCACGGCGCGGCAGAT
>Ga0066793_10000215_pt1 | contig 21117 bp, 17 predicted proteins | sample PersoiDNA2013189_FD_83876 | JGI IMG/M metagenome (GOLD analysis project Ga0066793, IMG submission 83876) | Permafrost soil microbial communities from the Arctic, to analyse light accelerated degradation of dissolved organic matter (DOM) -... | ecosystem: Environmental > Terrestrial > Soil >... | reverse complement strand
GAATCCACGCGGTCCATCTTGCACCCGCGATTGTCCTGAACCTGTCTGGGCCGGCCGCGCTCGGCCGGCCCAGACAGGGTCAGGACAATCGCGGGTGCAAGATGGACCGCGTGGATTCCTTCAACGATCGACTGGTTGGTCGCGCGATCGGCGGTGACCAGGTGGCATTTCGTCGGCCAGCCCAGGCTCTCCCGGGCCCGAGGTCGGTGCGCCACTCGTCAGATCAAGCACGCGCCCTCGCTCCGGCGGCCCGGTCGGTGACCCGGATCAACCTCGCGATGAATTGGTTCGAAGAGCTGAGGGCAAAGGTGCCGAGCGTCGAGGCGAGCGGCTGATCGGCCCAGACCTCCTCGATACCGAAGAAGCGAGCAGGTCTGACCGTGACCAGTTGGATGCGAAGGCCGTCAATCTCCCAGTTGGGGTTCAAGACCAGACCACATCGGCCCATCACCGTGCCTACTCGAGGGTGAGGAGGACGTCGCCGCGGTTGACGCTGTCGCCGTCCTTGAAGCCGAGTCGGGCCACGCGGCCGTCGCGCGGCGCCGGCAGGTTGTTCTGCATCTTCATGGCCTCGATCTGGACCACCGGGTTGCCGGCCTTCACCGCGTCGCCGACCTTGACCAGGTACCGCAGGACGAGACCGGGCATCGGAGAGGTGACGACCGAATCTGGCGCCCCCTCCGTCACCGTTCCGGTTGTGGCGGCCGCGGCGGGCGTCGCCTGCTCCGCATCGACCTCAACGTGGAAGACCTCGGCGCCGACCTTCACGGTGAAGTGTCTGGGCGAGGTGGTCGGCGCTGGCGTCGGCACGCCCCCTTCGACCGGCAGTCCCTTTCGAGCCTTGGCCACCGCCTCGTTCTCGCGCCGCACGTCCTCGATCGTCCTTGCCTTCGTCTCCGGTGGCGGCGCCTCGACGCCGTACTTCCACTTGAGGAAGCGCAGCCCGGTTGTCGGGTAGAGGGCGTAGCACAGCACGTCCCCGATATCGCGCGCGAGGCCTCGCGTGTCTTCCCGGGCCTTCTCCAGTTCGGGCGGCAGCAGGTCCGCGGCCCGGCAGGTAATCGGCTCTCGGCCCCGCTCGTTATCGGCGAGAGCGAGCGCCTGGACCTCGGGGTCGATGGCGGCCGGCGGCTTGCCGTAGAGGCCGTAGACGTAGTCCTTGACCTCTTTCGAAATCATCTTGTAGCGGCCGAACAGCACGTTCAGGACCGCCTGCGAGCCGACGATCTGGCTGGTCGGCGTCACCAGCGGCGGGCACCCGAGTTCGCGCCGCGTGCGCGGCAGTTCCTCGTACACCTCGGCAAGCCGGTTCAACGCGTCGGCCTGCCGCAGTTGGGCCACCATGTTGCTGAACATGCCGCCGGGGATCTGGTGCGACAGGACCCCGGTGTCGATGACCGACAGCTTGGTGTCGTCGAGGAAGTCGCGGTACTTGGGCGCGATGTTCTCGAAGTGCTCGTCGATCTTCAACAGCTTGGCAAGGTCCAGGCCGGTGTCGCGTGGGCGCCCGGCGAGCGCGGCGACAATCGGTTCGAGCGCGGCGTGCGACGTCCGCAGGGCGAACGGCGCGAGGCAGGTGTCGATGATGTCCACGCCGGCGTCGATCGCGCGGAGCAGGCTCATGTACGCCATCCCGCTCGTAAAGTGCGTGTGCACGACGATCGGGATCGACAGCTCTCGCTTCAGCCGCCCGACGAGCGCCGCCGCATCATCGGGCGAGAGGAGCCCGGCCATGTCCTTGATGCAGAGGCTGTCGGCGCCCATCTTCTCGATCGTGCGCGCCTTGTCGAGGAAGTACTCGAGCGTGAACACCGGGCCGCCGAGCGATCGCTCGGTCAGCGAGTAGCTGATGGCGCCCTGGATGTGCTTGCCCGTCTCGCGAATCGTCTGGAAGGCCGTGGCGACGTTGCGTTCGTCGTTCAACGCGTCGAAGACGCGAAACACGTCGATCCCGCAGTCGGCCGCGTGGCGAACGAACGCCTGCACGACGTCGTCCGCGTAGTTGCGGTAGCCGACCAGGTTCTGGCCGCGCAGCAGCATCTGGAGCCGCACGTTCGGCATGAGCCTCTTGAAGGTGCGGATGCGCTCCCACGGGTCCTCGTTCAGGAACCGCGTCATGACGTCGAACGTCGCGCCGCCCCAGACTTCCATCGACCAGAAGCCGACCGTGTTCATCTTGGGCGCGATGGCGGCGAGGTCGTCGGTCCGGACACGGGTGGCGAAGAGCGACTGGTGGCCGTCGCGAAAGGTCAGGTCGGTGATCTGCAGGCGGCTGGCGGCCTCGGGCATGGGACCTCCGCGACGAGCATAGCATTCCATGGTCGGGTCGTGAAAATTATGGGCCGGGAGGACCGGATGCCGGTTTATCATCCCAGCACCATGCCGACCACCACCGTCCCGCCCGGCCCGTTCGCCTGGTATCGCGGCGCCACACCGGAAGCGCGGCGCGCGCTCGGAGCCGCCTGCCTGGGCTGGATGCTCGATTCGTTCGACGTCAACCTGTACGCGCTCGTGCTGGCCGCCGTCATGGCGGACCTCGGGTTCACCAAGTCGGTCGCCGGCCTGATCGGATCGTTCACGCTGATCGCGGCGGCGATAGGCGGCATCATGTTCGGCCTCGTCGCCGACCGCTACGGGCGCACGCGTGCGCTGATTGGCAGCATCCTCATCTACTCGGTGTTCACGGGTGCGTGCGGGTTTGCGCAGAACGCGTGGCACCTGATGGTCTGCCGTGCGCTGCTGGGGATCGGCATGGGCGGGGAGTGGGCGAGCGGCGCCGCGCTGGTGTCGGAAACCTGGCCGGATGAGCACAGGGGCAAGGCGCTGGGGATCGTCCAGAGCTCGTGGGCGGTCGGGTACGCTGCGGCCGCGATCGTCACCCACCTGGTGCTTCCCACGTGGGGCTGGCGCGCGGTCTTCTTCGTCGGCGTTCTTCCCGCCGTCGTGACGGCGTGGGTCCTGAGGCGCGTGGAGGAACCGCAGGTCTGGCGGCAGGCGCGTGCGGCCGGCGCCGCCTCGGCGGCTGCGCGGGGGCGGTTCGCCGACATTTTCCGCGGCCCGATGCTGCGGCTGACGGTGTTCGTGACGTTGATGAACGCCTGCACGCTCTACGGGTACTGGGCGTTCACGCAGTGGGTTCCCGCCTATCTCGAAATGTCGCCCGCGCGGGGCGGCCTGGGGCTCGCGTCCTACAAGACGCTCCTGCTGGTGACGATGAACATCGGGATGTGGTTTGGCTACGTCACGTTTGGCCTGATCAGCGACCGGCTCGGACGGAAGCGGACCTACGTGACGTACGTGCTGGCGGCCGCGTTCTTCGTCATGGCCTACGCCTCGTTCCAGACGCCGCTCGCGCTCCTGCTGATCGGGCCGTTCGTCGGGTTCTTCGGCGCGGGGTACTTCAGCGGCTTCGGCGCGGTGACCGCCGAAATCTATCCGACGAACATCCGCGCCACGGCGCAGGGGTTCACCTACAACCTCGGCAGGATCGCTAGCGCGGCCGCACCCTGGACGGTCGGCACGCTGGCCGATTCGCACGGCTTCCCGGCCGCGTTTGCCACCGCCGCGGCAGCCTTCGTCCTGGCGGCCGTCGCCTGGATCTGGATCCCGGAAACGCGCGGGCGGACCCTCCGGTAGACATCTTCCAGGGTTCAGCCTGTCAGTGGTCGCGGTGCTGCACCAGTTCGCGCACGATTTCCGTGATCTTCCGGAAATCCAGCTTGCCGCTGCTCATCTTGGGCAGCTCGGGCAGCACGACGAACTGCTTCGGGAGCGCGATGCGCGGAAGCGACTCCGCCATCTGCGCGAGGATCGCCCGTTCATCCACCTGCTCGGTCGTCGTCGCGACGATGCGCGCGCCGCGGAGGGCGTCTGGCACTTCGACGACGCAGCAGGTGCAGTCGGCGGGCACCAGCCGTTCCAGCACGTCCTCGACCTTCACGAGCGACACCATCTCGCCGGCGATCTTGAGAAAACGACGCAGGCGACCGACGTGCCAGAGATACCCGTCGTCGTCCATGAAGCCCATGTCGCCGGTGTCGTACCAGCCGCGGCGGATGTTGAGCGAGGTGGCCTCGAAATCGTCGAAGTAGCCCTTCATCACGTTCGGGCCCTTCACCAGCACCTTGCCGATCTCGTTCACCGCGCACGCTTCGCCGGTCTCGTAGTGTTCGAGCCGGATCTGCACGTTCGGCAGCGCCCTGCCGACCGACCCGGCCCGGTTGTGAGTCGGCGTGTTGACCGAAATGACCGGGCTCGTCTCAGTCGTGCCGTAGCCTTCGTAGAGAATCACCCGGTGCTTGTCCCAGTATCCCCGCCGGAGTGTTTCCGGGCACTTGTCTGCGCCGGTAATCAGCAGGCGAACCGTCTTGAAGTCGTCCGGGTCCGACTTGTGCAGGTACCCGGAGAGGAACGCCGGGGTGCCGACCATCACCGACACCTTTTCGTCGCGGACGGCGCTGCAGATCGATCGGAACTCGAGGGGATTCGGGTGGGTGACGATCGTCATCCCGCGTTCGAGGGGCAGCCACAGATCGACCGTCAGGCCGAACACGTGGAAAAATGGGAGGTTCGCCAGGAGAATGTCGTCCGGTCCGAAGTCGAGCACGTGGGCGACCGCCTCGAGGTTCGCCGCGATATTCCCGTGCGTGAGCGGCACCGCCTTCGGGTCCCTCTCGCTGCCGCTGGTGAACAGGACGACCGCGTTCTGGTCGTCGTCGCCCGGGGGCAGCCGGCCGATAATCCGGTCGGCCGACCCGGACGCGCGAAGCGCGCCCCGAATCTTGTCGAGCGCGTTGACCTGCTTGGCGAGATCTTCGAGGCAGATCATGCCGTCGAGCACGGGGCACTTGATCCGATCGAGGAGCGCCCGCGAGGTGAGGACCGTGCGGAAGGCGAGGCGACGCTGCGCGTCGCGGCAGTTCTCGGCCGCCCCGGTCGAGTAGTTGATCATGACCGGCGTGCGGCCGCTGACGAGCACGGCCAGCATCGCGTAGATGCAGCCGGCGCTGGTCGGCACCATGATGCCGACGAACCCCTCGTCGCACGACTTCAACTTCTCGGCGAGGATGAGGGCGCGGAGCAGGACGGCCCTGTAGGTGACGCGCTGGTTCGTCGCGCGGTCGATGATGGCGAGCTTCTTCTCGTACCGCTTCGCCGTTCTGATGAAGGTCTCGTGAAGGCGCATGGGGTCACGATCGTAGGGCCGATCCGGACAGACGTCAACGGGGCAGTAGCCTACCGACGCTGCAGCGAGGCAACGGTCGCGACGACGGCTGCCACTTTCCTCAGCCGGGCGACATCCGGCCCGTGGCGGATCGGCCCGATCGTGGCCAGGGCCGCTTCCTGCACCCGGACTGCTGCGTAGGCGTCGTCGAGACCGACCGAGTCGAAGGTGACCTCGTCCCCCGGCGCAGCCTGGGCCAGCCGGGGAATGTCGGGGCCGATGACCGTGGCGATCTTCGTATAGCCGCCAGCCGTGCCGCGGTCGGCGAGCAGGACGATCGGCACCCCGTCGCCGGCAACCTGAACCGCACCCAACGGCGTCCCGTCGGACACGATGTCCGGGCCGCGCAGGTGCTCGATAGCCGCGCCCGCCAGGCGGTAGCCCATCCGATCCGACTGCGGCGACACGGAATACGTGGACGACAGGAACGTGTGAACGCCGTTCGGCGTGAACCGATCGTCCTGCGGCCCAAGCACGACCCGCAGCAGGTGAGCGTGGCCGTAGATCGGGCGATGGGGGACGGGCAGTTGCAGGGCGCCACCGAGCAGGACCGGGCGATCGCCGGACACGTGAACGGCGTCGCCGGCCTCGAGCTTCCTCCCGGCGATGCCTCCCAGCCTCGACCGGATGTACGTGGCGCGGCTGCCCAGCACCTCCGGAACATCGACGCCGCCGGCCACCGCGAGGTACGCGCGCACGCCGTCCTGCGGCCCGCTGAAAGAGAGAACGGCACCAGGCTCGACGACAACCGATTCCCAGCGCGGGAGCGGTCGATCGCCCAGGCGCGCGCCGAGGTCGGCACCGGTCAGCGCGATCGTGGCTGGCACGACGAACTCGAGTCTCGGCCCGATCAGGGTCAGCTCGAGGCCGGCCGCGTCGTCGGGATTGCCGACCAGGCGGTTCGCCGCCCGCATGGAAAACAGGTCGAGCGCGCCGGACGTCGGCACGCCGTAGCGCTGATACCCGAACCGCCCGAGGTCCTGGACGGTCGTCAGCATCCCGCCGTCGAGTACCTCAATCGTCTTCACGTCGTGACCCCCCACACCGGTAGGGTCCACGTGCCGCGTTGGATCTCATCCTGAATGGCGGAATACCGATCGAGGGTCACCGGCACGAACCGGATGTAGTCGCCAGCCTCGACGACGACCGGCGGGTGGCGGGACGGATCGAACAGCGAGACCGGTGTCCGGCCGATCAACTGCCATCCACCCGGGCTCTCGACGGGATAGATGCCCGTCTGCTGCTGCGCGATGCCGACCGACCCGGCGGGAATGGCCGTTCTCGGGGTCTTCAGGCGCGGGGCGGCGATGCGCTCAGACATGCCGCCCAGGTACGTGAAACCAGGGCTGAACCCCATCATGTAGACCAGGTAGTCGGTGCCCGCATGGATGGCGATCGCCTCGTCTTCCGTCAGATGGTTGTGCCCGGCCACGAACCCGAGGTCGGGGCCGAACGTCCCGCCATACGCCGTGGGAATCTCCACCACTCTCGGCGGCGGCAGCGGCGTGTCGGCCAGGTGCGCATCGAGCTCCGAAAGGTGGCTGCGCAGGCTGTCGAACGTCGTGCGGAGCGGGTCGTAGGATACCAGCAGGGATCGGTACGTCGGTACCAGGTCGCGCACGCCGGCCACAGCGGCTCGCTCGATCGCGAGGAACAACTCCCGGACGCGGCGGTTGATCGCGGGATCGATCGAGTCCCCGAACTCGACGATCAACGCGGCCTCTCCTGCGACGAGAAACCGAGGTGCCAAGGGGGCTGGAGTCATTGTCCCTCTCGGCCGCTTCCGAGGGCGGACAGCGTCACGCCGGCCGCTTCGAGCGCTGCCTTCAACGCCGACGCGAGTGTCACCGCATTGGGCGTGTCCCCGTGAAGGCACAGCGTGTCCGCCTCGACGTGCACCACCTCGCCGGAGATCGCCACCACCGTTTTCTCCATGGCCAGTCGCACGCTGCGCTCGATCACCGCTTGCGTGTCGTGGATCACCGCTCCCGGCTTCGACCGTGGCACCAGGGTTCCGTCGGGCATCAGCGCGCGGTCGGCAAACGCCTCGCGCGCGACGCGCAGGCCCATCTTCTCTGCCTGGTCGGCCCACTTCGAGCCGGCGAGCACCACGAGGATCAGCGACGGATCGGTGTCGAGCACCGCGTCCCCGATGGCCCGGGCCAGGTCGCCGCCCGGCACCGCCATGTTGTAGAGGGCGCCGTGCGGTTTCACGTGCTGGAGCTTCTTCGCCCGGGTGAACCCGGTGAGCGCGCCGATCTGATAGACCAGGTCGTCCCGCACGTCATCGGGCGTGGCCGCCAGGTTGCGCCGCCCGAACCCCTGCAGGTCCGGGAAGCCAGGATGTGCCCCGATGCCCACGCCGTGGGCTTCGGCGAGACGGACGGTCCGGCGCATCGTGGCCGGGTCGCCCGCGTGGAAGCCGCAGGCGATGTTGGCCGATGTGACGAAGCGAATGACCTCCTCGTCGAGTCCCATCGTCCAGGCACCGAAGCTCTCCCCCATGTCGCAGTTGAAGTCGAAACGCATCGGCATCGGTCGGCTCCTCGTCATCGGCGAAGGCCACGAATCAAGGCCGGAGTCGAAGCCCGGCGGGCGGACTCCTCGGCCCGCGTGAGCAGACCCGGCTACTGGAGAATCGTCACCGGAGCGGGCCACACCGGCGTCGGCCACCGGAGAATGAAGTGCGACTGCGCACCCCATACGATCGTGTCCTGCGGGAGCCACCGCGGCAGCCGTTGCCAGCCGACCCCGCCGGGCACGCCGTAGACGATGGCCGTGACGCGGGCGTCAGGCAGGCGCGACAGGCCGTCCTGCGACAGCAGTACGCGGAGCGTCACACCTGCAGCCGGCGCCGGCAAGACCACCGCCCGCCACCGTCCGTCGCGGACCGCGCCCCGAAGGTTCGATTCGACCGGGGTGACGCCCGATGGCAGCGAGAACGCGACGCCCGTGCCCTCGAGCAGCGGCACCGCCGTGGTCTCGAGCCAGACGTCCGTGCCGCCCTCCACTCCCTGCGCGGTGCTCCGCACGTCCAGCGGCGGGGCCACGAGGCCGACCGCGCGGGCACGATAGCGGAACGGGCCAGTCACCGGCCTGATCCGGACCGACAGCGCCGGTGGATGGTTTGCCGATTGCCACTCGCGAGGCGAGGACGGCTGCGTCCCGGCCGGCGCCTCGTCGCGCTCGTGCGTGCCCACTTCCCACAACGCCTTCTCCTGCAGCATGTCCTGCAGGTATCGAATCGTTCGACGCTCGGGTCGCTGGGCGCTGTAGGCCGGCTCTACCGCCATCACCCACGAGGAGGCGACGACGGCGAGGGTCAGCAGCGAGGTGACGACGCTGGCAGGGAGCAGGCGCGACGCCCTTCCGAAGAACACGCCGGCCAGGGCCGGGCCGATCGTGACGATTCCGGCGACGGCCACCGCCGGGTACAACCACGCGGGCGCCACGGCCGGGAGCGACCCGAACAGGCCGACCACGAACTCGAACAACGGCCACAGCAGCGGCAGCCAGAGGACTCCCGCGACACCGGCGACGACGGCAGAGATGATGCGCCCGACCGACGCCTCGCGGAGCGGCAGCACCAGGATCAGGATGGCGGCCGTCAGCAGCGGGAAAGCGAACAGATACCCGACGCCCGGCGCCGTGCGCTGGAGGAACGCCAGGAGCCCGGCCCAGACCGGCAGCGTGAGCATCCAGACACACGACGGGTGGCCGGACGGCGCGACCATCGTCGGCAGGCTGCGCCCCAGCAGGATCACCAGCCAGATTGCGCCGACGCCGACCGTCGCCAGGAACATGGGGAACACGTGAACCTGTGCGTACCAGGGCTGTTGCAGGTGGCTGGCGAGGCGAAGGAGATAGCACGCGAGGCAGAGCCCCCCGAACACCGCGCCGACGCCGAGCAGCGCCCAGATGGCGGTGACCACCAGGCGGGTGGAGCCGACCTGCTCGCGGGCCGCGCGGAACGACTTGTAGGCCGCCAGCAAGCCCAGCACGAACGCGGCGACGGCGATGACCCGGGTGCGTCCACTGGAATACGAGAACGCGACGCGGCCAGCCACGTCGAAGAACGTCCCGTTGTCCGTCGTCCGCTCCCGGATATCCACAGCCTCGAGCGCATCGACGAGCCGAACGGCGTTGTCCCCCAGGTGCTGAATGGTGGCGGTTTCGAGCTGGCCCGGGGTGTCGAGCTTTGTGTGGTAAGCGAAGGTGTTCCCGGTTGGCGCGAAGTCGAGGCCGGGCGCCCCGGACTGCGTGAGGATGGAGAAGTCGGTGTCGTTGGGGAGCCGGCGGTAGATCTCGGTGAAGAGCGACGATCCGGCAGGGAAGGGAGTCGACGCCGCCCACGCGGCGGCCAGCCACGAGTTGCCCGGTCCGGACTGGAAGAGCCGGGCCGGTCCACGCGTGCCGACGGCTTCGAAGTTGAGGAACGCCCGCACCTGCGCGAACTCGGGGGCGGGGAGCAGCACGCGGGCACCCATCAGCCCCAGTTCCTCGCCGTCAGTCAGCGCGACCAGCAACATGTATCGGGGAGCCGTCCTCGCCGCCAGGACCCGGGCGGCCTCGAGGCAGACCGCGACGCCGAGCCCGTCGTCGGCGGCGCCGCGCGATTCCGGCGGCGAGTCGTAATGGCTCACGATGGCGATCGCCTCGCTTTGGCGGCCCGGCCGCGTCGCGATGACGTTGACCACGGGGGTCGTCATGCCCGAGTCGGTGTCAGCCAGCGCCTCCTGCAGGCGCACCTCGAATCCGGCTCGGCGGAGTTGATCGACCAGGTAGTCGCGTGCCTGGCGATTGGCCTGGCTGCCAGACGGACGGGACCCGAACGCGGTCGCCAGCATGCGGATGTGCTTGCTGGCGCGTTCGAGCGAGAATCCCGTCTCCGGGTGTGGGCGGCACCCGTTGGCCATGAGGATCACGGCGAGGCTGGCGAGGCAGGCGACGCCTGCACGGAGGCGGCGCGAAGCAGGCTGGGCGGTCAGGTCGTTCCGCGGCATGCGGCGATTCTACGGCACGTTGGCCTGCAGCGGTAGCCCCAGCCTGTGTTATCCTGCGACGGCCCAAGAGGGGGGCGTTCGATTCGCCCATACTGCAGGAGGCTTCGATGCCGGACATTGCACGGATTCAGAGTGAGTTGAAGGCGGAGGGCGCTGACGGGTGGCTATTGTACGATTTCCACAACCGCGACGCGATTGCCTACCACGTCCTCGGGATGGACTACGGCAAGTTCACGAGCCGGCGGTGGTTCTACTGGATTCCAACCACGGGCGAGCCCATCAGGCTCGCGCACAAGGTCGAGTCCACCAAGCTCGATTCGCTGCCCGGCGAGAAGCGCCTCTACCTGTCGTGGCGGGAGCTGCACGCCAGCCTCAAGGCGATCCTCGGTCCGGCGAAGAAGGTGGCGATGCAGTACTCGCCCACCGCCAACATCCCCTACGTGTCGATCGTGGACGGCGGCACCGTGGATCTGATCAGGTCGCTCGGGTTCGAGGTCGTGTCGTCGGCGGGCCTGGTGCAGACGTTCCAGGCGGTGCTGGACGAGGCGGGGTATCAGTCCCATCTCGCGGCTGGCGAGCGCGTGCAGCGGATCAAGGACCAGGCGTTCGCGCTGATCGGCGATTCGCTGCGCGCCGGCAAGACGCTGACCCAGTACGACGTGCAGCAGTTCATCGTGCGCCGCTACGGCGAGGAAGGCCTGACCTGCAAGGGCGAGTTCCCGATCGTCGGCACCAACGAGCAGCCGGCCGACCCGCACTTCGAGCCCACCCCCGCGAACGCGCGGCCGATCGCGGCGGCCGACACCGTGTTGATCGACCTTTGGGCCAAGCTCGATCGGCCCGGCGCGATCTTCTACGACATCACGTGGTGCGGCTTCGTCGGCAGGAACCCGCCCGCGAAGTACGTCGAGATTTTCACGACCGTCCGCGATGCGCGCGACGCGGCGCTCTCGTTCATCCGCGGCCGCTACGCCGAGGGCAAGAAACTCTACGGCTGGGAAGTGGATGACGCGTGCCGGAACGTGGTGGAGAAGGCCGGCTACGGGCCGTACTTCATCCATCGCACCGGGCACTCGATCGGCGAGGACGTGCACGGCAACGGCGTGAACATCGACAACCTCGAGACGAAGGACGAGCGCGAGCTGGTGCCGGGCATCTGCTTCTCGATCGAGCCGGGTATCTACCTGGCCGGCGAGATGGCGGTGCGGTCGGAGATCGACGTCTTCATCACGCCGTCCGGGAAAGTGGATGTCGCGGGGGAGATGCAGCGGGACCTGGTGTTGATTAACTAGGAACTAGGATTCAGAATTCAGGATTCAGGAGCTCTTCCTGAATCCCGACTTCTGGAGGGAAACAGTGGGCTTCTACTATCTCTACGTCATCCTGGCCTACCTGCTGGTGATGACGGTCTACAACATCTACCGGTCGCGGCAGGTCAAGTCGCAGGACGAGTTCATGTTGGCGGGGCGCAGCCTCTCGCTCACCAAGATGGTCTTCACGCTCGTCTGTACCTGGATCGGATCGGGCACGTTCATCGCGGGCGCTGAATACGCGTCCTACGCGGGCTGGAGCGCCGTGTGGCAGCCGGCCGGCGCCTTCCTGGGCATCGGCATCATCTACTTCGTGGCCGCGAAGATCCGCACCTTCGGGCAGTACACCGTCGGCGACATCCTCGAGGCGAGGTACGGGCGGTTCGCCCGGCTGTTCGGTGCCATCGCGCTGATCATCGCCTTCACGACGATCGTCGCGTACCAGTTCCGGGCGGGCGGCTACATCCTCAACGTCGTGACGGATGGCTACATCTCGCTCGAGGTCGGGCAGACGATCACGGCGTGCTTCGTCATCCTGTTCGTCACCATCGGCGGGATGGTGGCCGTCGCCCACACGGACCTGCCGAACGGGATCATCATCGTCTCGGCATGCCTCCTCGCGGTGCCGTTCGTGGTCAGCTTTGCCGGCGGCTGGGGCCACGCCCACGAGATCCTCGGGCCGACCAAGTTCCAGGTGTTCGCCTCGGACTTCGGCAAGTACCCGGCGCTCAAGGGGTTTGCCTACTTCCTCTCGACGCTGCTGCTCCTGATGGGCGTGCAGTCGATGTACCAGAAGTTCTACGCGGCACGGTCGCCGAAAGAAGCGAAGCAGGCGGTGGCCATCTGGATCGTCGGCACCATCGTGGTCGAGACCATCGTCATCGCGATCGCGGTGTATGCCTCGGTCTACAGCACCGAGCACCAGTTGGGGTGGGACGGCCGGGCGCTGGTCCTCAATGCTGCGCGGTATATGGTGCCAGGCCCGGTCGGCGTGCTGCTGCTCGGCGCGGCTTGCGCGGTGGTGCTGTCAACCGGGATGAACTACCTCCTGTCGTCGAGCTCGAACGTGATACGCGACATCTACCAGGGGATGATCAACCCGAACGCGGACCCGACGAAGATGGTCGCGCTCCAGAAGGTCTTCATTGTCGTGATGGGCTTCTGCGCCTTCCTGATGATCTTCGTCCCGACCTACATGAAGTCGCAGATTTCGATCCTGCAGTACGCCTACTTCGCCTACACGATGTATGGCGTGTCGGTCACGCCGGCGCTGTTCGCGGCCCTGACATGGAAGCGCGCCACCTGGCAGGGGGGCGTGTCATCGATCGTCGGCGGGGCGCTGGCCACGGTGTTCTTCGAGTTCGTGCTGCCGTGGATGGCGCCGGGCATCATGGAAGGGGCGCAAGGGGCGGGCGGCGCGGTCTTCGGCGCGGATCCGTGGGGGATTCCGAGCATCTATCCGTCGGCGATCATCTCGATCGGCCTGCTGGTGATTGTCAGCCTGCTGACGCCGGCGCCGAAGCCGGAGGTGCTCGAGCGGTTGTTCGGGAAGTCGGAAGCGGCCGCCTGACAAGATCCTAGTGCCCCTGCGGCGCCACGTACCCGGGCGGGAGCGCCGCGCCTTCGCCGAAGAAGAACTCCTCCATCGCGCGAGCCACCATGTCCTGCGCCTCCTTCTGCCAGGGCATCAGGCGGTACTCGTTCAGAAGCATCCTCATCCGGTCTTCCCACAGTTTCCAGGCTCGTGCCGAGACGTGCTCGTAGATCCGCTGGCCGAGCTCTCCCGGCCAGGGCTGCTCGTTCAGCCCGGGCAACTCGCGCCCGAATTTCACGCACTGAACCATCCGCTCGCTGGTGCCGCCCGAAGAGGCGTCGTTCGACGATGCCATGCTCATGCCTCCGAATCTGCTAATGTTATCATGCCGGTGTGACCGAGCCTGACGACGGCGAACCGGAGACTCGCCACCGTGCCTGCTGGTACGGCCGACGGACGCCGCAATTCCCTGCCATCCTCACCGTGCAGACGATCGAGGATGGTCAGCTCCTCTATTGCGCCCACCCGATGATGTTTCCCATCGTCGGCTACGATTTCGACATCCGAAACTGCACCGGCTGCGACGTCTTCAGGCCACACCACTCCCGTCGCCCATGAACGCGGTGCCCGTACCTGTGCGATGGACCACGGGCGAAGGTTTGCCAGGGGCCCCGCAGACACCTGCTTCGACCGTGACGACCTCAGCCCTGGAGAGGATGTTGAGGACAGACTGTCCGAGTGCAGGTGGACAGCTGTCCGCAGCGCTTACCCCGGCTGTCGTGATCCGCTACACGGTTCCTGGGGCCTGATTTCGTCTCGCGACGGAGGAATGCGCGAAAATTAGCCTATTTTCAGGCATGTTCGTGGCCGCCGAGAACGGCTGGGATAGTGGCATGCGATTTGATACTCATCGGTCCGAAAGGGCCATTGTCTGACGAGGGCCCCGGATTCCATTCGAAGTCAGCCGAGTCATCGGCTCTGTGCCGGGGAGGAAGGCCGTGAACGAAACACGAACAAAGGAACGACGCGGATTCGCGTCGATGTCTGCAGAGAAACAGCGGGAAATTGCCAGCAAGGGCGGGCGTGCCGCGCACAACAAGGGCACGGCCCATGAATGGACCTCGGATGAAGCCCGGACCGCCGGCCGCAAGGGCGGCCAGGTGAGCCGCGGCGGGCGCGGACGGTTGTCGGAGCCGAGGGGGGTGCCCGAAGCGGGCGCCGGCGCGATTGCCGGGCCCGAGTCCAACGGCGAATGGGAATAGGTTTTCAGGTTCGCGCCGGCGTTGACCGGCGAGGGTCCCCACGGGAGCGGACGCGTCAGTTGACGATCCGTTCTACCTGCACGCGTGCGTCGTTGAAGCAGGCGCCCGCGCCGATGTCGGACAGGGCATCCGGCGCGAGCGCCGTCGCGGTGGAGTGGTTGATGGTGCTCGACCGCCACAGCCCCTTTGGCAGCACCACGGTGCCGGGCCGGACGGTTGGTTCGATCGACAGCGTGCACCGCACTTCACCCAGGTCGTTGAAGATCCTGACGCTCGCGCCCTCCTCCAGTCCCCGGGCGTGCGAATCCAGCGGGTGCATGACCAGCGCAATCTCGGGCCGCGGCAGCTCGCCCAGCGTCGAGCTGATCGTCCGATCGCTCGACGGGGAAATCAGCGCGAGCGGATAGCGGGCGGTGGCGGGATCGGGCAGGTATCGATAGAGTCCGACGCGCGACTCGCGTTCGAGCGCTTCCGGGAGGAGGTCCACCTTCTCATCCGGTGTGCGGGGGAACACGTCCACGAACTGCACGGGTGTCAGCCCGAAGGCCGGCGCAGGAGATCGCCCGTTTCTCAGGTCGTCTCCGATGGTGCCTGGCAAGTGGTCGAGGACCTGGATCAGCGTGCCGAGTTCGCCCTGCCTCCCGGTGTCGTCATCGAGGCCGAGCGCCGTCAGGAGTTGCCCGAAGACCTCGGGATTCGACTGCGACTCGCCGGCCGCATCCACCACGGGCTGCACCATCTGCAGGCTGATGGGGCCGTATGCCCGCGCCAGGTCGTAGGCCTCGAGGAACGTCGTAGCCGGGAGCACCACGTCCGCAAACGCCGCGGTGTCGGTCATCACCTGGTCGAACACGACCGTGAAGAGGTCCTGCCTCTCGAGGCCCTTGATGATCAGGTTCTGGTGAGGGACGGTGGCCACAGGATTGCAGTTGTAGACGAACAGCACCTTCACCGGCGGCGTCACTTCTTCGGTCAGTATCCGGCCCAGGTGGTTCATATTCACGATGCGAGTGGCCGGCTCGTCCTCGCCGATCCACGTCCGATTGATCGACCACGAGGCGGAGTTGCTCATCGCGAAGCCGCCGCCGCGGACGCCGAACTTGCCGGCCACCGCGGGCAGCGCCAGGATCGCAGCGGCCGCGCTGCCGCCGTTCCGATTGCGTTCCAGGCCCCAGCCGCATCGCACGAGCGCGGGCGTGATCGAGGCGTAGAGTTCGGCAAACTCCCCGATCATTGCGGGCTGCACTCCGGCAACCGACGCCGCCCGTTCGAACGTCCATTCGGCCGCCCGCTCGCGAAGGCGATCGGCGCCGCGGGTGTGGGCGGCGAGGAACGCCTGGTCCGCCGCGCCGGTCTCGAACAGGTGTCGATGCAGCGCGAGGGCGACGGCGAGATCGCTGCCCGGCGCAATCGGCACGTGAAGGTCCGCTTGCCGCGCCAGGGGGGTGACGCGCGGATCCACGACCACCAGCTTCGCGCCCTGCTTTCGTGCCTCCTGGATGAAGGGGACTAGGTGAATGCCGCTCACCGAAGGGTTGGCGCCCCATATCACGATCAACTTGGCGTGCGGGTAGTCGTGGTAGGTCACCGACGGCATCGTGCCGTAGAGCGCCTGTGCCGCCGCGCTCGTTGGCGCCGCGCAGACCGTGCGGGCGAGGCGTGAGGCGCCGAGCCGCCGGAACAGGCGCGCATCGATCGTATCCTGCGTCACCAGCCCGTTGGACCCGCCGTACGAGAACGGCAGGATCGACTCGCCGCCCCACGTGTCGCGCGCCTCTCGCATCCGGCTGGCCACCAGGTCAATCGCTTCGTCCCACGTGGTGCGCGAGAACGCCGCGTTGCCCTTCGGCCCGATCCGCATGGCCGGGTGCAGGATTCGCAGCGGGCTCTCCACCCGTTCGCCGAACCGCCGCACCTTCGCGCAGATGTACCCGTCGGTCACCGGATTCCGGTGCGAACCGTCAAGATTCGTGACCCGGCCGTCGCCGATCGTGACGGAGAGACTGCAGGAGTCTGGACAGTCGAGCGGGCAGGCCGTCTCCACCGTCCGGTCTTGCTTCGACTTGATACGTCGCATCCTCCCAGTCTACGACATAGACATATTCCAGGGCTGAGATCGTCACGAATGAAGCACGTTTCTGTGGGGTCCCTGGAATCTGTCTTAGGCGCGGCCGGTTGACCGGCCGCGCACGGGCGGCCAGGTGCTTGCTCTGCCACTCCTCTTGCGATTACGATCTCCCGACTGTTCAGATGACCATGAGCTGCGAACAATGCGGCGCCCGCCTCGGGTGCGCGTGGAGCGTGGGAGGCAAATGCCCGTCAGGAGGTCTGTGACATGCGACCGACACTGAGGATGCTGAGCGAATCGCTGGTCGAGCAGATCATCGCCGAGGGGATGGCGCTGCTTCGGGATCCCGGCGTGCGCGTGCACAACGAGGAGGCCAGGCGGTTGCTGGCCGAGGCGGGCGCGGACGTGGACGCGGTCCGGCTCATCGCCAGGATACCCGAGACGATCGTCCGGCAGGCGCTCGAGACGACCGCGCACGAGTTCGACCTGTTCACGCTCGACGGCCGCCCCGCCGTGCACTATGGCGGCGACGAGGTGCACTTCGACCCCGGGTCGGCCGCCCTGTCCATCCTCGACCCCGAGACCAACCGCCAGCGCGTGCCGCTGACGGCCGACTTCGTCCGCCTGGTGAAGCTCGTCGAGCAGTTGCCGCAGATTGACGCGCAGAGCACCGCGATGGTGTGCGGTGACGTCGTGCCGGAGATTGGCGACCTCTACCGGCTCTATCTCGCGCTCAACTACATCCGCAAGCCGATCGTCACCGGCGCGTTCCGCAAGGACACCTGGTGGACGATGAAGGAGATGCTGGTCGCCGTGGCCGGCGGAGAGGCGGCGCTGGCCGCGCGGCCCATCGCGGTGTTCGACGTCTGCCCGTCGCCGCCGCTGCTGTGGAGCGACCTCACCTGTCAGAACCTGATCGACTGCGCGCGCGCCGGCATCCCCGCCGAACTGGTTTCGATGCCGCTTGCGGGCGCGACCGCGCCGGTGACGCTGGCTGCGGCCGTCGTGCAGCACACGGCCGAGTGCCTGAGCGGCATTGTCATCGGGCAGTTGGCGCGTCCCGGCGCCAGGGTGGTGTGGGGAGGGTCGCCCGCGGCCTTCGACATGCGCGAGGGGACGACGCCGATGGGCGATGTCGCGACGTGGATGATTGACTGCGCCTACGCGCAGGTCGGGAAGCGGCTCGGCCTGCCGACGCACGCGTACCTCGGCATGAGCGACGCGAAGATCATCGACGCGCAGTGCGGAATGGAATCGGCCGGCGGCACGCTGCTGGGCGCCCTGGCCGGCATCAACATGATCTCGGGCGCCGGGATGATGGATTTCGAGAGCTGCCAGAGCCTCGAGAAGCTGGTGATCGACGCCGAGATCATCGGCATGGCCAAGCGGCTGGTGCGCGGGATCGAGCCGCGCGACGAACCGATCGCGCTGTCCCTGTTCCGGAAACTCGGGCATCGCGCCGACTACCTGGCCGAGCCTCACACCCTGAAATGGTTCCGCAAGGAGCTGTACCTGCCGTCGCCGGTGATCGATCGGGCGACCACCGACGGTTGGCTCCGCAAGGGCGCGACGACGGCGGCCGAGCGCGCGGCCGAGCGCGTCGGCAGCCTGGTGGCGTCGTATCAGCCCAGCCCGGTTCCGCCGGAACTCCGAGCCGAACTGCGGGCGATCACGACTCGCGCGGCCCGGAAGTTCGGAATGACGGCGCTGCCGCCGCTGCCCGACTTCGAACGTGTGTAGCCCGAGCTGTTGTGGCGCGGGCCGTCTGGCCCGCGAACGTTGTCGGTACTGACCGGAGTGAACATGTGCTCTGAACTTCTCGCGCAGATCGTAGCCAGCCTCGTCGCCGGCGACCCCGATGCCACCGTCGACGGCACCCGCCAGGCGCTCGCCGCCGGCATCGAGCCGCTCGCCATCATCGACGGCGGACTGGTTCCAGGCATGCGGATCGTCGGCGAGAAGTACTCGACCGGCGAGTACTTCCTGCCCAACCTCATCGTCTCGGCAAGCGGGATGAAGCAGGCGATGGCCATCCTCGTGCCTGAGCTGAAGGCGCGGCGCCAGCACCTCACGTCGTCGGGAACCGTCGTCATCGGCACCGTGCGCGGTGACATCCACGAGATCGGGAAATCGCTGGTGGCGACGATGCTGGCGGCAAACGGATTCGAGGTCCACGACCTGGGCGTGGACGTGCCGACCGACGCGTTCGTCGCGCGTGTGAAGGAGGCCGGCGCCAACCTGGTCGGCCTTTCTGCGCTGCTGACCACGACCATGCACGGACAGAAGGACGTGATCGACGCGCTGACGAAGGCCGGCCTGCGTGCGCAGGTGAAGGTCATGGTTGGCGGCGCCCCGGTGACCCGGAAGTGGGCGGACGACATCGGCGCCGACGGCTGGGCCCAGGACGCCGTCGCCGCGGTCGATCTCGCGACACGGCTCGTCGCTCACGTCCAGCAGGTCGTATAGAATCGCCGTGTGCCCGGCATCGAACCGCTCCAGGCTCCCGACCGATCTCCTTCTCCTCCAGGCACGATCGACGTCGCCATCGTCGGCGGCGGCGCCGCTGGCCTCGCGACGGCGATCTTCACCGCCCGGCGCTTGCCCGGTGCGCGTCTCGCCGTGTTCGATGGCGCCCGCCGCCTCGGCGCCAAGATCCTGGTGAGCGGGGGAGGGCGGTGCAACGTCACCAACCGGGACGTACGAGCGAGCGACTATTGGGGCGGCGACCGCCGGTTCATCGACAGCGTGCTGCGCGCGTGTTCCTCCACCGACGCCGCCGCCTTCTTCGAGGAGATCGGCGTCCGGCTGCACGAGGAGGATGGCGGCAAGCTGTTTCCCGAGAGCAACCGGTCGCGGACGGTGCTCGACGCGCTGCTGGCCGAAGCGCTGCGCCTCGGCGTGGAGATGCGCGTGGAGCAGCGCGTGGACGTGGTCCGGCCGAGCGACGAGTCGCTGTTCACGCTGAACGTGAGGGGACGAGCGGAAACCGCGCGCCGCGTGGCGCTGGCCACCGGGGGGCTCTCGTTGCCGAAGAGCGGGAGCGACGGGGGCGGCCTCGCCATCGCGTCGGGGCTCGGTCATCGAATCGTGCCGACGACGCCGGCGCTGGCCCCGCTCGTCCTGGAGGGGGCCTTTCATCGACCGCTGGCGGGCGTGTCCCACGACGCCGCGCTCACGCTCGCGGCCGAGGGCGCACGGCCGGTGAACCTTCGCGGCCCGCTGCTCTGGACGCACTTCGGCGTGAGCGGGCCGCTCGCGCTCGATGCCTCCCGGCACTGGCATCGCGCCGTCGTGCAGGGGCTCGCAGTGAAGGCCCACCTGTCGTTCCTGCCCGATCTCGACTTTCCCGGCGTCGAACGCCGGTGGCTCGACGAGGTGGCCGACCGCCCGTCGGCGACGCTCCGCGGCGCGCTCTCGTCCTGGCTGCCCTCGGCCGTTGCCGCGGCCCTCGTTGCCGCGACCCTCATCGACCCAGGCACACGCCTGGCACACCTCTCCCGCGACAATCGGCGAGCGCTGGCGCACGCGCTCCTGAAATGGGACTTGCCGATCACGGGCAGTCGCGGCTACAACTACGCGGAGGCGACGGCCGGAGGCGTCACGCTCGATGAGGTCGATCGGGGGACCATGGAGTCGAAGGCGTGCCGGGGACTGTACCTGGTTGGCGAGATGCTCGATGTAGACGGGCGGCTTGGCGGGTTCAATTTTCAGTGGGCATGGTCGAGCGCCTGGGTGGCGGCGCGCGGCCTCTCGCACTCATTCACTCCCTGATGCGCGAAGTCTTCGACATCGGGGAAAAAACATGGGAGAACGACGCGATGACTGAACGAGAGACGGTCGGGTTCATCGGCCTCGGGCTGATGGGGAAACCCATGGCGCTGAACCTGCTGAAGGCAGGCTTTCCGCTGGTGGTGCACAGCCGCAGCCGAGGCCCCGTGGAGACGCTTGCGCAGGCAGGGGCGCGGGTGGCCGGGAGCCCCGCTGACGTCGCGCGCGAGGCGACGGTCGTCATCACGATGGTGCCCGATTCGCCGGACGTCGAATTGGTGCTCGCCGGCCCTGGCGGCGTCTTCGAGGGCGTGCGCGAGGGAACCGTGCTGATCGACATGAGCAGCATCTCGCCGGTGGTGACGCGTCGCCTGGCCGCGAAGGCGGCCGAGCGCGGGGCGACGCTGCTGGACGCGCCCGTCAGCGGCGGCGACATCGGGGCGATCCAGGGCACGCTGTCGATCATGGTGGGGGGCGACGCAGCCGCGCTCGAGCGCGTGCGGCCCGTGTTGAACGTGATGGGCAATCCCGAGCGCGTCATCCACGTCGGCGAGTCGGGCGCCGGACAGATCTGCAAGGTGTGCAACCAGATGGCGATCGGCGGGGCGCTCGCCGTGGTCAGCGAGTTGATGGCGCTGGCGACCAAGGCGGGCGTGGATCCCGCCAAGGTGCGGCAGGCGCTGCTCGGCGGCTTTGCGGCCAGCCGGGTGCTCGAGGTGCACGGCGAGCGGATCCTGAACAGGAACTTCAAGCCGGGGTTTCGCGCGGGGCTCTACAACAAGGACATGGGCATCGCGATGGAGACGGCCCGCGCACACCAGGTGCCCGTCCCGGTCAGCGCGGTGGTCGCGCAGTTGGTCGGGGCGATGGTGGCGTCGGGCCACGGCGACGACGACTACTCGGGCCTCGCGCGGGTGCTGTTCGAGATGGCAGGGCTGAAATGAACGG
>Ga0066793_10000213_pt1 | contig 21163 bp, 25 predicted proteins | sample PersoiDNA2013189_FD_83876 | JGI IMG/M metagenome (GOLD analysis project Ga0066793, IMG submission 83876) | Permafrost soil microbial communities from the Arctic, to analyse light accelerated degradation of dissolved organic matter (DOM) -... | ecosystem: Environmental > Terrestrial > Soil >... | reverse complement strand
TGAGTTGCTGAGCGATCGAGGAGATGTTGGGTGGAAGCTGTTCTGAGGAGACTTCGAGCGCGTTGAGGAGTTCCTGCGCGCTCTTCTTCACCTCAGGGTGCGCCGTGTCTTTGAGATCTACCTCGTCTTGCAGGGAGAACCCCAGGCCCGTGCCATTACTCGACGACAGGCTGGCCTCGGCGTCCTTCAGCTGACCGAGCACCTTCTCGGCAGAGCCCTTCAGCGCTGGGGGCGAGAGGCTGCTCGTCGCGCTGGCGTCCGTCCTGGTCGTTAGGAAGACCGGTTCATCTTCGTTGGTGAAGTCGACCTCGGTGCTTTGCAGCACTTCGCCGCCGCCACCGAGAGCCAGCGTCCCGGACGACCCAGGGCCAGTGAAGGCGCCGTTCGCGGACAGGGTTGAGTAGATCCCGCGATCGCCGTTGGAATATCGGACCACCCCTTGGGGTGTCGAGACACCCACCTCGAGTTGTCCGGGTGCTCCGCCGACGCTGCCCTCGAGGTCGACGCCGCTGTCGAGATAGGTCGCCCCGAGGTCGTGGAGAGCTAGGGCTCGGGCACTGGCTTCCGCGGTGGGATTGCCGCTCAGTTCGCCGTTGATGTACTTCACCACTTCTTCGGCCTGTCGCCTGCCTTCGTCGGTGGCGGCAAAGCGCATCTCGCTTTCGCCGCCGAACGTAAAGCGCCCGCTCGCCTCAACGTCGGCCTTCAGCGGGCCCAAGCGGATGCCGGCACCCCATGTGAGGCCGACACTACTCTCGCCGCGCGTGTTGACGTACCAGTGGTGATCGCTGCGGAAAGACTGCTCGACGTCGCTCTTTGAGCCGGTGGTGAGAACCCCGACGCTGACCGCGCTGTCGCTCTCGCTGTCGAGGCTCGATATACGACAGTCGCCGCCACCCGGTCCGTCTTCACCGGGCGTGATCGCTGGCGCCGTCTCGCCCGGGAGTCGAAGCTCCAACGTCAGTGGCAGCTCGCAGCCAGCCGCTTCCCCTCGAGAGGGTGTGATGGATTCATGCGTCCTTTCTTCGAAGGCGCGCGCGTCGATCACCCAGCCCTCGAGCAGTCCCAGGGGGGCCACGGCTGTGGGAGGACGCGTCGGATCGCTGCACGCCATCAAGAAATGGGTCGGGTAGTCGGCTTGGTCTCGTGGATCTCGGACGAACACGCGCACGCCGGACGTGTCAAAGCCTTCGGGCACGGAAGTTGAGAATGAACCGTTCGCGGGTGCACCGTCCGGCAACATGGTCGGTTGTCCTGAAGCTACGGGCGCCGCCGACTGTTCGCCGGCGGTGTGGGACTCCAAGATCAGTTCTCCTGAAGCTCCGGGCGCCAGCGATTCGTTGCCGGCCAGGTAGTACGCTTCGAAGGCGACCTCGCAGTCACCCTGTACGGACTGGTCGCTGAGACCGCACGAGAAGGGCGGACCGGGCGGCAGCCAGGTCTCGGAGCGGACCAGCTTTTCACGCTGGCCGAACACTTGTTCATACACGCCTTTGGGAACATCAAACTCACCGCCGAACCCCGCCCCGGCCAACGTCCCCCACAAGCTCAGATCGATGGTCCCCTTGGAGAGGTTGGTGATTCGGGCGTTGACTGCGAGCATGGCGCTGCCCTGGGGAAGCGCTTCTGGGGCCGTTTTGCCTTCGTGGCTGTAGTCAACGTGCGACAAGTAGACGCCGGAAAGCGCGGTCAGAGCAATCTTACCCTCAGGCGAATCCAGCCTGAGGATAGGTGTCTCTCCCGACTGAGGTGAAGACGGCTGCGCATACGTCGTCGAGCATGCAAGAAGCGGAAGGAAAAGCCCCGCCACCAAACCGATCCCCAGTCTCCTCAACGTCACGTGGCTAGTCCTTTCGCGACCCGCGGGTCCTGGCAGCCGGCGCGGAACCCGATCAACGTGTCTGCGGCGACTCACGCGTGGTCACCGCTGGCCGGTGGTTTCCGTTTCCGCTTCAGAGCATGTGACTAGACCAAGGCTCGTGAAGTCAGCCTTGAATTGCTGTTTCTTGGCGGGACCAGAGGAGTTGAGTTCGGCTTCAACGGCCTTCAGGTGTTCTTGATCGCCAGCGCGGGCTGTTTGGACTAGCCTAGACCATTCTTTGATCCCCGCGTCCATGCCGGTCAACAGTTCTGTATAGGTGCTTTGATCTTCTGCTGGTGGGTTGATCAGCGATAGCTGCCGTCGCTCGTCTTCTGCGAGGCTGAGAAGTTCCGAGTAGGGCTTGACTGCTTCGGCTGGCGTCGGCGAGCTCTGTTCCTTGAATATCTGCGGGTAGGTTCGCCCTAGTTGTTCGGCGCGGGGCCGGATCGTGGCGCATACCGCATTTGCCCTGGATCTGAAGGCAGCCGCGCTTTCGCCAGACTTCGAAGACGGTGAGCCGCACCCGCCTCCTGCCACGGCGACAAGCGCAATGACTAGAGCAGAGCGGGACCTAGTCACGAGCTCATGGGGCTGATGGAAATGGCTGAGGGATTCGCCTACCCCCTGAGCGCCTGGGAGAGCTTCAGCGCGGAAACGCGCGCCGGGAAACGCCACGCTTTCACTGGACCTTAAGTAAGTAGGTGACCGACCCCAGCAGTGTGCCATTATTGCGAGTGGTAACCACAAGAGTGTGTGGCCCGGGCGCGAGTGGCCGCAGCATCGTGGCCTGGCTCTCGACCACAGCGTGCGCCGCTGTGCGACCTGGAGCATAAAGCCAATTATTATGGGGCGGCATTCGGACTTCAAACTCCGGCGTGAGAACCCTTGGTCCAGGAGACGGAAGTGGCGCTCCGTCCAGGGTAAGCGCAGAGACGAGTTGGTTGTGCTGCAACGCCACTTTGACGCATCGTCGGAGTCCGGCGGGAGTGGATGCATGAAGTGGTGGCGAGCTAACCGTCGTGCAGATCCTCCCAGGCGCGTTGTCCAAGAGATAGCGTCCCGCGGGCACGCTGCAGGCCACTACGATAGACGACGGTTCGCGGGCGTATTCATTCATACCAATAACCCATACGCCCCCGTGTTGACCACTTGTGACACACGTGTGACTTTGCGGACTTGGCACTCGGTAAGCGCGAAGATTCGAGACGTCCCACCGCCAACTCGCCGTGACCCACTGCGTGTAGCTATCGTCATCGACTACCGCGGTTGGCGCAACAACCGGACTGGATTCAGTTTCCGTGGCAAGCGCGTCCGGACTGCTCGGCAGCATGCAAAGAGCCGGGGAGGCCAGTAGCAGAGCGGTTGCGCACCAAGACGGTTGATGTTTACCGCGCATTGGAGCATTATGTCGTGACGCGACCAGAGTGTCAAGAGCCCGGCCTTCCCGCAGGCCAGCGGGTGGGGAGGGCAGACGTACCCCCGATAGACGAAGCAGGCGGGAGCACATGCCTGAGCAGGCCGAGACTACAGCCGGGGAGCTGGGCAGAGGGTTCGTCACTCAGCCAAGCGAGCGTACTGGGAACCCGGCCCGACGTTATCGCTCTGGACGGTGGGTGTCGCTCAAAGTCGCCGCGGGCGATGGTTGAGCACCCAGCGGCGTGAGGGCTGCGCTCGTCGAGCTCTGGCGCTGCGCGCCTGGCTGGGTGTGCGTGCGGCCCAGGTGCCGTTTCAGGCCGCCTGGGCGGCCAGGTGGAGCTTATGGAGCTTCATCAGATTGTGGGTGGCGGTGATCAGCCGCCACTCCGAGCGTGCGGCGGATCTGCCTCGCCGCTGGAACTGGTTGATCCGCCGGTTGTGCTTGGTTTGAGCGAACACGGGCTCGACCATCGCCTTGCGTTTTCGGTAGAGCCCACTGCCGTGCTCGCCGGCGAGCACGTTGCGCATGAACGCGTAGCGCCCTCCATTCCAGCCGCGGCGAGGTGTGTCGCGCTTGCCGGCATCGGGCGGTATCAGGACCTGGGTGCCGCTGCTGACGACCTGGTCGATCTGCTGCTCATGCCAGTAACCAGTGTCCGCGAGCGCGACCGTGGGCGTGTCGCTCACACCGACCTGCCGTAGCTCGCGCTTGGTGGCTGTGATCATCGGCTCGAGATGACCAAAGTCTGGTGAGCTGAGCGTGACCTCGGCCGCCAAGACAATCTGATGCTCGTTCACCACAGCCTGCACGTTGTAGCCCTGGGTGTAGCTGCGCGGCGTCTTGACGTTGCGTGAATCCAGGTCGGTCACATTGATCTTCCCCGGCGGCACCTCAGGAGCCACATAGGGGTTCGGGCGTGCCCCGAAGCGCCGGCCGTCCTTCATCACGGCAGTCGCGCGATGATGCCCAAAAGCGTCGTTATGGTTCGTCAACTAACAATCGCAAAGGGATAGGGCTCGTGTGGGGTGCCTTTATTCGATCGGGCATGGTTTTAGGCGGCGATGCTGTACTCGTGGATGAGGCCGCCGAGCCGGTCGCGTCTGCGGATCGCAGTCGCTGACGGGCTTGCCGTTGTTGGCGGCGGGTGCCGAGGTTCGGGGGGTGCGAGGCCGAGCGCGCGGTGCGGCCTATGGACCCAAGGCGGTCTTCACGATCTCACTCGCAGGGGACAGTTCGCGTTCTCGGCGGCATGAACGTTCGTCATCTCGCTACGCAGAGTTACGATGAACGTTAGTATCAATGGCGAGACAGCGTATTTGGCCGTTCAAGTGGTCACGAGCGGAGAGCCATGGAAGCGATCGTCAGCGTCGTCATACGTGTGGTTTTGAGCCTCATCATGCGGCTCGTTGCCGGCGAACGTCGCCCGAAGGCGCCCTCGCGAGTCACGACATCGCAAGCTAGGCGGGAGCACGAGGCGTTGATTAGCACTCCGCCGCAAAGGGAATCACAGACGCCTACTGTCGTGATACGCGACTACCTCTCGTTTGCGTCGCGTAGAAGCGGCCAAACAAGTAGTTCGGATGACCGGTCCGACCAAACAGTGCTTTAGGTACGGGCCAGCCGGTCTCACGGGTATCACACGGCTCGTCGCTCACGGCGCGCCTCTCGGCGTGGCCTTCTTGTTGTTTCTCGTGATCTGCTCTGGCCCCGAGGAGCGTTCAAGTACAGCGTGTCGTCGCTGTTGTCGGACGATGCTGCTATGTCGGGAATCGCTCGGCACCGACGCCCTCGCCGTCCCGCGACCGACCAAGGTGACCTGAATGCCTACAGTGGCGCGTTCTGCACGTGACCGCAATCGGCGGTGGCGTATTCAGCGGCGCAATATGTCTGAGCTTGCCACTTGCGCTTGAAGCCCTTGACGAAGCTTGAGACGGCACGCTGCTTGCTCGCCGCGCTGCCATGACCCGCGACGCGTTTCTGGATCCGCGCCGCCAACAGGTTCAGCTTGACACGCAGCAGCAGGTCGGACACCGTCTGACCGGACGTCGACAAGAATTGTTCGAATTCGGCCGCTTTCGGGAATTGGGCGTTCTTGATTTTCGTGAATTCCTTCTTGACTTCGGCGTCGCTCACGTCAACGCCGAGCGACTCAGCTTCTCCGATGACCCATTGCGATGAGATCAGAAAGCCGAGCACCTCGCTCTGCAGCGATTTGTACTCCGTCGCGCAGTGCGATTTGAGTTCCGCTTCGGTCGGCGCCTTCTGGCCCTTCGCGGGTTTCGCCGCTTTCGCCGAGGCGATGCAGTTGGTGTACGCGGGCGGTTCGGGCACGGCCGCTTTCGTGCCCGTGCTCGATGCGCTCGAGGCGGACGACACTTTCATCCAGTGGTCGAAGGCGGCCCCGTTGATCGACTGCGAAGCTACACACACGAGGATCTGTTCAGGGGCACGCTGCCCTGTGGGCGCGGCGGCCGGCGGACTTGCCGGGGAAGACGCCGGGGGTGGACACCCAGGCGAGGATTCGGCCGGCCCCGCGGATGTTGGGACCGGTTGAATCTGCCCACCTGACCGTCCGGAGGTGGCGAAGTAGATGGCCACACCGATTCCGATGATAACCACTCCCGAGACGGCGATGTACCGCATTGGCTGACTGCGCCTTTCGGCATCCTCATGAGGGTCAGAGTGGCGCAGCCTCCTGTAACCGTGCAGAGAGCCGTGGGCGGGAGGCGACTCGACCTCAGTAGGAACGTCAACGCGCTCCGATTGCTGGCTAGGGGAGTCGGATCGTCGAACTCCGCAGTGCCTGCAATAACGCGCGGTCGCGGGGACTTTCTTACCGCAGCTTCGACATCGGTCCTCGTCATGCATGTTTCGCCTTCTTCCAATGTGCCCCTTCGTCTGATCGATGGTCTCGACGATCATATGTGCCTTGGTGGTGCGGCGACTCCGACCACGTCTCTGGCGTAGCTAACTGTGCGGTAGGCGCTGGCGCGAGCGCGAAGCCACAGCTGCCGCAGAACGCATCACCCGCCGCACCCTCCGCCCGGCACGATGGGCAGACCATCACGGCGATCCGCTCCTCACCGAGCGGCTACTTTTCCTCAGAGTGCAAGTGAACATACTTATTAAGCTCCGCCGAGCAACCGCGCCGCGACCACCCGAGGCGAATGAGGGCCTCGGGATCGAGCACGTCCACCCGACGCGTCACCTACCACCGTCCAATTCGGCTGGGTTGGTAAGTGGCCGGAACACGAAACCGGCGCGATGCTCGATACGCCCGTCAGGGCGTGACTGGTCACAGGGCACGCACCTCAACCGGCAATCCGATCGGATTCCCGTGAGACCGGCGGTGTATGACCGCTATCCGATCTCGGCTTGCTTGACTCCGCAAGCCGGACAGAATCGTTGATTGGGGTCCATCGGCCGGCCACAATCCTGACAAAAAGCTTGAGCCAGTTGAGGGGATGGAGTCGATCCAGCCGGCTTCGTTGCTCGGTCATCTTGGTGCGGCGGGGATGGGGGGCGCTGACTGGTCTCGATGCGCCTACTCTGTTGGGACATCTCACGCCAGCTGCTGCCGTCCCACCACCAGTTTCCATCGGGTGACATTTGAGTGCCAGCTGGCGGATCGATGATCGCCGGTTTCGCACGCGATCTGTGAAGCTGAACCGTTGCTGCGATTCCCACGATGACGCCGATCCCGGCGACGAACACTCCAGCGGCCGGGCCAACGATCCCTTCGCCTTCGCTGAGACTGGAGTAAAACCCGATGATGATCAAGCCCAGCAGTGCGTTGACCGCCCACATGCCGATCAACAGGGTCCGGGTAGCCCGCCGCTGCCGAACTAGGTAACCAGCGCCGCCGCATGCAGCCGCGAACAGGAAGATGAAAAGGATCTGTCCTCCGCTCGGGTGGGCGCTTATGATGCCTAGCACGCTGACCCATGGCAAGACAGCCGAGACGGCTATTAGGCCCCCGGCACCGAAAAACAGCCGTGAGGACAGAATGCGACGCCGCTCGAGCTCCTCCACGCTTGGAGGAGTCCGCGCCTCGTGCGGCTGAAGTGGCGGGCTGGTGCTCACGCGGCCCAACCCCACTCGCGGCCCATCACGGACCCCCTGTTCTGTTGCCTGTCGCTAGCGCCAGCCTCTTCAAGACCTCAGGAACCTATCAGACGACAGCTACCCGGGTGCCGTGATTCGTGCTGCCCTGGGTTATGTGCGTCCAACATGTGGCTCATGCCGACGAATTGGTCGGCCGACATGTCAGCGATGGCGCGACGTGGTTCACCTGGTCTCGGTACCACGCCAGCAATAGGGTCTCGTTGCTCTGGCCCGCGGTCGCGCTAACCCCGAAGGTGAGTCCCTCTCCCATCGAAATGTCGAGCTTTCCTTGGACGTCAGTGTTTTCCACGAGCGTGACGCCGACATCGGCGTCGTTTGCGAAGCGTCTGGCAAGGGTGTCGCTCGCGGTGCTGACCGCAGCATCGTTCAATGGCTTTCCGGCGAACGCAGGCGCGAGCGCCCCGAGGTAGCCCGCGAGTGCGGCCACTGTGCCCGGATGCGTGGGCAGATCGACGGAGAGGTCAGCCGCGAGCGTGGCGCCCGGGCCGCCCTCGACCGACAGGCCGAGCAGCTTGAGGAAGGTGATGTCCTGCCACAATCCGCCACCGCCCAGCTTGCCCGATGCTTGCGCCGTCACACCGAGTTTGAGGTCGCTGGGGTACCACGGATGAAAGCCCGCCAGCGATTCCTTCTTGAAGGCGAGTGTCATCTCCCCGTCACCGTTCAGCCCGAGGCCCGCACCCGCAACCGTGCCCGAGGCCAGGGCTTCGAGGTCGAACCCGAGGGTAACTTCTTCTGGATTGCTGAGCGGGTCTTCGCGTGTCTTTTTCGGGTCGTTGCTGAGTTCGAGGGAGACGGCGTCACCCAGTTCGAGTTCGGTGTTGAGCTGGAGCGCGGCGATTTCGACATTGACGGACCCGCCGAGCTTGACCTGCGTCGAGCTCGGGTGCGGGGGTTTGAAGCTGGCCTGAGTGCGGTCGGGCACAAGCGCGGAACTGACGATGCTCCCCATTCCCGGAAGCGCCGCGACCGTGGTCAGATATGGTCCGACGGCCCATCGGATCATCCGGTCGGCGTCGGCTTCGGTCGCGAAAGCATACTGGTTCACCTCGATCAACGTGACATGCCCTGACGTCGAGATGTTGAGGCTCAAGCCCGCGGCCTTCGCGAGCTTTCCGCCCAATGACACGGTGAAGCCGCCTGTCGCCCCATATGTGACTGCGACTCCCCACTGTTTGTCGGCCGTCTCCTGCTTTCTGAAGGAGAACGTTCCTCCGACGTCGATGCTGGCGACGGTCAGCGAAGCCTGAAAGCTGCGCTCCACGGCCGTGACGGTGCAATCACTTCCTTTGATGTCGGAATAGGCCCCGCCGGTTTCGGCAATGGTGACAGCGGGGCCCAGCAGGAGAGCGCCCAGCGCCAGCGCGCCGACGGACACGACTATGGGTCGGCGTCGCAGGGGTCCCCCCCTCCGCGAGCCTAGGTTGAGTGCGGCGCCGCCGGCGGCCGAACCGAGAGCAACGAGCACCAGGTTGATAATCGTCGGGCGCAACGGCGTCGCATCATGACGCAGCCAGGTGGCTGCGACCAGGCCGACGGCAACCAGCAACGGTCCGGCGACCGCGTTTGCAAGGACCAACCTCGAGCCCTTCGATGGGTTGCGCCGAGTCTGCCAGCCGCCAGCGAGACCGCCAGCGAGACCGCCAGCGAGCGAGCACAGAACCATCAGCGTTGTGATGAGCTGGATCCCGCCCTGGAGCTGCTCAACCGGGGTCGATCCCAGGATTGCAGGAGCAAGCACCTGCGCCGTGAACCACACGAGTAGGTAGATCGTCGCGGCGAAGACCAACGCGCCGATCAGCCAACCCGGTGTGTAGGGAACCCGCCACGTATCACCCAAGGGAGGTCGGGCCGGTGCTGCGGCCTCTGTGCGCAGCGCGGAAAGCGCGACGCCACAGCTACCGCAGAACTCATCACCCACCGCAACCTCCGCCCGGCACGAATCACAACGAAGCGCAGCCGCAGCCCGCGTCTCAGCCTCGGCAAGCTGCTCCACGGCAGGCGCCAGGGAAAGCGCGACGCCACAGCTGCCGCAAAACTCATCACCCACCGCAACCTCCGTGTGGCACGATGGGCAGCTGCTCATATTCCGTCCGCTCGACATGGGGCAGCTATTTTTCCTCAGAGATGCTCGATACGCCCGTCAGGGCGTGGCCGTGGATGGACGTGGAGCGCATTGACTCGCGATGCTCTTGACTGTCGCCAGCCGCTCCTTGCTGCTCAAAGCTTCAAAACCGGCCTGGGAATAGCGGGCTTCCAGTCTTGACAACAAGCAACGACAGTATGTCGCCTTGTCCACTTGTGCTGCTCTTTCGCAACCCGCCAGGAAGCTCTTCTGAACTCCTCGCGGGTAACCGGCGTGTGCTTCCGACCCTTTGGTCGTTGCCCCTCCTCCGCAACCTGCCAAGCCGATTACCACGATTAGGCAGCCAGCGGTCCAAGGTCTGAGGACACGCTCGCAGGTCGCGCTCCGGTTTTCCGTCCAGCTTGGGGACCACCAGCCGGCGCCCCGTGAAGTCACGGCGGCGCATGCCCACGGCGTACGTCTGGACGGCGAGCGATCAGATGACCACACCTCTCCAGCCCCTCGATGCACTATGTGCCTCCTTTCAACCGGCCGGGACCGGGCCAGACGAGGCCAAACATCGCACTAGCTCACCACTCAGCGACTGTGCGCGGCAATCCTATAGCAGACGCCCTACCGCCGGTGGCGCGGCGTGGCGCCTCAACGTTCCCATACGCGTTCGGCTTGAGATCTCTAACCATACGAGCGGGTTCGCCTGCCGGCCCCGTCGGCGAACGCGGGCCGATGCAAATGAGTAGTCCTCGGGGGTTGCCCGCAATGCCGCACCACTTCGACAGATATCAGCGACGGTCGCCTTACGGAGCGGCGCGGCCTTGGCCACCGCTGGTCGGATATGGTCACGGACGCCAGTGACGCCGCGTAGAGACGAAATCCGTCGGGACGCATACAACGCGCCGTCCCAATGGAGCTAGGGGGCTCAACATGCGAACCAGGCGCATCAAGGTCGATGGGTATATAGCATCCGAGTCTGGGTGCCTACCGAGGCTTCTTAGCGATATTGACTCGGGCCGAGCCTGCGCGACGATGCAATCGATCACCAGACGAGCCGTGGCCCACAGGGTGGCGTTGAGCGTTCTCCTGGCCGGAATCGCACTATCGGGCTGTGGCGGTGCGTCTTCGAATGGGTCTGCTCTCAGCGATGCCGAATTCGTTGCACGAGCCAATGCGGTGTGCTCGGCAGCCGCAGCTCGTCTTAAGCCACTGCAGCAACCGACCGACATGCCCAGCATGGCCACCTACATGGCTGAGGTACTCCCGATCGCTCAGGAAGCACGCGCGAAGCTCGCCGCGCTCACTCCGCCATCCTCAAAGCAAACGGAATACGCCCACCTGCTCGACCTAGGAGGACAAGTGATCTCAAAGACCGAAGAACTACGGGGAGCGGCCGAAGCGAATGAAGGAAAACGCGTTCAGAGCCTGGGCAACGATGTGTCGGGTCTAGGACAAGAGGAAAATTCCGCTGCCACGAACCTCGGGCTGACGGAATGCGCCCACAACGGCGAAACTCAGGGTGGCTAGTTAATTAAGACGCCTGGGCGACGCGACGCCGTCGCGCGCACCGGGTTACTTCTCTGTTGCGCGCCCGGCGTTTCTGCTGGTCGGCGCGGTCGCTCTCGCAACAACGGCCTACGAGCAGCGCTTGAGCCCGCTGTGGTGGTTCGCCGGCTGTCGAGCTGTGACGCCAGCACAAGTGGGCGCGCCCGCCGCCCTCAGGGGCAGCACATCGCTCGCGACGAGGTGAGGCAGTCGCGCCACAACAGGAGTCTACGTTGTCCGGATCGGAGAAGTCTTACGGGTCTAAGGGCCTGTAGATCATTAAGCTTTGGGTTTGTAGGGTCGGACCAGGGCGCGGTTCTGGCCTTTTCGGCCGGCCCGTTTCCCTGGCCCGACACAAGCGGGCATAAGCCGCTGCGCCGTTTCGAGCGCTTTCTTGTATAGCGGGGAGACGATATGGATCCATTAGCGACAGCGCTATCCGGTAGAACTCCTGCTGCCATGGGACTCGAGTTCGCCTACAGGCGGGCATCACGACGCATGATGCCCGCGCATCCGGCGAGTGCTTTGGACCAGATTTGGCGTGTTCGTCGGTTTATGCCACCCTGCGTGACTCGCCTCTTCCGTTGATTAACAATACAATGTCGCACCCGCATGCGACACCTACCGCTAGCTATGGCCGTGGCCGGATTGCTCGCCTGCGCGGCCTGCGCGTTATCCGTTGCGGCCGAGGGCGCCACGCAGCTAGCGCCGATCTCCTATACCACAGTGGATGGCCACACAGAGACTCTCACGCCGTGGCAGGGCAACAGCGTGACGGTCCTCGTCGAGCCGGGCACGCGCGATCCGACAGTGATGGACAAGCTCGTTGGCGCGCTTGACGCCGCCTGGGCCTATTACGCGATGACAACAGGTCGTACGCCAGCTTCCGATCGGTTCATGCTCAACGGCCGCGACGAGGTGGCCGAGGTGTCGAGTCTTAATCCACCCAACAGCTGCGGCGGAGCCGCATGCTCCTACCTTGGGGCGATGGGCACCGAGATCCTGACGAGTTACTTCGAAAGCGGATACCAGCAGATCGCCCAAAACGATCTCTACGATCAGACCCTGTTCTACGAGTTCGGGCGAAACTTCTGGTTCTGGGGTCCCCAACTCGCGCTCCAGTCTCCCGATCAAGATCCCGTCGTGACCGGCTTTGCCGTCTTGATGCGTTTTCAGTCGATGGACGCCGCCAACGTAAACGGGGCCCCGTTCAACGGCACGCCGTTTTCGACATTCAAGTCACAGGTCATCGCTTTGGCCGGTCAATATGAGGCAGACCAGTCGCTCACGTTCGCCGGCACGCTCGCCCAAGACAGGTCGCCGGGGATGTACGGCGGCACCGACTTCTGGGCATCGCTAATGATGCAGCTCATGCAGCGCCACGGCGGTCAGCAGTTCCTAGCCCGCTTCTTGTCTGCTGTGGGCCGTCTGCCGGCGGCGTCATCGACGGCCGGCGCTGTCACCAACTGGGAGCAGGCGGCGAGCTCGGCGGCGTGCACTGATCTCAGCTCAGCCTTTTATGTTCGCTGGGGATTTCCGCGACCCGACGGAAGCGTCACCACGCGGCCACCCGCCAGCACCGTGCCCGAGTCGCCAAACGGACCGTGCAATCCGTCGCCTCAGTGCCCGCTCGGACAGACGGGCACCCCACCGAACTGTGTCGTCACGCCCACTGGGGGTTCGGGCAGCGCCAGCGTTGGGGGCCCGAGCGTCACGGGCGCGTCGGTGAGCGAGCTCGTGACGTGCACCGGCGCCGGGACGCAGACCTGCACCGTGACCGGGACGCTAAGCGCGACTGAGACACGCAGGGGCTCAAACGTCACGGCTGTCGGCGCCAAGGCTAAGCACAAGAGGCACAAGACGAACAAGCGCACCGTCACGCTCGGCAGCGCAACCGTGACGATCACCGCGGGTACGAGCGCAACGCTTCAGGTGACGCTCAGCAAGCTCGGGATGCGCCTGCTCTCGAAGCGCAAGACACTGACCGTGACGTTGACGACGACGCAGCCTGAGGGCAGCGGCGCCCCGGTTGTGATCGCCCGCAGCGTCGTCACGTTCAAGAAGGCCCCCAAGAAGAGGAACAAGCCGCGCTAACTCACGTATGCGCCTTATTCGCGGCATCTTGACGTTTGAGGGAGTCAATCCGGCGTGCCGTTAGAGGGCTCACGCTGATTGTGCCAGCCGATCGCACTGAGCGTGGCACAGCGGCGACCGAGCCCGTCGCTGGCGCGAGCGCCGTCAATGCCACCGACAGCAGGACGACTGCGGCCGAGGCAACACGGCAGTGTCGAGGTGCCGTGCCCGATCAAGGCCGGCCCGCCACTGGATGGTTGAGCGGCTAGTGGGCGTCATCCAGTTCGCTCGGCAGCTTTGAGCGACACCTACCATCCGATGCGAGCGTCCCCGTCCGGTCGGGGCCAACGCTCGCATGCCCACAGAAGCAGTGCTGCGTAGTCCGTGCCCGTATTGCCTGAGTCCTGGAGGTCCGTTCGTTCACGCAACTAGTGCGATGAAGGACGAGCCGATCCCGTCAACGACCTCGCGGTCGGCAGGGTCAGCGGTACGCCGTCACCACTGCCACGCGGATAGACGACGGTGCGGAGTCCGTGCCCTCCCGCACCGTCCACGTTGGCTGGGAGCGGTCGGGCAAGGTCGCTCCGACCGTACCACGGCAGTAATAGGGGAAGACGTTGCTGTTGGTGCCGTAACCTTGGAAGTGGCACTCTTGCCCGTCGGCTAGGATCAGGACCCAAGGCGGCTGGCTAGGATCATTGTGGTTTAGTGACGGCATCGGGGCTCCGACAGCGGGGGTGACCTCGAGGACATGCTTCGACATAGGGTCGCTTGAGCAGAGCAGTGGATTTCCCCAATTGCCTCCGCCGGTGTAGACGAAGCACGGTGTACCGTTTCCGGGCGGGGAGCACCGGATGGCCGAAAATGATCCCGGGTCGTCCGCCGAATCCGCGACGAAGCTGAGAAAGTTCGAACCGTGGGTTGCTGCCTGTCGTGGTGCCTATCGGGGCATGAAGGGCACTCGGGGAGCACCTGCCCCGTCTGTGTCGGCGAAGTCCAACGCATCCGAGAAGAGGTCGAGGTCACGAACGGCTACACGCACGAGCTAGCGAAAGGCGATCCAAAACGAGTGCGGGCTAAGCAAGAGCATCGCGACGAGTTGGACCGCCTACGCGAAGCAGCGTGGATGGAGACTCGTCGTCGCGTTACCCAGCAGCCTTGCCCGCATCTCACGGATAACGGCCTGCCTATCGAGGACGGAGGCTCAGTCGTGTACGCCGCGTGGGCCGTGCACTGATGTGCTTTCTTCTAGCTCACCTCTTCTCCGTTTCCCGCTTTCCTAACACGCGGACATGTCAATGGGCTCGTAGCGGTGCTCGCCGTTAGTGCCGTTGATGCGCAGTACAAACTGAAAATGGTTATTGTCTGAGTCCATTGTCATTAACATATTGTGGTCCCCACTGACGGCTGTCCAGGGGCTGCCTTGATCATCAAACCAGCTGAAGGATACCCCACTAGCCGGATTGCTCACATGAGCTTCGAAGGTGGCGTGACAGGCAAGGGTTTGGCCATTGTAGTTCTTGATTTTGTGATGCTTCACCGTCACGTCGGCGCCTGGAGGCAGCTGCGGCACCTGGGGAAGTCCGACTGCCACATGCCCGGTGATGGCGCCACCACCCGAGCTTGCGTTGGTCTCTGACAGCTTCCAGGATCCCGGCGTCGGGCTCACCAGCGTCCAAGTGGCAAAGACCGCGCCTGACAATGTCGGGGTCAGCGCACCCGCGACGTTCTTGCCATTCGGGGCCGTCAGACTCGTGGTTAGCCCGGCCCCCGACCACTGAGCGGTGATGGTCACGCGTGATGCCCCTTGCGTTACCGACACGACACCATGGTGAGTCTGGCCGCTCGCGAGCGAGAAATAGTCAAGCGTCTCCGGCGTGTAGTGGAAGGCGTCGGCCGCACGCGCAGCGAAGGCCTGGTGGCCGCAGGGATTTGGATGCATGACCTCGGGCGTGCCGCCGAGTCCGCGGATGAGGTCGATGCCGTTAATGTACGTACCACCCGGTCCGTTACAGGTGGCGTTACCGTTATTTGGGTCCACCGGCCAGACTGTCGTGCTGCTAGCCTCCTCATGGCCGCTAAAAGCGTTATAGACGTTGACGTACTGGGCCACCCCACTCTGGATGGCGGCGTCGCGGATCACGCCGTCAACCACGGCGATCCGGTCGTTGAAATAAGTCTGCTCAAAAGTTGAGATATGCTCGCCCTCTGGCCCGCCGCCTTCGGGAAACCAGCGTGGATAGCCGAGAATGAGTATGCGCGACCCAGGGGCCAGGGCCTTGACAACGCGCAGGAGCAACACTAGCCGGTCGTGCAGGTTTAGCGCTTGGGAGTAGGCGTCAGTGGCGCTCAGTAGGTAGGCCGGTAGGTGCGTGGGGTCCGCGCGAGCGAATAGGCTGGTCAATGCCTGTGTCATACATGCCCCACCTGCCAGCAGGCAATGCAAGTACGAGGGCAGGTGAAGGCGCTCGAGCAGTCGCTGACTGAACACGTTGTTCTGCGGGGTGTCCAGCTGCGAGACAAGCTGCCCGTCAGACGGCGAGCCCCGCTTAGTGTCGAAGCCCAGCATTCCTAGGTCATCTGCCTCTTTAGAGAGGCAGTCCAGGGCATTCTTTATTCTAGGCGTGGCACACGTTGTGACTACGCCGCTAAAGTCCAGGTCGTTACCGCCGAAGGACATTGTCACGAGGCTGTCCCTGTGGCTGAGGCCGGCTACTTGAGCGATCTCCCGCTGCTTGTCGTCGCCGGGGGGCACGTAGGCGTTGTGCACGGTGTCGCCACTGCAGGCGACGAACTTCAGGGTCATACCTGGGATGTTCAGAGTCTTAGTCAGGACATGGGGGTAGGCGGTGATGGCTCGGTGGCAGGTGTTGTTGGGCTGCTGTGTCGGGGGCGAAGGGCCTTGTGGGCCGACTGGTGTTGGCCCAGTGGGTGCGACGATCTGGGTCTGGTCGCACTTTGAGCCCTTTCTTCCCAATATGAAGTCGGTGCTGGCCGGGTTCCCCGCATAGTCAGTGTACAACGACCAGTTGCAGCCGGCATTAGGTGGGCCGCCGTCGGTCCAATGAGCGCCCTCGCCCGAGCTGTAAGAGTCCCCCATCCCGACGTACGTTGAGGCCACGTCGGCATGACCGTAGTAATTAGTGGAACCCGATGGTCCGGTAAGAGTTACAGTCAGCGACGGCGAGCCTGCCACCCAGTAGGTGTGAACAGCGGCCACGTTGGCCCCGCCACCCGATCCAGGCGTGAGCGTCGCTGGGGTAATAGAGCCGTCGCCCCAGGAGATAGTGGCACTCTCAGCCCTGAGGTCGCCCGTGCCGGCTGGCATCGGAAGCCTAGCGATGATAGGACTTGGCTGCCCGAACGTGGCGCTCACGTTGACAAAGCCCGGGGTGGGTGAAGGAGTTGCTGATGTGTCCACTGCGATATCGGAAATAGAACTAATGCTGGTAATAAAGCTCTTGTTAGCTCCTGTACCGTCGAGGTTAGCGCGCCCGATACTATCTCCGCTGGCCCAGTAAATGTAGTTGTTGCCTATTACCACTGCGCTAGTATAAGCAGCGTTAATAAAGTCCAGGTTTACGCCTGCGCCGTCTAAGCTGGCCCGGTTAATACCACTACTACTAGTCCAGTAGATATAGTTACCGCCCACCGCGATTGCTCCAAGACTACTAAGCCCGGTAATGAAACTCTGGTTTACGCCTGTGCCGTCGAAGTTGGCGCGGCCGATGGTACCGCCACCGTTATTCACCCAGTAAACATAGTTGTTGTTTGCTGCTAGTCCGCCAGGTGCAATACCGAAGTTGGTGATAAAGTTCTGATCGACGCTTGTGCCGTCGATGTTGGCGCGGCTGAGGATAGTACCGCCACTCCAGTAAATATAGTTGTTGTTTACTGCCAGGCCGCCATAAATCAAGCTGCCGGGGACAAAGCCCTGGTTAACACCTGAGCCGTCGAGGTTAGCGCGGCCGATCAAGTCGCCTTGCCCATTATGATTCTCCCAGTAAAGATGGTTATTCTTCACTACCACTGTGTCGGCATTAGCGCCTGCAATAAAGCTCTGGTTTACGCCGGTACCGTCGAGGTTGGCACGCCCGATATTACTTCCATTGGCCCAGTAAATATGTGCCGCATGAGACACTGCAATTGCTTGTGGTCGCGGGCTATTATGAGAGGAAGTGCCGCAACCAGTCAGCAGTGTGCCTAGCACTGCGAGGACTACGACTCCTACTCGCCGTCCTATCAAACATTTGGTCGCTGAACGGTGCAGGGTCTCAATGAATATGTTGGCCATCGGTTACATCTCCGCCGTTACCGAAACGGGACTTCGGCGCCGTTACCGAACAGGAGACGTACGGGGAGGTCCTTGGCATTCGCGAGGTCGTAACACAGATGGAAGGTGGCAGTGGCGTTGGGAACCAACGTGGCCGTGCTGTCCGCTTGCTTGCACTGTGGGACTGGAGTGTTCCCATACGACCCTGTGGCATTAACGTCCGGGGTTAACGTTTGTTGCTGGGAATCGACGAGCGTAATATCTGTGATTGGGTCAATACTCCCAGTCGCTCCGCTCGTGTTAGTGACTCTTATCCTCATAGAGATAACTGGGCCAGGGGAAGTTACAGACGAATTAGAGAGTTGCGCACTGGGCACGACCGCAAGCTGATCGACGGAATCTCCGTGTCCGTCGGTGCAGGGGGTACTGCATAACGCGCTTACAGTTGATGGGGGGGTCGTAGGCGTCGCGGGCGCGGAGGTCGTTGACGAAGTTGTTGGGCTAGTTGGAGTCGGCGTGGATACAGAAGTCGGTGGCGATGATCCTCCGCAGCCTGCGAGGTCCAACAAAGCGAGGCTAGCAAGTAGTAAGGCTAGTTGCCCTAAAATACAGCGTGTATGTTGAAATATCATCTTCATCTCCTGCGGTGTCGAGCGCAGTCGTGACCTATGGTTCAGCGGTGGGACGGTCTGCCGTGGTGCATGAAGGCTGGGGACTGCCGCACGTGGCGCAGAAGCTCGCGGAAGCACGGACAGCCGCTCCACACTGCTCGCAAAACACGGTGTCGTTCATCGTCATCTTTTCCTGCTTGTCTTGTCGCTCTCGGGGCGACCGTGGTCGAGGGATCCCTTCCTGCTTCGAGGCACTCTACGCTGTGAAAGCCCGCGGCATGTGGCTTGAGCGTCCACCCCAAACAGGCCGGAGACGGATTCGTTTTCCGTTGCGGGCCTCTGAGGTCGTGAGCCCCTTGAGTGCGCGTCACGGTGTTCCTGGCCACGGCTCGGCAATGAACAGACCTCTGCGAGCAGCGCATCCCGGGCTCGGTAAACCGACGGGTAGAACGGCCCGCAATCGTAGGGCTCGAAGTCGACCTGCTCGCGCCAGGGGAGGCGACCCGGTCACCAAGGGCTGCTTTATCGTTTCGCAGCCGGGTCCAGCTCGTGGGCGTCCTCCTCCCCCGGCCGCCAGCATCAGGATGATGTCCGGACGTCCAAATGAGGGGGTCTTGTTCTCCATTTATCTCGCGGTATTGGTGACTCGGTCAGGCGACCTCGGTGGGCCCCTCCCCACTCGACGCATGCCCCAGTCGACTCTTCGACTCTACTCGCAACGCTCCTGCGGTAGATGCCCGGCGTGGCCGTCTTCTCAAGCCTGCGATCGTCGGCCATCACCTCACCACCCCGAACAGCGCCTCGACGCTCTCGCCGAGCTCCTCTCGACGCGAAAGTCCTCCCAGGCGCTCAGGAAGTCACGAAGACCCTCTGCCATCCCGGCGTGTCCCGTCCAGCTGCCGGGTGTGGGACCGACGGCTATGAGGAACTCGATCTCGGGGTGCGCCCACTCAGCCGAGCTGTAGTCGCCGCGCTCCCAGGGCGCGAAGATCGACCGCACGAGATCCACGTTCGCCGACGACATGAACCAACTATCCCGGTTTCGAGACCCGGACACATGGGAGAGATTCGCAACGAACCCGAGGCCTACTTCGCCGTCGGCGAGCACATGCTCGCCTTCCACGTGGTGCACGGGCGCGGACGGCACAGCGGTACGGAGGTCGCGATGCCGTTCGCCGTCGTGGCGAGGTGGCGCGAGGACCTCATGGTCTACTTCAAGGCGTACGTCCACAGAGAGGACGCGCTGAGCACCTCGGCGTCACAGAGGAGGAGCTGGAGCCGATCGACCGGTGACGCGTTCGGTGGCTGAACTGGCCGCCCTATCCCGGTGTCGAGACCTGAGCGGCCGTGTGTGCTACCTCGAACATCAGCTCGCAGCTTAGGCATTCTGCGCGTATACGCGCTACGGGCGGTGCGAACGCGGCTCTGCTCCTTCAACGTCCACAACTTCGGCGTCCCGGATTTCCGTTGGCGCAGCGAGCTCGACGCGCTGGGCGACGGCCCGCCAGGGCAGCACAAGCCATTGGGACGGAGCCGGGCGAGGCGAGAGCGGGGGAGCCACGGCCACCGCATCGACCATCCAGCTAGGACCACGGGCTCGACGAGTGGCGGTTCGTCTTGCCTCGCTGCTCATCGCGCTCACCCCCGTCGGGCTGCTTGCGCATCCCGGACAGGCGTTGGCGGCGGAAAGCCCGTACACCGCGGCAGTCCACGAAGACAGGTGCCGTCGTGGCCGTTGCCGGAGGACCCCTGGTGCGCTCCGCAGTGACCCGGGCACGGCCGCGACGTGGCACATTCGGCAGCGTCACCCAAAATGGGTTAGGCCTGCGCGAATGGAATCAGCCCGGCACCTACGAGCTCTGGTTCCGCTCCAACGACCCGATGCATCTGGATTTATTCGGATCACTCTAGATCCAGGGAGACAGCGTATAATCTCAGCAGGCCTAAATCCCGCTGGGAACGTCAATAATGGAATGGCTAACGGACGGTTCGCACCGGTCCCTTGAGGAAACATGAGCGCTGATCTGCCTTTGGCTGAGCACAAGAAGATGGACGCGAGGGAGGCTCTCGCGACAGAATTCTTCGCGATTACCCACGCCGAGATGGCACCGTTCGTGAGTGACGAGGCTACGTGGTACGACTTCGATTATCTGGACACGGCCGAACTAGTCGACGTCGTCGCGACACACTACGGCGTTGTCCTCGATCATGAGAAACTCACAATGCCATTCTGGGCGCTTCTCGACTATCTCAGCGCGAACCGGAAAGAACGCGGCAAATGATTCTCCTGGGCGGAAGTCACGGCTGTCGGGCAGTTCTGGGCAGTGATCGAGCCCGGGCTACTCATCTCGACAGCCGTCGAATCGAATCGCGCTCGAGCCGGCGGTCGTGACACGGCTCGCGAGATGTCCGGCGAGGTCGTAGGTGAGGGCGTCCTTCATAGCCCCGGGGCAGGTGATGGCGACCCTCCGGGACATGCTGTCGTATCCGAAGGAGAAGCCGCGGCCCGCGAAGTCGATGATCGAGTTCAAGCGCCCGAGGGCCGTCATAGCCCTAGGTGGAGGTCCCCTCCGGACCGGTACGGGACATCAGGCCTCCGGCGTTGTCGTACTTATAGCTCGCCGTTGACGAAGACAATCCCGAGCCAGCCGCCCCGCTGGTGGTCTCGCCGAGAACCTCGCCAGCCTGAAGGGTGCCAAAACCCTTTTCCATCACGCCGTGGCCCGGTAGTACTCGTGCACGAGGCCACCGAGTCGATCACTTCGCTTGACCGCCGCACCCGGGGGCGGCGGCAGTGTCGGCTGGGGCGGGGCTGGCGGACATCGGCTGAGCGCTCTGTGCGGGCGCTCGCAGTTGTAGTGATCGACGAAGACACGCAGGACCCGGTCGAGCTGGCGCGGTCGGAGGATCAACAGCCAGTCGAGGCACTCCGACCGCATGGTGCGGACGAAGCGCTCGGCGTATGCGTTCGCCTGGGACTTCGACGCCCAGGTCGGCGAGGAAGTCGCCCCAGGTGCGCAGGTCTGGTGCGTATGCCTCGCGTGTCGCTGGCCCGTAGCCGGCGAGGAACGCTGTCGCTACGTCGTCGGCGCTGCGCGGGGGAGACGCTGCCTCGCCGGGTGCCGTGACGAGCGCCAGTGCTGCGCCTGTCGTGCGCCCGGAGTCGTCGTCCGTGGGATAC
>Ga0066793_10000211_pt1 | contig 21284 bp, 18 predicted proteins | sample PersoiDNA2013189_FD_83876 | JGI IMG/M metagenome (GOLD analysis project Ga0066793, IMG submission 83876) | Permafrost soil microbial communities from the Arctic, to analyse light accelerated degradation of dissolved organic matter (DOM) -... | ecosystem: Environmental > Terrestrial > Soil >... | reverse complement strand
GGGCTTCTCCGACAGGACGTGTTTGCCGGCCGCGAGGGCCAGCATCGTCATGGGGTGGTGCAGCGAATTCGGGACGGCGATGTAGACCGCGTCCACTTCCGGATCGGCCAGGAGCGCCTCGTACGAATCATGGACCCGGGCGATGCCGAACCTCGACGCGAACTCGGCCGCCCGATCGCGACTTCTGCTGCCGACCGCGACGACGCTGAAGTTGGCCGCTCGACCGGCATCTTGCAACAACCTGGACGCGATGCCGCCCGGGCCGAGGATGCCCCAACGAACCTTGTCGGATAACGGCATGTTTCTCCTTAGTTGTTCTGAGCTTGCGCTCAGGATGGCGGAAGGGTCCCATGTTGTCCCGGCACCCTCAAGGCACTCCGCCAAACGCATTGACAAGGCCTGGATCGAGCCGCCATGATGTGGGTGTAACGTCGTTACACTTATGACGCATTCCCGGTAACTTCGGGCCATTCTCGAACGAGGTGAGCGCGGTGCTCGATCAGGAGCTGTTCTCTCTTAATGGACGCCTCGCGGTTGTCGGCGGTGGGGCGGGCGCGATTGGTCGAGCCGCGGCGGAGATCCTGCTTCGCGCGGGAGCGAAGGTGATCCTCTTCGACCTGGCAGACGACCGCCTGAAGGAAGCTAAGGAAGCGCTCGCGTCCGCTGGCTCGGTGACTGTGGTCCAGGGGGACACGCGGGAGCAGGGCGACGTCGACAAGCTGGCTGAACTCGCCATGTCGATGGGAGGGTTGGACATCCTCGTCAACAGCGTCGGGGTTCAGCGCCGCAGGCCGCTCCTGGAGGCCACCTCGGACGATCTGGATTTCGTGTGGAGCGTGAACGTCGCCGGCGTCTTCCGCCTGACGCAGACGCTCGTCCACCAAATGGTCGACAAAAAGTACGGCAAGATCATCAACCTGTGCTCGATCGGCTCGTTCGTCGGTCTCGACCAGAAGACCGTGTACGCGATCACCAAGGGCGGTCTGCTCCAGTACACGCGCAGCTCCGCCGTGGAACTCGCCAAGTACGGTGTCCGCGTCAATGCGATCGCGCCCGGCTACGTCGACACGCCGATGACGCACAGTTGGATCCACTCGGAGCGTGAAGGCGAGTACCTCGCTCGAATTCCGCTGGGTCGTTTCGCGACCGTCGACGACCTGAAGGGCACCTTTGCCTTCCTTGCCGCCCCCGCGTCCGATTACATGACTGGGCAGATGCTCGTGCTCGATGGCGGTTGGACCATCTGGTAGAAGGCGTACGGCTCGTCTGATATGGACGCGGACGAAGGCGTCCCCGACTCGAATGGAGAATCCGATGTCCCAGCGCAGCGGATCGGATTCTGCCCGGGGACGCTCCTTGGTCCTGCCCCTGGCCGCGCTGGCGGCAATCTATTTCCTGTGGGGCACGGTTTTCCTAGCCATTCGAGTTGGCGTGCAGGAACTACCGCCGTTTCTGATGGGCGCAATGCGGTTCGTGGCGGCGTCCGGGATTCTGGCGGTCATTGCGTTCCGTGTGGAACACCCGAAGCGCATCCCCATCGCCCACTGGCGAAGGTACTGCCTCGCGGGAGTGGCGATGTTCCTGGGCGGGAACGGCCTGGTGAACTACGGCGAGCTTCGCGTTCCGTCGGGTATGACCTCGGTGCTCAACTCCACGATCCCGCTGTGGATGGTCCTTGTCGAGATCGTTCGCGGTCGAATCCGCCCCAGCTGGGGTATCGCTGCTGGCGTTGCGGGCGGAGTTATTGGAGTCTCGATCCTGGTGCGACCGACTCCGACCGAGCAACTGGATCCCATTGCAGCCGGGGCGATTCTTCTTGCTGCCGCCTGCTGGGCCATCGGCTCACTCTGGGTCCGAGACGATGCCCCGCCGGCGGGGCCCTTGACAGTCGGCGCGGTCGAAATGGGCGCCGGCGGTCTGGCCCTCCTTGCCGTCGCGGGACTTACCGGCGAGATTGCGTCGTTCAATCCGGCGCTGGTCTCGCCCGGCGCCTGGCTGTCCCTGGCCTGGTTGATATTGCCGGCGGGGGTAATCACCTTCGGCTCGTACATGTATGCGCTCCGAACTTGGCCATCCCACCTCGTCGCGACTTACCCGTACGTGAACAGCGTCACGGCCGTAGGGTTGGGCTGGCTGCTGCTGGCCGAGCCGCTGTCCGGGCGGACGCTCCTCGGCTGCGCAGTCGTCCTCGGCAGCGCGGCTGTGATTGCGGTCCGGGCGGTGCCGCGTCGAGAGGTGGCCATAGTGTGCTGACCGCCGATCGCGGGAACGCCGAACCTAGACCAAATGCTTGAAGAACAGGACTTGGAAAGGAGACACGAGATGGGTCATTCACGACAGGAAGTCGTCCAGACGCTCCTCGACACCGGAGTGGTGGCCGTCGTGCGCGTCGACGAACCCGCCGAGCTTCCGAGATTGGCGCGGGCCCTGCTCGATGGGGGAGTGCGGATGGTCGAGATCACAATGACCGTGCCCGGAGCCCTCCAGGCGATCGAGGCCACGGTCCGGGAGCTAGGCGGTGACTCGCTGATCGGCGCAGGAACGGTCCTCGATCCCACGACCGCGCGGCTGGCGATCAGTGCCGGCGCGGGCTTCATCGTCGGGCCCTGCCTCGTGCCCGAGGTCATCGCCATATCGCACATGTATGGCGTGGCGGTACTGCCGGGATGTCTCACGCCCACCGAGATCGTGCAGGCGTGGAGCGCCGGCGCCGACGTGATCAAGCTGTTCCCCGGCCGCGTCGCGACTCCGGGCTACTTCAGCGACCTCAAGGGCCCGTTCCCGTCCATCAGGCTCATGCCGACAGGCAACGTCGATCGCAAGACCGCGCCGGAGTACATCAAAGCCGGTGCCGTGGCGGTCGGAGTCGGCAAGGCACTCGTGGATCCTGTGGCGCTGCGGACGGGCGACTGGGCCGTCATCACACAGAACGCGCGCGACTTCCTGACCCTGATCGCCGGCGCGAAAGGAATCGTCTGATGACCGCTCGCCCGCCCAAGATGGTCGCCTTCGGCGAGTTGATGATGCGCCTGAACCCGCCCGGCCACGAGCGCATCGTCCAGACCAGCGAATTCGAGGTCCGCTTCACGGGCGGTGAGGCCAACGCCGCGGTCATGCTGGCCGGGTTGGGATTCCAAACCTACGCCGTCGCCCGCGTTCCCGGCCACGAGCTGGGTCAGGCATGCATCAACTACCTGCGCCGGTTCGGCGTCAACACGGACTTCGTCGCCCGCGGCGGAGACCACCTCGGGATCATGTATCTCGAGGCCGGCGCGTCGCAGCGCGGCTCGAAGGTGATCTACGACCGCGAGCACACGGCCATGCAGGGGATGTCGCCCGCAGAATTCGACTGGGACGCGATCCTCGCCGACGCCGACTGGTTCCATTTCTCCGGAACAGCCCCGGCTCTGGGTGAGAACGTCCGGAGAGTGCTCCGCGACGGCCTGGTCGCGGCCAGGCAACTCGGCGTCACCGTCAGCTGCGACCTCAACTACCGAGCCAAGCTGTGGGGAACCGGAGACGCGAAAGCGGTCATGACCGAGCTCATGCCGTTCGTGAACGTCCTCATCGGCAACGAGGAAGACGTTGCCAAGGTGTTCGGCATCAAGGCCGAGGGCAGCGACGTCATCTCCGGCGACCTCCAGGTGGACTCGTACCAGAAGGTCGCGGAGCAGATCGCGAAGACCTTCGAGCTCCACTACGTCGCCACGACGCTGCGCACTAGCATTTCCGCCTCGGTCAACCGCTGGGCCGGCATGCTCTACGACGGGACACGCCACTACGTCAGCCGCACGTACGAGATCCATCCGATCGTCGATCGCGTCGGCGGCGGCGACTCTTTCACGGCCGGCTTGATCTATGGGCTCGTTCGAGGTTTCGACCGCCAGGCCTGCGTCGACTTTGCGGTTGCGGCGTCCTGCCTGAAGCATTCGATCCCCGGCGACTTCAATCTCGTCTCTCTCGAAGAGGTCGAGGCGCTTCTCGCCGGAGACGCCTCCGGACGCGTCCAGAGATGAGCGGGAGGGCTTGATCCGCAAACGTAACGTCGTTACAATATCGACAACTGGACGGTACACCGCCCGAGGTCTAGTCGGAGAAGAGCATGGCCCAGCTACTAGGTCACACCCTGGGAACCCCCGGGTACAGCCTGGCCGAAGCGCTCGACCTGTTCGCCGATTCCGGTCTCGATGGTGCGGAGATCATCTGGCAGAACGGCTACAAGTCGGCGATCCCAGAGGACGACAACGGCGAGGTTCGGCTTGCGGTCAAGCAGCAGGCTCGCAAGTTGGACCTCCGAATCGGTTGCCTGACCCCGTACGTGACCGAGCTCAATAGCCCCGACGAGTCGACACGTCTACGCGACATCGCCCGTATCCAAACTGCGATCCAGGTCGCGTCAGATCTCGAATGCCCACGAATGCGCATTTACGCCGGGACATTGGTCGCGGCGACGCCGGTGAGCGAGATCGCGCCGAGGTGGTCGTATCTCGTCGACTCGCTGGCGAGGCTTGGATCGATCGCCTCGTCGCACGGTGTCGTTCTGTGCGTCGAGAACCACTTCAGCACGATGACCGTCTCGGCGAATGACACCCTTCGTTTGGTGGCCGAAGTCGACTCGCCCGGGGTCGGCATCCTCTACGACCAGGCGAACCTCGCCTTCACTCATCGCGAGGACTTCGAAGAGGCGATTAGACTGCAGGCGCCCTGGATCCGCCACGTTCACGTCAAGGATCTGGAGTTCATCGACCCGCATCGCGAGCTTGCGGCCGGCGCCGTGGCCAACATCGACAAAGCCAACCGCGTCCACATGTCGCGAATGATCGGCGACGGCATTCTCGACTGGGCGGCCATCATCGCCCGGCTTCGGTTTGCGGGCTACGACGGATCGTATTCGCTCGAATACGAGTACCGATGGAATCCCGAAGACCTTCCGGAACCCGTCGTCGGCTTCCCCGAAAGCGCCAAGAGACTCCGCGCCCTCGTGGAGGCCGCCTCCCCCCCGGCGACCTCCACGAGGAATCCTGCCGCCGGAGTGCCACAATCTCTGGGTCAGTTCTGACGGCGCAGGGACAGGCGAGAGGGAGAACCAACATGTCGAGTATCGGGCGGGCGATCCAAATCCTCGAGATCATCGCAAGCGAGCCGGAAGGCGTTCGAGTGACGGACCTGGCGACCACGCTCAGGCTGAACCGGGCCATCCCGCATCGGCTGCTCGCCGAGCTCATGGAACTTGGGTACGTGGCTCAGGACCCGACAACCGAGCGATATCGCGCCACCTTCAAGCTCGGCAGCCTGGGACTAGACCAGCTCGAGACGTCCGGTGTTCAGCGCTGGGCCAGGGATGAGCTCGCCGCCCTCGCAGCCGAGACTCAAGAACTTGTCCGCCTGGCGGTCGCATCGGGTTCGGAACTTCGCTTCGTGGCCAAAGCCCAGGGTGGTGATTCCGCGCTGATGATCGATAGCACGGGCTCTAACGTCGTCTTGCACGCGACTGCCAGCGGTAAGGCGTGGCTATCGACGCTGCCCGAAGAGGAAGTCCGCAGGCTGCTCACGGAACGCGGTCTTGCGGCGGAAACCACCCACACGGAGACCGACCTTAGCCGAATCCTCGATGAGGTGGCCCAGGCCCGCGAGCTTGGCTACGCCGTCACTCACGAGGAGATGGAGGTGGGCATCAACGCCATCGCCGCGCCGCTCGTCCCGCCCGAGCTGGGCGGTGGCTGTGGCGTGGCCACGATCAGCATCGCCGGACCCTCGGCGCGCTTGACCCAGCAGATGCTCCAGAACTTCGCGCCGGCAGTGAAGGCCACTGCGCGCACCCTCAGCGAGCAGTGGCACGTTTACGAATACCTGACGGCACTCGCCCGTCGGAACCGAGGGTGAGCTAACCCCTCCGGTGCCGACCCAGGAGGCGAGCCGAGGTCGACATCGCACCACCCGGCGCCGTTCGAGAGAGCGTCGCCCTTGCATGCCGATCGCCACGAGCGATGGCAGAAGGAGAGCCATGAGTTCCGGCACTCCCGTTCCAGACATTCGATTGACCCGCGAAGCGGGCCGAGTGGTGGTCGTGACCATTTCCCGGCCGCCGGTCAATGCTCTGAATTGGGAGCTCAAGCGGGCACTTGTGTCGTTTCTCGAAGAAGTGCGCGACGACGAAGAGGTCCGGTGCGTCGTCTTCGCCAGCGACCTGCCGAAGACCTTCTGCGCGGGATCGGACCTGTACGAGCTAACCAAGGACCACGCCCGCCCAGGCTCGGCGACAGAGCGCACCAAATTCGAGTTTGAGATGTGGCAGCTCCTTTCGGGCCTGCCCAAGCCGTCAGTCGCCGCCGTCGAGGGCCATGCGCTGGGCAGCGGCATGGAACTTGCCGTGGCATGCGACTTCCGGATCGCCGGGGCGAACGCGGCGTTCGGGCTGCCCGAGATCAAGATCGGCGGCGCACCCGGGGTTCAGACGCTGGCGCGGCTGCCGTTCCTGGCCGGCTTCGGCGCAGCACGACGCATGCTCCTTGTCGGAGCCAGCATCGGTGCGGCTGAGGCCTACCGGGTTGGTCTCGTGGACGAGCTCGTCCCGCAGGGACAGGCCCTGGAGACTGCCATGACCCTGGCCCGGACCCTGGCCGCGCAGCCCGCCAGCTCGATGAAGTTCCTGCGTTCGTCGCTTGCGGTCGTCATGGTCGCGGCCCTCGAGGCGGTCGAGCCCGTCGTGATGGGTGGTGTCGAAGAGCTCTTCCTGGCCCCCGAGATGCGGGAGGGAATCAAGGCATTCCTCGAGAAGCGACCACCCGAGTTCGAGGCGGCCGTGGTCGCTGCGCGCTCGGCGGCGGGGCGATGACCCGGACCAAGGTCGCCACTACAGACGAGGCCGCAGCGCAGGTCGCGTCTGGGACAACTCTGGCCATCGGCGGCAGTGGCCATCTTCTCCAGGCTCCGGACGGCTTGCTCGCGGCGCTTGAACGACGCTACGCGGCCACCAACGAGCCGCGCGGCCTGATGGTCGTTCACACGATGGGTCTCGGCAACAACGCGGAAGCCGGTATGAGCCGGCTCGGCGCGTCGGGCCTGGTACGTCGATTCATCGGTTCGCATTACGGGCACAACCCCAACCTGATGGACGCCATCGCCCAGGATCAGGTCGAAGCGTTCGGTATTCCGGGCGGCGTCCTGTCACTCTTGTACCGCGAGATCGCCGGCAACCGTCCCGGACTTGTGACTCGAGTGGGGCTCGGGACGTACGTTGACCCTCGGGTCGATGGCGGTCGGCTCAACAAACGCGCCACCGGATCGATCGCGGAGGTGCTCCAGCTGGCCGGTCGCGAGTGGCTCTTCTACCCCTCGTTCCCGATCAATGTCTGCTTCATAAGAGCCACAACCGCTGACACCGATGGCAACCTCACGATGGAGGACGAGGCAGGGCTGGCGGACAATCTCGCCCTAGCCTCCGCGGTGCACAACTCCGGTGGCGTGGTCATCGCCGAGGTCAAGCGCCTGGCCGAGGCGCGGTCACTGGCCCCAAAGGATGTCCGGGTGCCCGGAATCCTGGTGGACTTTGTCGCCGTCGTACCGGACCAGCAGCAGACTGCCGCAACCACGTACAGCCCGTATCTTGCCGGCGTTCTGCGTGCGCCCGTCACTGAAGCGCCGCACCTCTCCGACGGTCCGCGCAAGGTCGTCGCGCGACGTGCCGCAGACGAACTCCGTTCGGGCGACATCGTGAACCTGGGATTTGGAATATCGACCGGCGTGGCCGCGATCCTGGCCGAAGAGGGGTGCTACGACGAGGTCGTCTTCAGCGTCGAGCAGGGCATCATCGGCGGCGTGCCGAGCCACGGTCTTGACTCTGGGACGGCCGTGAACGCTCAGGCGTTCATCGACGAGGGCGCGCAGTTCGACCTGTACGATGGCGGTGTACTCGACGTGTGCTGCGTCTCGTTCGGCGAGGTGGATGCGCTCGGCAACGTCAACGTCAGCAAGCTCGGCGGTCGGGCCGTTGGCCCCGGTGGGTTCATAAACATCACTCAGAACTCCAAGAAGGTCATCTTCTGCGGGACCCTGACCGGCGGTGGCCTAGAAGTCGGGATCACGGAGCAGGGCCTCACGATCGAACAGGAGGGCCGCTACGCCAAGTTCGTCCCTGCGGTTGATCAGATCACCTTCTCCGCGCGGGAGACACTGGCGGCCGGCCGCGAGATCGTCTACGTAACCGAGCGCGCCGTCTTCCGGATGACGAAGGCCGGTCTCGAACTGACCGAAATCGCGCCCGGCATCGAGCTCGAGCGAGACGTGCTCCAGCAGATGGCCTTCCGCCCGATCGTCAGCCCGAATCTGCGGACCATGGAACTGCGCCTGTATGCCCATGGCCCGATGAGGATGCCGCACCTCTGCTCGTAGTGGTGTCTCGCGACTCCGGCCACCAGCGCCGCCTGGTTCTGAACCCGCGTAGCCTCAACCGCGCGGTCCATGCGCGCGGGCGTTGGATTCGTCGGCGGCCTTGATGGCCCAGTAGACGGCTCGCATGGTCGGAGTGTCCACGCCGAGCCGCTCGGCTGTCCTGGACATGGCCCCCATCAGGGCATCGACCTCCGAGGGCCGGCCGTCCTGAAGATCGCGCGCAAGGGATGTGCTGCCCGTGTAACCGCGCTGCAGCAGATCCTCGGCCAGGCCCTGGACCATGACGACGGCATCGTCCTCGGCCATATTGGCGATCTCTCGCACTCGGGCCGCGTCGGTGAAGTACGCGCCGGGCTCGAGGCCATGTGCCCGCATCACCGCCGCGCCCTCCATGATGAGACGAACGTACAGGCGGGCTCCCGCCTCGGTACGCGTCGCCGTGGCGTAGCCGACCCGGGAGACGCCGCACAGTCCCGAGGCTCCGCATATCTGAACGAACTTCGTCCATTTCGCGGCCGCGATATCTGGCACGACCTCGGTGTACAGGTGGCCCCGTCGCAACGCCTCGGCAAGAATCTCGACCCGCTCGGTCCGGGCACCCGAGAACTCGCCCACGTACGTCGTAGAGGCAAGGATGTGCTCGATGACGCCTGGAGCCGGCATCGAGGCACCGTCCATTGTCAACGCACCGACGACGGCGTCTGCGCCGAACACAGCGCCGATGCGGTCCTCCTGGTCCACTCCGTTCAACAACGAAAGGACACAGCCCACGCGGTCGCGAAGGAATCGAGCATCCTCGAGCGCGCTCTCGAGGTCGCGATCCTTGACCGTGAACAGCAGGTAGTCCACGGGCCCGTCCACCTGCTTCATGTCGACCACCGCCCGAAGGCCAGCCCCGCCGACACGGGTTCCGCCACCTTGACTGTCGGTCAGCAGCACGCCGCAGTCGTTGATGACTCGCACATGTTCGCCTCTGCCGACGAGCGTCACCCGGACGTCGCCGCCCATCCATGCCGACGCGCCAAACAGAGTTCCGAGAGCGCCCGCGCCCGCCACTACCAGGTGCATCAGACGTTCCTCCAATCGCAGAACCGGCGCCGTAACCACAATGCGCGCCCCGCACCGTGTGGTCGAATCGCGGAAAGCGTGTATGTCGCCGAGGCTCTTGACACGCCCCGCGCCAGGCAATAGTGTAACGCTGTTACAGTACCAACGTTACAGTATGGGAACACCGCTGATGAAGGATGGATCCGTCGAAAGGTCCCTCAACGTCCGATGAGGGAACACAAAGGAGGCGTCACGTTCGGCTTGAAGGAAAGTGCCAGGTCGCACGGCTTCAGTGCGACATGTCGATGACCGGGAAATGCCCGACCGTTCGTGTTCGGGCGCAGAATGGCTAGATAGAGGCCATCGCGATGGATTTGGATGCGGAACTTGTCAGTGGTGGCCTTCGGCAGTCCCATGAGTGATGCCGGGCCGCCAGCATCAATGCCCTGGGGGCCGATGATTGGAGTGACGGAATGAGTAGGGACAGCGGCCTCGCCGTTGCAGGTTGTACCAGAGAGGAATGTGCGTAGATGAAGGTTGGCTTGTACCTTCCGAACCTCGCCTTCGATGCCGACGGTATTGACCACGTTGAGCGCCTGCGACACTGGATCGTACGGAGTGAAGAACTGGGCTTCGATTCGATCTGGGTCGTTGACCACCTGCTGCGGGCGCGCGACATGTATGCCCGCACGTGGTTGGAGCCCTTGATCTCGCTGACATTCGCAGCCAGTCTGACAAGCCGCACGCTCTTGGGCCCTGGGGTCGTTTTGCTTCCCCTCCGTGAGCCTGTCATGCTGGCCAAGCAGGTCGCCACCTTGCAGGTGTTGGCGAAAGGGAGATTCATCCTGGCAGTAGGTACTGGGTGGTTTGGTCCGGAATTCGAGGCCACGGGTACGCGACGTGAAGACCGAGGAGCTCGGACGGATGAGGTTCTCGATATAGTCAAGCGACTGCTTGCCGGTGAGGAAGTTACTTACGACGGGCGTTTCTTTCATCTTCACGACGTGCGGATCGAGCCGATCCCGCAGAGGGTCCCCGTCTGGGTAGGCGGCGGAAGCCAGCTTGACCATTCCAACTCGGTCGAGATCCCTCGTCTTGCACCTGCTGTCGCGAGGCGGATCGCGCGCGCCGATGGCTGGTTCGTCCGCCCCACCGCGCAGGCCCATCAGATTGCAGCCGACTGGCTAGCACTGCAACCGTACATTGCCGAGGCAGGCCGACAACCTGGAGATATCGAGATCGCGCACGGACAGCTGGTCCACGTTACGGAGGAGACGGACCATCGTCGGGCTCGTGCGATGCAACACGCCGCGTTCGAGCAGGTGGTCGGGCTCAGTCGATCTTGGGAGCAGCTGGAGTCATCGTACTTGTTCGGGACTCTTGATGAAATTGTGGAAAACTGTCGTGCCCGAGCGGCAGCGGGGGTCGAACACTTCATTCTCCAACCATTCACCGATGACCCAGAACAACTTGAGCTACTCGGGCGAGAGCTTGCGCCGAGGCTCCGGTCTCTGCCAACAACCCGGCCTGTCACGATCTGACGTCACCGATATCGCGCGGTCTGGACAGGAGGACATCAAAGCCCGTCGCGCGTATCGGGCGTTGCACTTGATCCAGGATGAGACTCGGTCTTGGCAGGCCGCGTCTTCCGCTCCAAGGGCTGTGCCGAGGAATGTGTCTCTCGCTGCGAGTGCGAGGCTTCATCGACGGCTTTGATAGCCCAGTACATCGCACGAATTGTTGGTGTTGCGACGCCATACCGCGCGCCCATCTGGACCATCGATCCAATAATCGAGTCTACTTCCGACCGTTTGCCAGCCTCCAGGTCTCTCGCGAGGGACGTGTTGCCAATGTAACCGCGCTCGATTAGCTCCTGAGCGATCGTGCGAACGATCTCGATGGCCTTGGTGGTGGGCTTGTTGGCCAGATCGCGAACCCGCGCGGCGTCAGTGAAGTAATGGCCAGGCTCCATCCCCTGCGCGCGCATCACAGCGACTCCTTCTGTGAGTAGGTTGACGTACAGAAGCGCGCCGTGCGGCGTCTGCGTGGCAGGTGCGTAGCCGAGACGGGTGGCGCCGCATACTGCGGATGACGCGCAGCTTTGAACGAACTTGGTCCACTGAGCAGTTCTGATATCGTCGACAATCTGAGTGCGGAAACCGCCCCGTCCGAGGAGAGCTGCTAGCCTCGAAATCCGGAGAGTCCGTTTGCCGGAGAACTCCCCCACATAGGTTGTCGACGCCAGGAGGTGGTCGATCACGCCAGGGGCTGGCATTGCAGCGCCCTCCATCGTCATTGCTCCAACGACGGTCTCACGGCCGAGCACCTGTGCCAACTGTTCGTCGTGATCCACACCATTCTGGAATGAGAACGCACAGCTAGCGCGGTCATGGAATGGGGCTAGTTCCTTAAGCACGACCGGCATGTCAGGAGCCTTGACCGTCACGAGGAGGTAGTCAATAGTCCCGCCGACCTGATCGAGCCTGGTGACAGCTCTCAGTGAAGAACCCTGCGCAATGCGGTCAGCCCGGTCATGCTCAATGATGCGCACGCCATTCGCGTTGATCGCGCGCACGTTGCTTTCGTTGCCAACTAGGGTGACCTGCGTTCGTCCCCCGAGCCAAACACTTGCGCCAACCAATGTCCCAAGTGCGCCGGCTCCCACGACCACCAAATGCAGATCTTGTTCGGCCATGGCGTTCCCCATGCTCCTCATCCGTCGGGCCTTAGCTGACTTACGTCACCGACCGGTCGGTGCCCGGCACTCCGTGTGCTTCCTCCTACCCCGCGGACGAGATGACGCCGGGCCGCCAGGTGCTGCAGGACAGCTCAATGAGCGCCTGGCGGGACGAATTGACCTCCCCGCCTCTTGCTCGTGTTGCATATCTTCCTCTTGCTTATGGGGCATATGGGGCATATACTGTAACGGTGTTTCACTGCCGCGTCGATGCTCAGTCGTTGGCCTTAGGCCCATGCTGTTGGACGTAGGCGGCGACGTCAGGCCATGGGGCCCCGGTTGGCCATGCCGAATGGCATGTTCGGTGTGTCCACACGGCACTGTATGAGCTCGAAGTAAGGGCGAAGTTCGACGAGGCGAAGTCCGACCGATGGGGATAAACGAGGCGAATCAGTTGCGGGAAAGGATCGGGCCGGTGGGGCCAGATGCGGACGCTCAGGGTCCGGAAGTCGAGATCGACACTCGCGCACTCAGCCAGGAAGCAGCAGCGCGGCGTGCTCGGCGGCGAGTCGTCGGCGTTTTGGCGCCGGTCCTAACATTCGGGGTCCTTATCGGGCTGTGGTGGGCCCTGATTGCGCTCTTCGACGTCCCCCTCTACCTGGTTCCCCCACCGCAGGATGTGTTGCCGGCGTTGATTAGTCACTGGGCGGATCTCTGGGCCAACACCCTCACAACTCTCGGCGAAATCATCATCGGATACCTGATCACCGTCGCCGTTGGCATACCGATGGGACTTGCCCTTGCTCTGTCACTTTCTGCTCGACGTGTCGCCTATCCGGTCATCGTCTTCATCCAGTTGATCCCCAAGATCGCCATCGCTCCGTTGTTCGTTATTTGGTTCGGCTACGGGATGGACTCCAAGGTCGTGCTTACGATGCTCATGACCTTCTTTCCGCTCCTGCTGGCCAGTATGGCTGGATTTCAGATCCTCGATGAACGTCTCTTGTACTTGACGCGCACGATGGGTGCCTCACCTTGGCAGACCTTTTGGAAGGTGCGCCTTCCAAGCGCACTGCCTGTCATCTTCTCAGGCTTGAAGTCGGCTGCGACGCTCGCGACAACCGCCGCTATCGTCGCCGAATTCGTGGGATCAAACGCCGGCCTGGGTTATCGGCTGCTGGTAGCTAGCCAGTACCTTGATACGCCTCTGATTTTCGCAGTTCTAGCGATACTGACCGTCATTGGGCTTGGTATGAACTACGCGATCGAGGCGATTGAATACATCGCGATGCCGTGGAAGCGACTTCACGAGTAGTTAGGGGAATCCCTAGGAGGTAGTAAATGATCTACTCATACCGCAGGCCGTTGGGGTTACTGGCAGCGATCCTCTTACTCTCGCCGTTTGCCGCGTGTTCAGGCCCTGCAAGTCAAGCCACAACACAGGCGAGCGCTACCGCGGGGCAGAGTACGGCCCCAGCCACCAGCGGCTCGAGCCCGGCAGCGTCGCCGGTCTGTGCGCCTGGCGCTGATGGCAGTCTCACGCCTGTCAACTTTCAGTTGAACTTCGCGCCAGGTGGGTATCACGCGGGCTTCGCGCTCGCACTTCAGGAGGGTTATTACAAGGACGCGGGGCTGAACGTCACCCTCATTAAAGGAACGACCTCAGGCCTAACCGCTCAGCTCGTGGCGTCTGGACAGGCCGGTCTCGCATACTCTGATGCCATGACTGTAATGCAGCTCATCGGCAAGGGTGCCAAGATCAAGATCCTCTCTACGATATACCAGGTAGGCACGAAATCCGTAACCGCCTTGGCATCGTCTGGGATCAAGACCTTCGCCGATCTGAAGGGCAAGACGGTCGGAATGGCCGTCGGTGAGTTGACGGCAGTAATACCGATCCTGCTGAAGGCCAACAATCTGACCGAGAACGATATCAAGTTCGTTACACTTCCAGGTACGTCGCTAGCTCCCGCATTGATGCAACACCAAGTGGACGCCATATTGGGTTCCACGGACGGGTACAATCTGACTCTCGAACAAAATAATGCCGGACCGCTTGTCGTGTTTCCGTATTACAAGTACGGGGTCAACACGATCAGCACCTCTATCATTGCATCGGACTCGTTCCTTGCCGAACACGGACCCATTGTCAAATGCTTCATTCAAGCGAGTCTGAAGGGATGGGACACTGCGATCAAGAATCCTGGCGGGGCGGTCGCTGATCTTGTCAAGACCTTCCCGAATGACACGACTCCCGCGTTGGCCTCAGGACAATTGAAGGCGGCGATCGAGCTTATGTGCGCCAATGGCGCGAAGTCCGTCGGTGAGGCGACAGCGCAGGCGTGGCAGTCGACAGTCGACATTGGCCAACAAGTCTTGGGCCTTCCGACAAATCTGGGGCCTAGTGACTACCACACAAATGACTATCTACCAGCAACTATGCCTACACAGTGTCCGATTGGATGATGCCCACAGGAAGATATTTGGCTGACTAGCCAACGGAGGGAAGACGAAGTTCATGCAGCAGCGCGGGGTGCCGATCGATATTGACAGGGTGGCGAAAGTGTTCGTCCCTGCGACGGCATCTCCATTTCAGGCGCTGCGAGAGATCTCTCTCAGCATCGGTGCGGGAGAGTTTGTGAGTGTGGTGGGGCCCAGCGGTTGCGGTAAGAGCACGCTCCTGTTGATGGTCGCCGGCTTGCTTGGCCCCACCACTGGCGAGGTGCGCGTCAACGGGAAGAAGTTGACGGGTCCTGTTACTGACGTAGGGGTAGTGTTCCAGGACGATCTCCTCCTCGAGTTTCGCACTGCCCGCGACAACGTGCTGCTTCAGGGTGAGGTGCGCCATCTGGATGGCGGGACCATACAGCGACGCACTGATCAATTGCTTCGACAACTGGGAGTCGAGAATGGGTCGATCCGATACCCCCGGCAGCTCTCTGGAGGGATGCGACAACGTGTCTCGATTGCGCGTGCGCTTGTGCACGGCCCGTCGATCCTGTTAATGGACGAGCCGTTCGGTTCCTTGGATGCGCTTACGCGTATGCAGGTGCGCAGCGATCTTGAGCGGCTTTGGATGTCTGAGGGGCCGACGGTCCTGTTCATTACACATAGCGTCGAGGAAGCCGTCGGCTTGTCCGATCGCGTTGTGGTCCTCTCTCCCTCACCGGGAAAGATCGTGAGTGAGATAGAGATCGAACTCCCGCGACCTCGCCCGCTTGCCTTAGGAGAAGCGCCTGAGTTGTCGGCGCATGCCGACCGTATCTATGGCCTGTTTCAGGATATGGGCGTGCTTCCCGGAGCGCTTGCCCAGAGAGATAGCGAAGCTCGTCCCCATGCGGCAGTCTGATGCACGTGGCGACCTGCGACGCGCATTTGACGTCGGGCCGGTCCGGAACTGAGGCCGCGCCACCTTGGAAGCGATTGATGCTCTGCACTAAGGCCGTTGTTTTCGCAATGTGTTCGTCGCCATGGATCGGACGATCCCTTCTGAAGGCGCGGCCGAGCGGGTTGTGGTGTCCGTAGCAGGTGACGCCCGATACCGCGATGCTTGCGCGCTCGGCCTAGACCGAGTCGAGCCCGCTGGCACCCTTAGTCTTACGGCTTGGATGATCTGCACATGTCTCCGTGATCTGGAAGGCACCCGCAGCCGAAGATGGCTCAAAGGGAGTTTCATCCGGAGAACCTCCGGAGAACCCAGGACCGCGCGTCAGGGATTGTCTCTGGATGGCGCGCCGATGGCGGCGCGTACCGCTCCCGTTGCCCTGCCGGGCCCCGACGACGCGAACCGCGCGGTGGGGCAATGCATAGTGCGCCACGCCCCGCCCTGGGACATTCAAATGCGGTGACGTGATTCCCGTGGTCATGCCGGACCTTGACGTTGTGTCTGGAAGGAGAATGCGACCCGATGTCCGATCGGAACCTGCGCTGGGAAGACCTGCACGTAGGGCTTGAGTTCGAGAGCCCTACGCGTACTGTGACGGAAACAGACGTCGTGATGTTCGCCGCCTTGAGCGGCGACTACTCAGAGCTGCACACGAGCGAGACTTTCGCTCTCAAGACGCAGTACGGTCGGCGCGTCGCCCACGGCCTGCTCGGCCTGGCGCTGGCGCATGGACTCATGTGGCCTCGAACCGGCGACCTCCGCGACTGCGCGATTGCCTTCCTGGGAATCTCCGACTGGCGTTTCCGCGGCCCGATCTTCCTGGGCGACACCATTCATGTTGCCTACCGGATCGCGGAGTTGCGCGACAGTCGCAGCAATCCCGGCCAGGGTATCGCCACCTTCGAGGTTCACGTCATCAACGACCGCGGAGAGGTCGTCCAGGAGGGTAAGAAGGCCCTGCTTATGTCCAAGACCCCGCTGATCGCCGCCGCTACCGATGCGACGAACGCAGGGTGATATGACGCTCCCCTATGAGGGCATCCGCATCCTAGACTTCACCCAGCTTGAGCAGGGGCCGGTCGGGACGCTGATGCTGGCCGACTTCGGCGCCGAAGTAATCAAGATCGAGCGCATCGACACGGGCGAGATCGGGCGTGGCCAGAACCCCCGATATCGCGGCATGAGCTGCCATTGGGCGGCGGACAACCGCAACAAGCTGAGCCTGAGTGTCGACCTCAAGCGCCCCGAAGGGAAGAAGATCATTCGGTGCCTCGTTCGCAACGCCGACATCCTGGCGAGCAACTTCCGGCCGGGCGTGATGGAGAAGCTCGGGCTGGGCTATGACGACCTTCGGGTGATCAACCCTCGGATCATCTGCGCCTATGCCTCGGGCTACGGTCAGTCCGGTCCATACCGCGATCGGCGCGGTCAGGACTTTGCGGCCCAGGCTCTCGGCGGCCTGATGGACCTTACGGGCGAACAAGGTGGACCGCCCACCGCCGTTGGGACGTTCGCAATGGACTACCTGGCGGCGATGCAGTTCGCGATCGGGATGATGGCTGCCCTCGCAGCGCGAGAGAGCACGGGCGAGGGTCAGGTGGTCGATAGCTGCCTCTTGAACGCGGCCGTGACGGTCCATCACCAGGAGGCCACCGCGTTCCTCAACGCCGGCCAGCGCTATCCGCGGCCGCCCCACGGTATCGCCCACGCGCACAACACCGTGCTGTATGCGCGATATCAGACGGGCGACGGCCTCTGGCTCGCGCTCATCGGCGAGTTCTACATCACCGAGCCGTGGCGTCGGACGGCTCGCGCTCTGTCGCTCGCTCCGGAGATCGTGGAGGATCCTCGGTTCCAGACGATCGATGGCCTGAAGGAACACGCCGATGCCGCACACGAGATCCTGGCCGCGGGCTTTGTGCGACTGACGCGGGACGAGGCGATCGCGAGGTTCGAGGACGAGGACGTCCTGGCGGCCCCGGTCAACACGTATCCAGAGGTTTTCGCCGACCCGCAGATTCTCCACAACAACTTGGTCATCGCAGCCGAGCATCCGGCGGTCGGGGAAATGAAGCTTGTCGGCATGCCGATCAAGTTATCTGCCACGCCGGCCACACTCCGGCTCCCTCCTCCTACCGTCGGTGAGCACAACGTTCAGGTCCTGGAGCGAATGGGCTACTCGACCGATGAGATCGTTCGGTTTCGGCTCGACGGCGTAATCGGGTCGGAGATGGAGCGCCAGGGTGCGGGCGAGCCGGCCGCTTGGGGCGATTCTCTGACGGCTTCCTAGGCAAGAGGGGCGAACGCCCGATCAACCCTTCGGGGCGCCACATCCCGACCGTCAGGCTCCTTCCGCGAACGCCGCGACCGCGTTCGCCAGGCCCTGCTCGTAGGCCTCGATCAGGCGGTCCCAGCGGGCGTCCATCTCGGCGTCAACCTGCTGTCGGGCCGGATCCGCGTCAAACCAAGCGACGGTCCGCCTGATGCCTTCCGAGAATGGCATCGTGGCGCGGAAGTCCGGCACGAAGCGCTTGATCTTCGTGGTGTCGAAGACGGCGCTCCCGGACTTGTCGCCGATCAGCGTGCCGCTCAATTCCGGCATGCAGGCCGCGATGAAGTCGGACGCGATGTGGACGATCCGCGCCTCGGTGCCCGCTGCGGCGGCGGTCTGCCGATAGATCTCGTCCCAGGTCAGGACCTCATCGGACGTGATGTGGAAGGCGTGGCCGATGGCCTGACGGCGACCCAGCAGGCCCACGAGGCCCACTGCGAAATCGCTGTTGTGGGTGATCGTCCATAGGGACGTGCCATCGCCGGGCACGATAACCGGCTTGCCCCGCCGCATCCGTGCGATCGCCGTGAAGGGCCGTTCCCAGCTGTTCATCAGCAGCGGCACCTGGGTGTCGCCGTAGGTGAGCGACGGCCGAACGATCGTGACCGGGAACCCGTCCTCGCGGTAAGCCCGCAGCAGGCGATCCTCGCACGCGATCTTGTTCCGCGAGTAGTCCCAGAACGGGTTGGCGAGCGGCGTGTCCTCCCGAATGAGCCAGTCACCGAGCGGCTTGAGGTACGCGCTGGCAGAGCTGATGAAGACGAATTGGTCGGTCCGGCCGCCGAAGAGCCGCAGGTCGCGCTCGATGTCTTGGGGGGTGAAGGCAATCCAGTCGACCACGACATCGAACCTGTGGCCGGCTAGCGCTCGCTCGGTCGCCGCTTGGCCCGCAGAACTCTCGTCCCGCAGGTCGGCCACGAGCGACGTCGCACCCTGCGCCCGGTCCGGATCGCTGCCTCGATTCAGGAGGAACAGATCCACGCCGCGCTCCACGGCCAAACGGGTGCAGGCGCTGCTGATCAGGCCGGTGCCACCGACGAACAGGACCTTCATCCACGGTCTCCTTTGCGAGCGCAAGCGCTTGAGCAGGATAGCGCTGACGGGGGAGGGTGGCCGTCACAATTCTCAATCTCCGCATCGGTCAAGACTCTGCGTCGCCCGAGTCCCCCGAGCTTGCGGAGCCTGTCGGGACGAGGGGCCCACCTGGTGAATCGATCGAGTCCCGGGACTGCCTGGAGTGAATCTGGGGCATCCTGACTTGCGCGAAACCGGAAGACGTGAAGTTCGTCGACCAGCTGGCGAAGACGCGGTCTGGCAAGATCATGCGCCGTCTACTGAAGGCCCGCGCTCAGGGCCTGCCTGAAGGCGATATCTCGACTCTGGAGGAGTAGGGGACCCCGCATCGAGCGAGTGCGCCCGATCGGCTGACTCTCATGGTGGGACTCGCCTTTACTTAACCGGCTGCCTAGGGGCAATCTGGGAACGTCGATGGCTCTGGGCACTCTGGACGGGCGCCATCGAAAGAGCCCAGCGAGCCTCGCGGGCCTACAAACAACAAGTCTGTTGGGGAACGGGCACATAAGCGGGCACGGCACACAGCGTGCTTGCCCGACGCGCCCATTGCGCCCAAGCCAGATTCCGTCCGTCCTCCGCACCGCGACCGGTCCGCCGTTCCGGCGACCCGGAAAAGGAGGCACAAATGTCAAGCCGCGTCCCGTCGCCATCCCCTCGTCGGGTGACGCCCAAGCGCTGGCCGCTTGCTCTGCGGCTTGTCCCAGTCGTGGTCGGAGCGATCCTGGCAATGACAGTGGCCCTGACTGTGACCGCAGACACGGCACGATTGTCAGCCCCGGCTCAGGCCGCTTCCGGGTCCACGATCACGGTCAGTGGGTACGGGCTCGTTCCCGGCCAGACCGGCCACCTTACCTACAACGGGGGCCTCGTCAGCGACTTCGCCGCGTCGCCGTCCGGTTTGTTCAGCGTCCCCTTCACGATCCCGGACTTTGCCGTGACGGGTCGCTTCGGCCGAATATCGGCCAAGGACAGCGCCAGCAATCTGTTGGCGACGACGCTGCTGCTGATCAACCCATCAGACGCCATCCCGGCATCCCTGTCGGTGCCTGAACAGGCACCCCCAGGCTCGACCATTACCGTCTCCGGCAGCAACTTCGCGCCCGGTCAGTCTGGCTATCTGACCATCAACGGTCGCACCACCACGACGTTCGCGGCTTCCTTTGATGGATCTTTTGCAGCCCCGTTTGCCATCCCCGACACGACCAGGATCGGCACCGGCAGGATTTCGGCCAGGGACAACGCGAACCTTCTGATCGCGACAACTACACTCGTCGTGGACACCGGTTCCGGGGCGACGCCAACGCCCACGCCGGTGAGTACCGATCAACCTACGCCGGCCCCGCCGTCGCCACCCACACCCGTCGCGCCCACGCCGGGCGCGACCGATCAACCGACTGCCCCAGCCACGGTCCCGCCCACCCCGTCGCCAACTGCGCCTCCCAGCGTCAACCTCCCGAACTTCAGCCATGTGTATGTGATCGTTCTCGAGAACACCGAGTACTCGGGCATCGTCGGCTCCAGCAACGCCCCATACATCAATTCGCTGATCGCTCAGTACGGTCTGTCGACCAACTCGTATGCGGTCACGCACCCATCGGAGCCCAACTACATCGCCCTTACTTCGGGCAGTACGCAGGGCATCACGGACGATGGCGTCTACAACCTGAGCGTGAACAACCTGTTCGATCAGGTCGAGGCTTCGGGTCGGACCTGGGCGGCCTACCAGCAGGGCTACCCCGGCGGCTGCTACACAGGATCCTCATCGGCGGCGGTCGTCGATGGCGTGGGCAAGGCCGGCGCGTACGTCCGCAAACACAATCCGGCTATCAGCTATACGAGCATCAGCGGCAACCCCTCCAGGTGCGCCAACATCACCGGCCTCGCCAATTTCGATCCGGCTGCCGCGAACTTCGCCTTCATCACCCCGAACATGATCGATGACATGCACGACGGAACCATCGCCGACGGAGACAACTTCCTGAAGGCCTTCCTGCCTCAGATCACCGGCAGCGCTGCCTTCGCGAACTCAGTCGTCTACATCACGTTTGACGAAGGCACGACCAACGCCAACGGAGGCGGCCAGATCGCCACCATCGCGATCAGTCCGAACATGACCCCCGGCTACAAGTCGACGGGCTCCTACACCCACTACTCGCTGCTTCGTACCATCGAGCAGGCTTGGAACCTTCCGTATCTGGGAAACGCCGCTTCAGCCGTGGCCATGGATTTCCCGTACTAGACATTCCGGCCTTCTCGAGCGCGTGGGTCGCCCCGGTCGTGCGCCGCGAGAGCGGCACCCAGCCAGCCACGACCCTCGAGCTCGTCGACGAAACGCATGTACGTGGCCTCGAATCGCTCGGCCGAACCCGCGCGCGGGT
>Ga0066793_10000209_pt1 | contig 21316 bp, 17 predicted proteins | sample PersoiDNA2013189_FD_83876 | JGI IMG/M metagenome (GOLD analysis project Ga0066793, IMG submission 83876) | Permafrost soil microbial communities from the Arctic, to analyse light accelerated degradation of dissolved organic matter (DOM) -... | ecosystem: Environmental > Terrestrial > Soil >... | reverse complement strand
CGCCGCAGGCTCATCGCGCCTGCTAAAGCGGCAGCGCCGGCGCCCTCGGCCATTTGATGCAGCGTCTCGGCGAAGCAGCGGATCGCGTCGGCGATTTGCGCCTCGCTCACCTCGACCATGTCGTCGAGCACTGCGCGCAGAATCGCGACCGTCTCCGGCGCAGGCACGCGCGCGGCCAATCCATCGGCAAGAGTCTCGCCCACCGGGAATTCACGCATCTCACCGCTTTGCCAGGCGCGCGCCAGCGCGGGCGCCGCGGCGGCCTGCACGCCAATGAGTCGCGTATGCGGCGAGAGCGCCTTGAAGACCAGGCCCATTCCCGCCGCGAGACTACCGCCGCCGACGGGCACGAACAGCACATCGAGCGGCTGCGCCGCCTGCTCAAGCATCTCAAGCGCAACCGTCGCGTAGCCCGCCATGAGCTTTGGCTCGCGCGACGGGTGCACGGCCATCATGCCGGTGTGTGCGGCGTGCGCGAGCGCAGCTTCCCAGGCGGCATCGAAGTCCTCGCCGGCAGAGCTCACTGTTGCACCGAGCGCGGCGATGGCGGCGTTCTTATCAGCGTTGTTGCCCAGCGGCACGAACACCGCACAGCGCACCCCATGACGCTGCGCCGCGCAGGCGAGCGACTGCCCATGATTGCCGCGGGTCGCGGTGACGAGGCCGCGCGCACGCTGCTCGGCGGTCAGTGAGGCGAGCAGATGCAGTCCGCCGCGCAGCTTGAATGACCCGAGCGGCACGGTGTTCTCAAGCTTCACATGCGCCTCGGCCCCCAACCGCTGCGACAGGAGCGGGTGCATCACGAGTGGAGTAGGCGTCAGGGACTTCGCGAGCAAGCGACGCGCCGCCACGATGTCATCGAAGTGCACGCCTCCGAGACAGCGATCCGTCATCGGCGTCTGCTCGCTCACCTGCATTTCTATCGGCATCGTATCGGCCTTGCGCTGTCAGGCGCGCTGATTGTTGAGCCACGGCATGCGCGCGCGCAGCGCGGCGCCGACCTTCTCGATGGGGTGTTTGAGATCTTGCTTCAGCAGGCGCCGGAACTTGCGCCCGCCGGAGGCGCTCTCGGCGATCCACTGGCGGGCGAACTTGCCGCTCTGCACTTCCTTTAGCACCTTCTTCATTTCCTTCTTCACGCGGGCGTTCACGATTCGCGGGCCGCGCGTGAGATCGCCGTATTTGGCGGTGTCGCTAATGAACTCGTGCATCTTCTTAAGTCCGCCTTCATGCAAAAGGTCGACGATGAGCTTCAGCTCATGCATGCACTCGTAGTAAGCAACTTCGGGTTGATAGCCCGCCTCGACCAATGTCTCAAAGCCGCGTACGACGAGTTCGGTCGCGCCGCCGCACAGCACCGCCTGCTCGCCAAAAAGATCCGTTTCGGTCTCCTCGGCGAAAGTGGTAGCGAGCACGCCGCCGCGCGTGCCGCCAATGCCATGCGCATAGGCGAGGGCACGGGCGCGGGCGTGGCCACTCGCGTCCTTAGATACGGCAAGCAGGCACGGCACGCCGCGGCCTTGCTGATACTGCCGGCGCACAAGATCGCCCGGGCCCTTCGGCGCGATCAATACGACATCCAAATCCTTGCGCGGGCGGATCTGCTTGAAATGGATGTTGAAGCCGTGCGCGAAGAGGAGCGTCGCGCCCTTCTTAAGGTGTGAAGCCACCGCGAGGTACAAATCCTTCTGCGCAATGTCTGGCACCAGCATCGCCACGAGATCCGCATTTGCGACCGCCGCGACCGGCGCCGCGACTTCAAGCCCGTCGCGGCGCGCCTTGAGCCAGCTCTTGCCGCCCTTGCGCAGGCCAACCACAACGTCGAAGCCGCTGTCCTTGAGATTGAGCGCGTGCGCGCGCCCCTGACTGCCATAGCCCAGCACGGCGATTCGTGCGCCCTTCAAGGCTTTGCGGTCGACATCTTTTTGCCCGTACAGTCGCATCGTCACACTCCCAATTGGCTCTAGAGCTCTCAAAGCACACGCGTGACCGCCGCAGCGGTACAGGCGTGCAAAAAAAACCCCGCAGCGGCTCGGTGGCCGGTGCGGGGTTTGTCTTTTTCTCGCGTCTGCCTGATCAGGCTTTTGCGAGCGCCCCGCGCCGGCCGCTCCCAATAAGGAGCGCCCCGAGGGACAGTACGAGCAGAACAACGCCGACAATTCCGGTTGCCTCCGGAACGCTCGGAATCATATTGTCGCTTGCGTCGAATGCCACGGCTGCGCGGGAACCAAATCCTAAACTCTCCCGATGTCATCACAACCGGCGCGCGCTTGTCAAATAGGTGCAAAGACTAGCCCGCAAGCGGCGCGGATTCGCTAAGCTTCGCGCACCCACCTCTTGAGCCTGATCGCGTGCCCGCCGAGAAGCTGTCGCTCACCCCGGCGCAGAAGCGCCCCGCGCGCGCGATTCATTCGATCGCGCCGCGCGATCTCACCCTACTGCTCGGGATCACGCTCATCTGGGGGGTCAACCTCGTCGTCAGCAAGATCGGGCTTGCGCAAATGCCGCCGATCCTCTTTACGTTCCTGCGCTTCCTCATCCTCGCTGTGCTCCTCGTGCCGCGCCTGCGGGTCAAGCGCGGCCAAATGGGGGCACTTGCGGTGGCAGCGATATTTACCGGCGCGCTGTCATTTGCGCTCAGCTTCCGGGGTCTCGGGATCTCGAGTAACGTGTCGGCCGTTGCCATCGCGGGCCAACTGAGCGTCCCGTTCACGACGCTGTTGTCGGTTGCACTCTTGGGCGAGGTCGTGCACTGGCGGCGCTGGACCGGCATCCTCCTGGCGTTCGCGGGCGTGCTGGTCATGGGCTTCGATCCTCGCATGAGCTCGCAGTGGCAGAGCCTGTCGCTCGTCATCGGCGGCGCGTTCGTCGGCAGCGTGGGACTCATTGCGATCAAGAAACTGCAAGGTTTCAAGCCTCTTGAACTGCAAGCGTGGATCGCGTGGTTGAGCTTACCGGTGCTCCTGGTGCTATCGGTCGAGTTCGAGCGCCCGGATCTTACAGTGCTAGCGCACGTGTCCATCAGCGGCTGGGCGGCGCTCGCTTTTACCGCGCTCGCCGCAAGCCTCGTCGCGCATACGGGATACTTCTATCTCGTGCAGCGCTATCCGGTCACGAGCGTCGCTCCGGTGACGACACTCTCGCCGATCTTCTCCGTACTGTTGAGCGTCGTGTTCTTGGGCGAGACGCTCACCGCGCGGCTCGCGCTCGGCGGCGCCATTACGCTCGCAGGAGTCGTCATTATTACACTGCGTGAGCGGCAGATCGTCGATACAGGCAGATGAGCGCGCAGATGGTAGTCTTGCACTGCGACTCGAAGCTCGGATGACATGACGGCGAAAAAAACCAAGAGCCAGCCTGCAATCGATATCCGCGCGCACTCTCGCTTGGTGGTCGATGGCCTCAAGCAAACCGGTGCGCGCGCCATGCTGCGCGCGGTGGGGTTCGAGGACGCCGATTTTCGCAAGCCACAGATTGGCGTCGCATCCACTTGGGCGAAACTCACCCCCTGCAACATGCACATCCGCGAGCTTGCCGACGAGGCGAGCGCCGGGGTGGACGCCGCCGGCGGAAAAAGCGTCCTATTCAATACGATCACGGTCTCCGACGGCATATCCATGGGCTCGCCCGGGATGCGCTACTCGCTCGTGTCGCGCGAGGTCATTGCCGATTCGATCGAGACCGTGGTCGCAGCCGAAGGCTTCGACGGTGTAGTCGCGATAGGCGGCTGCGACAAGAACATGCCCGGTTGCGCCATGGCAATCGCGCGGCTCAACCGACCGGGCGTGTTCGTTTATGGCGGCACCATCCGCCCCGGCGCGCAGCGCCGCGATATCGTCACGGTGTTTGAGGCCATCGGCGCGCGGGCGGCGGGCCAAATCAACGATGCGCAGCTGCGCGATGTGGAGCTGACCGCGATCCCGGGGCCGGGCAGCTGCGGGGGCATGTACAGCGCCAATACCATGGCCTCCGCGATCGAGGCGCTCGGTTTGTCGCTGCCGGATAGCTCCGCCCAGGAAGCTGTCGGCGAGGCCAAGCGGCTCGACTGCCGCCGGGCGGGGGAGGCGGTCGTGCGCCTGCTGCAGGCGGGGATCCGTCCGGCGGATATCCTCACGCGCAAAGCCTTCGAGAACGCAATCACTGTCACGATTGCATTAAGTGGCTCTACCAACGCGGTGCTGCATATACTTGCCATTGCGCGCGAAGCCCGCGTAAGACTGAGTCTTGATGACTTCACACGTATCGGACGACGCGTCCCGGTGCTCGCGGATGTACGTCCGAGCGGCCGCTATCTCATGTCCGACCTGATTGCCGTCGGCGGCATCCAGCCGCTCATGAAAACGCTTCTCGATGCGGACTTGCTGCACGGTGAATGTATGACCGTGACCGGCGCCACGCTTGCGCAGAACCTTGCAAGGGTGGGCGCATACCCGGCCGGCCAGGACATAATCAGACCGATCAGCAACCCGCTCAAGAAGACGAGCCACCTCGTCGTGATGTACGGAAACCTCGCACCGGATGGCGCGGTCGCGAAGATCACCGGCAAAGAGGGCCTTGCATTCGCAGGGCCCGCGCGCGTGTTCGACGGCGAAGAGCGCGCGACCGCCGCGATTCTCAGTGGCGCCGTGCAGGCGGGCGACGTCGTCGTGATCCGCTATGAGGGCCCGAAGGGCGGACCCGGCATGCGCGAAATGCTAAGCCCCACCGGAGCTCTCGTGGGGCGCGGTCTTGGCGACAAGGTCGCTCTAATCACTGACGGGCGTTTCTCGGGCGGCAGTCATGGCTTTGTCGTCGGACATATTTCGCCCGAAGCGGCCATCGGCGGACCTATAGGACTTCTTAACGAGGGCGATCGGGTAAGTATTGACGCCACCAAGCGCACCCTAGAAGTCGACATCAGCGCTGCACAGCTCAAGCGCCGGCGTGCCGCCTGGAAACCGCGCAAACCGTACGCAACGGTAGGGGTGCTCGCGAAATACGCGCGGCTCGTGGGCAGTGCGTCATACGGTGCGGTCACCGACGGTGGCGATTGAAACGCACCGAGCGCACGGCTGTTGTCAGTGCGAGAGGCAGCGGTTAAAGTTCACGCCCATCTGTCGGTGCAGGCACGGCTCTGGCTTGCCTGCGTGCTGCACAGAGATGAAGTGACCTGGGGACGACGAAAGCAGGCCGCCCCCTCATTGGCTCGGGGACGGCGATTAGAAAATGGTCCGAGTCTTGGACAGGTCCGCGTTCAGATTCGGTTATCCGTACACATTAATAGTAACGTTTAACAATGCCCGCTTACGCACAAGACGCTACGTTTCTTTCGCGCCGCGCCATCGTTTTAGTCGTCATTATCGTGCTACACGTGCTGCTCGCCTACGGGCTTGCGACGGGACTCGCGCGCAAAGCCATCGAGCTGATAGCACCGCCCATTCAGAGTGACATCATCGAAGAGGTGCAGCAGCACGATCTGCCGCCACCGCCGCCGCCGCCCGAATTCGAACGTCCTCCGGTGGAGGTACCGCCGCCGGACATCAACATCGACGTTCCGGTCGAAGTCGCCCAATCGACGGCGATCACCGATGTGACGGACAAGCACCTGCCACCGGCGCCGCCGCCGCCGCACGCCTCGAGCAAGACCAATCCGACGACCGGCAAGAACTTCCCCAATTCAGCCGACTACTACCCGGCGGCATCCATGCGCCTGGGTGAAGAAGGGTCGGCGATAGTGCACGCCTGTGTAGCGCCCACCAGCAAGCTTTCCGAAGACCCGACAATTGCCAAGACCTCCGGCAGCGCGCGGCTCGATGAGGGCGCGATCAAGCTTGCCAAGGCGGGTCGCTACGTAGCGGGTACCGAGGACGGCAAACCCGTGACCGGCTGCTTCAACATGTCAATCAAGTTTCAGCTTAAAAATTGAATATATGCCGGGTTTGCCCGGCTTTTTATTGATCCGAGGAAAATATGGAAACTCACGCCACCGCAGTAACAGTTGATAATCCTTACGGCCTCGGTGCCCTCTGGGCGCAAGGCGACCCGATCGCGCGCGGGGTGCTCATCCTGCTGCTGCTGATGTCCCTGTTCTCGTGGTACATCATGCTCACGAAGGTCTGGGATCAGAGCAAGCTGCGGCGCGCGTCGAAGCTCGTCGAGAAGCAGTTCTGGTCGGCGCCCTCGCTCAAAGACGGCGTCGAGCGACTGCCGAAGGGTAATGATTTCCGCGCCATCGCCGAAGACGGCCTGCGTGCGGCCTCGCACCACGATGGCCGCTTGACCGACCGCATTGATCTGCACGAATGGATCACCATGTCGCTGCAACGCTCGGTCGAACACGTGAATGGCAAACTGCAAACGGGTCTGGCATTTCTTGCAACCGTCGGCTCGGTGTCACCGTTCGTCGGACTCTTCGGCACCGTCTGGGGCATATTGAACGCGCTCGTGTCGATTGGTATCGCGGGCCAGGCAAGTATCGACCGTGTCGCAGGACCCGTCGGTGAAGCGCTCATCATGACGGCGTTGGGCCTTGCGGTCGCGGTGCCGGCGGTCATGGGCTACAACTGGCTCCTGAGCCGCAACAAGAACCTGCAGGAATCGCTGCGTAACTTCGCCGCCGATCTGCATGCGTATCTCGTCGGCGGTGCGCGTGTCGGCAGCAACGACATGGGTGGCACACGTCCGGCGACCGCGCCGGCCGCGGCGCTGCGCAAGTAACCGCGCGGCTCACGTAACTCCGCCGCGCACGGCACCCGAACGTCGAGAGGTAAGTCAGTATGTCGATGCAAGTCGGTTCCCCGTCCTCGGACGGACCCGCCATGATGGCGACGATCAACACGACGCCACTGGTGGACGTCATGCTCGTTTTGCTCATCATCTTTCTGATCACGATCCCGGTCATCACGCGCACGGTGCGAGTGGACCTGCCGAAAGCGGTCAACATTCCAACGACGACGAAGCCCGAGAACATCACGGTCGCGGTCAGCAGGACGGGTGTTATTTACTGGAACGACAAGCAGCTCGCGACGCTTACCGATCTCATCAATCAGGTGAAAGGCGCGGCAGTGCGCAAGCCCCAGCCGGAGATCCACATTCGCGCCGATAAGGGCACGCGCTTCGAGTTTGTAGGCAGGGTGATCTACGGGATTCAACGCGGTGGAATTGTGAAGGTCGGGTTCCTGACGGAGCCGGATCACGGCATCCGCGGGTCGCGCTGAGCGGGAGGATTTAAGTCATGTCCATGAGTGTCGGAACCGAATCGGGCGAGCCGATGTGCGACATCAATACGACGCCTCTCATCGACGTCATGCTGGTGCTGCTCATCATGCTGATCATCACGCTGCCGATCATGACGCACGCGGTGAAGCTCGACATGCCGCAGACCAATCAGCCCCCGCCGCCGCAGGACCAGCGTCCTGAAGTCATCGAATTGGAGATCGATTTCGACGGCACCGTCGTCTGGAACGGTACGGTCGTGCCGAATATCGAGACGTTGGAAGGCTTCTTCCGCAATGAGGCCAACAAGGATCCGCAGCCGGAGATCCACCTGCGTCCGGACCGCCGCGCTCTGTATGACACCGTGGCAAGGGTGCTCGCCGCGGCGCAGCGCAATCGCATGAAGAGGATCGGCTTCGTCAATACTGGCGAATTCAAAGAATGACACGCGCGCGTTTGCATGACACGACGCAGCGCCTGCCGAAGATGCTCGCTGCGGCGCTCCTCGGCGTGGCGCTCCTCGGCGCTGCGAGCCTCGTTCCGATGGCAGCGGCGCTCGGCGCGGAGAAGGCCAAAGCGGACGATAAGCCCAAGATCAGTTCGGAGGCAGCTAAGCCCCTCAAGGCTGCGCAGGATGCCTTGGAGAAGCAGGACTGGGCTACCGCACAGAGCCACCTCAAAGAAGCGCAGGATCTTCCGAGTAAGACCGAATACGACGAGTTCACGACCAACCAGCTGTATTTGTTCTTGTATTTGCACACCAACGATTATCCGAACGCCGAGAAGACGCTCGAGTCCTTGATCGCATCGCAATACCTCGACAAGGCGGACCTGGCGGTGCGCATTCGCACCCTCGCGCAGATCAATTACCAGCTGAAGGATTACGACAAGGCGATCCAGTTCGCGGACCGCGCGATTAAGGAAGGCAACGCCAGCGAGGACGTCTACACGATTCGCGCCCAGTCCTACTTCTTGAAGGGCGACTACAAAGGTGCGACGCAGGTGCTGAACGAGCACGTGGATGAGTCGATCAAAGCCGGACAGACGCCGCCCGAGGAGCGCTTGAACCTGTTGCTGAGCTCCTGCGTCAAGCTCAACGACAGCAACTGCATAATGCGCGCGCTCGAGCGCCTCGTGACCTACTATCCGAAGGCGCAGTACTGGCAGAATCTTCTCTACACCCTCATTCAGACCCCTGGCCAGAGCGACCCCTTCCTCCTGCAAGTGTATCGCCTCGCCTTTGACGTCGACGTCCTAAAACGCCCCGAAGACTATATTGAGATGGCAACCCTTGCCAATCAGCTAGGATCCCCGGGCGAGGCACAGCGTGTTCTTGAGGCCGGCCAACAGAAAAACGTGTTCGCGGACGCGGCGATCAAGGCACACAGCGGGCAGATGCTCGCATCGGCGAAGCAGAAGGTGATCGCTGACACGGCATCGCTGCCCAAGATCGCCGCCGACGCGGAAGCCTCAAAGACCGGTCCCAAGTTCGCAGGTCTGGGGCTCGCGTACTTCAGCTACCAGCAGTACGACAAAGCCATAGCGGCCCTGACGAGCGCGCTCGCGAAGGGCGGCCTTAAGAACGAAGCGGAGACGCGGCTCCTGCTGGGCATCGCGCAATTGCATGCCGGCAAGAAAGACGACGCCATCAAGACGTTCGAACTCGTCAAGGGCGATGCGAAGCTCGAGCAGCTGGCGAACCTTTGGACCATACGCTCGCACCAGGCCTAGGCGCGGCGCACACACGAACGGAACAGGGGAGCAGATTCATGACAATCAAAGCCGGCGAGCGCATGCCCTCGGGCACGCTCAAAACGATGGCAGCGGACGGTGCCAAGGATGTGAAAACGGACGAGCTCTTTCGCGGCAAGAAAGTCGTGCTGTTCTCTGTGCCGGGCGCCTTTACTCCGACCTGCGACGCGAAGCACCTGCCAGGCTTCGTACAGCGCGCCGATCAGATCAAAGCGAAGGGCGTCGACACCGTTGCCTGTATGTCGGTCAATGACGTGTTTGTCATGAACGCCTGGGGCAAAGCCTCCGGGGTTGCCGGCAAGGTGCTTATGCTTGCCGACGGCAATGGCGATTACTCACGGGCGCTCGGGCTTGAGCTCGATGGCCGCGGATTTGGCTTAGGGATGCGCGGCCAGCGCTTCGCCATCCTCGTCGAGGACGGCGTTGCCCGTAAGGTCAACATTGAGGCGCCGGGCGAATTCAAAGTCTCGACCGCCGAGCACGTTCTCACTCAGCTTTAGTCGCCGCTCTTCGTCACAAGACGCTGCAGCTCCGGCACGATTTGGAAGAGGTCCCCGACGAGCCCAAAGTCGGCGATCTCAAAGATCGGCGCCTCGGCGTCCTTATTGATGGCGACGATGGTGCGCGCATCCTTGATCCCGGTCAGATGCTGGATCGCCCCGGATATGCCGATCGCGATATAAAGCTCCGGGGCAATGATCTTCCCCGTCTGGCCGACCTGCATGTCGTTAGCAGCGTAGCCCGCGTCGACCGCCGCGCGTGAGGCGCCCACCGCGGCACCGAGTTCGTCAGCCAGCGCATACAGAATCTTGAAGTTCTCGGCGCTGCCGAGCGCGCGCCCTCCGGAGATGACGCGCGTCGCGGATTGCAGATCCGGACGGTCGGCCTTGCCCGCCGAAAGCGATACGAAGCGCGTGTGTGCAGGCAGGGGGATATCAAGCGTCACGGCTTCAACAGCGGCTTGCCCGCCGCCCGGCGCCATCTCGAAGGATGCGATGCGCACCGTGCCGACGAGCTTTGCGCCTGCTTGAGACTCGACAGTCACGATCGCGTTGCCGGCGTAGATCGGGCGGCGCAGGTGCGTCGCATCCTCGAGCGCCATGATGTTGCTCACCTGCGCGCAGTTGAGAAGTGCTGCGATGCGCGGCATCAAATCCTTGCCGAAGGTCGTGGACGGGCCCAATAGATGGGTGAAGTCCGCCGCGATCGCGACAATCTGCGGTGCCAACAGCGCCGCAAGCGGGTGAGCATTGGCAGGGTTTTCGATCTTAAGAACGCGGGAAACGCCGGCAATGGACGCGGCCTGCACTGCAATCCGCCCGGCATCGGCGGCACACACCGCAATCGTGACCTGCGCGCCGCTCAGGGCGCGCGCACAGCTGACGCACTTGGCGGTAGCCGGGTTTAAGGTCGTGCCGTCGTGCTCGGCGACGATCAGAATCTGGCTCACGAGAGCACCCCTCTTTTGCGCAACTCGCCGACGAGTTCCGCGACATCCTTGACGAGCACACCCTTCTGCCGCTGCGCAGGCGGCTCGAAACGCACGCTCTTCAGCTGCGGCCGCGGTTCGACGCCGAGCTCCGCGAGCGTCAGCGTATCGAGCGGCTTCTTCTTCGCCTTCATGATGTCCGGCAGCTTCACGTAGCGCGGCTCGTTCAGGCGCAGGTCGGTCGTAACGACGGCCGGCAGGTCGATCTCGATCGTCTCAAGTCCCGCATCGACCTCGCGTGTAACCCGCGCCGTGCCTTCGTTCAATTCAATTTTAGAGGCGAAGGTCGCCTGCGGCCGATTCCACAGCGCCGCGAGCATCGGCCCGGTCTGGCTGTTGTCATCATCGATCGCCTGCTTGCCGAGAATCACGAGGAGCGGTTCTTCGCGCGCGATCAACTTCATAAAAACGTTCGCCGCCGTCAGCGGCTCGACGCCCGTGTCGCTGCGCACATGCAGCGCGCGATCCGCGCCCATCGCAAGCGCGGTGCGCAACTGCTGCTGCGCGTCCGCGACTCCGATGGTCGCGACGACCACCTCGTCGGCCATGCCACGCTCTTTTATGCGCAGCGCCTCTTCCAGAGCTATTTCGTCGAACGGGTTGATCGCCATCTTCACCCCGTCGGTCTCCACGCCCGTGCCGTCGGACTTCACCCGAATACGCACATTGGCATCCACGACGCGTTTGATGCCGACTAGAATCCGCTTCATCGAGAGTCCTGTTCGCACGGTTTACGGAGCGCAAGTGTACACTGCGGGCGCACCCGTCAGCCCCACGGCGCCGCGACGGAAGGAGATGACGCTCGAATGCTTGCGTATGCCGCGCGTCGCCTCGCCGCAGTCCTGCCAACCCTTCTCGTCATCGTCACACTCGCGTTTGTCGTCGTGCGGCTTGCACCGGGTGGGCCCTTTGATGCCGAGCAATCCCTGCCGCCGCCGGTCAAGGCAAACCTCGAGCGCGTCTACGGGCTTGATCAACCGCTTGGCCGGCAGTATCTGCACTATCTCGCCGGCGTCGCGCGCGGGGATTTCGGTCCGTCGATGAAGTACCGCGATCTGTCCGTGCAGGCGTTGATCACGCAGGGTCTGCCCGTGAGCCTGATCCTGGGTCTGGCGGCGCTCGCTGTCGCGCTCGCGGTCGGCGTGTCGCTGGGAACCTGGGCGGCCCTCAAGCGCGGCACCGCGGTCGACCATGGGATCATGAGCGTCGCGGTCCTGGGCGTTGCGCTACCGGGTTTCGTGACCGGGCCGCTCCTCGTGCTCACTTTTGGATTGGGCCTGCACTGGCTGCCGGTCGCCGGATGGCAGCCGGGCGAGCCGCGCTATCTCATCCTTCCGGTCGTGACGCTGGCACTGCCGCTCATCGCCTATATCGTGCGTCTGGTGCGCAGCAGTCTCCTCGACGTGCTGCAGAGCGATTACATCCGTGCGGCGCGTGCCCGCGGGCTTGGCAACCGACGCATCATCTGGCGCCATGCATTGCCGCCAGCGATGCTGCCGGTTGTAAGTTATCTGGGCCCCGCGACCGCGTTCGTCGTCACCGGCTCGCTCGTCGTTGAAACGGTATTTGGGCTTCCCGGCAGTGGCCGCTATTTGGTCGAGGGCGCGATCAACCGCGACTACACGCTCGTCATGGGCATGGTGATCGTTTATGGCGTGATCACGCTTCTCTGTAATCTTGCAGCCGATCTGATCTACGGCTGGCTTGATCCGCGGATCAGTCATGCTTGAGGAGCACGGCCGCGCGGCGGGCGGCTTCTGGCGACAGGCTTGGCAGCGCCTGCGGCGCAATCGGCTGGCGCTGTTTGCGGGCGGCCTCATTGTAGTCGTCATCCTCGCGGCGCTCATGGGTCCGCATCTGTCTGCCGTTCGCTACGACAGTCTAGATTGGGAGGCGATCGCGGCACCTCCCAAGCTCGGCGGCGCGCACTGGCTCGGCACGGACCGCTTGGGGCGCGATCTGTTCGTACGCACCTTGTACGGTTTGCGCATTTCGCTTGTGATCGGCCTACTGGCGAGCGCCGTGAGTCTCATCATCGGGGTGCTCTGGGGCACGATCGCCGGTTACAGCGGCGGCCGCACCGATGAGCTCATGATGCGCGCGGTCGATGTGCTGTATTCGTTGCCGTACTTATTTATCGTCATCATCCTCATGACGCTCTTTGCTCGCGGCAGTCTTATTGTTTTGTTCGTGGCCATTGGCGCCGTCGGCTGGCTCACGATCGCACGCATTGTGCGCGGCCAGACGCTCGCCTTGAAGAGGACCGAGTTCGTCGATGCCGCGCGCGCCATCGGCGTCGGTCCGGGTGCGATGCTCTGGCGGCACATTGTGCCCAATCTCGCCGGCACGATAATCGCCTACGCAACCCTTGCGATCCCGCAGATGATCCTGTTTGAGAGTTTCCTGAGCTTCCTTGGCTTGGGCGTACAGGAGCCGTTGCCAAGTTTGGGCAATCTCATCAATGACGGCGCACGCGAGATGCAGTCGGCTGCCTGGATGCTGTTAGTGCCGGCCGGCTCTCTCGTACTCCTCCTCGTGTGCTTCAGCATCGTCGGCGATGCACTGCGCGATGCGCTCGATCCACGCGAGCGACCGTCATGAGTGAGAATGCCGTGCTCGAGGTCGAGAATTTGAGCGTGCGTTTTGCCGTGGCGGGGCAGCAGATCACTTCAGTCAGCGACTTCTCGTTGAGCATCGCTCCGGGGGAATGCGTCGGCATCGTCGGTGAGTCGGGCGCCGGCAAGAGCCAGGCGTTCCTGGCGGTCATGGGGCTTCTGGCAGCGAACGGCCGCGCGCACGGCAGCGCGCGCTTCGAAGCCGCCGAACTCATCGACGCACCGGGCGCTGCGCTTGACCGCATCCGCGGTGCACGCATCGGAATGATTTTCCAAAACCCCATGACATCGCTCACGCCGCACCTTAAGGTCGGCGACCAGGTCGCAGAGCTACTGGTCCGGCACGCGGGACTGTCGCTGCGCGCGGCGCGCCGGCGTGCGCTTGAGATGCTCACAAAGGTGCAGCTTCCCGACGCTGAGCGGCGCGCGCGCCAGTATCCGCATGAGCTCTCGGGCGGCATGCGCCAGCGGGTGATGATCGCCATCGCTCTTGCCTGCGATCCGCCGCTCGTAATCGCGGATGAGCCGACCACCGCGCTCGATGTCACGATCCAGGCGCAGATCCTCGCGCTCTTGGCTGAATTGAAGCGTGAGCGGCGCATGTCGCTGGTGCTCATCACTCATGACCTGGGCGTTGTGGCGGGGCTCGCCGAGCGTGTGGCCGTCATGTGCGCCGGACGCATTGTGGAGTGCGCTGACGTCACAACCATCCTGCGCGCACCGACCCATCCGTATACGCAGTCGCTGCTGCGCGTCGCACCGCACAGCGCCGGTACCGACATATGAGTGGGCCATTGTTGCAGGTGACGGACCTGCAGGTGCACTTTCGCGTGCGTCGCGGCGCCTGGGGCCGACAGACGCTGCTGCGCGCGCTCGCGGGAGTCTCGCTGCAAGTGCGCGCGCACGAAGCGCTCGGCGTCGTCGGTGAATCAGGCTCGGGCAAGTCGACGCTCGCGCGCGCCATACTCGATCTCATTACGCCGACAGTGGGACGCATCGTGTGGAATGGCAGCGACGTCGCGCGTCTGGCAGCGGGCGAGCGCCAACAGCTGCGTCGCGACCTGGCAATCATCTTTCAGAATCCGCTCGCGAGCCTCGATCCGCGCATGTTGATTGCAGAGATCATTGGCGAGCCGTTGCGCGTGCACCGCGCCGAATTGGACGAGCGGGCAAGGCAGAGAGAGGTTGCAAAGTTATTGGAGCGGGTGGGTCTGGCACGTGCCATCGCGGGCCGCTATCCGCATGAGCTCTCCGGCGGCCAGTGTCAGCGTGTCGCCATCGCGCGCGCGATGATTGTGAAACCGCGGTTGCTCGTGTGTGATGAAGCCGTAAGCGCGCTCGATGTCTCAATCCAGGCGCAGATCATTGAGCTCTTGCGCACGCTGAAGAATGACGAGGGCCTGGCGCTCGTATTCATCAGCCACAATCTCGCGGTCGTGCGCGCACTCTGCGACCGCGTGCTGGTGCTGTATCTCGGACGCATGATGGAGCTTGCGCCGGCTCATCTTCTGTACGGGAGGCCCCTGCATCCGTACTCCCGTGCGCTGTTCGCAGCAATCCCGATCGCTGATCCGGACATTCAAAGAGCGCGGCTGTCTAGTACCATAAGAGGCGAGCCGCCGTCGGCCCTCACGCCGCCGCCCGGATGCGTGTTTCAGACACGCTGCCCGCATGCGATTCAGATTTGCCGCCTTAAGGTTCCCGTGTGGGAGCCGGCGGGCGAGGCGCGCTACGTCGCCTGTCACCGCTGGCGGGAACTTTAGCGCCTGCTTCGCGCCCGGCCCCGCTGGGCAGAGGTGCGCGGAAACGCTATTCTCGACGCATGAATAGCGACTCCAGCGTGCGTCCGAGCGAGGCCCTGCGCGACGTCAAGTACGAAATCCGCGGGAGGCTTGCGCGCCGCGCGCATGAGCTAGAACGCTTGGGCTACGAGATCATCTCGCTCAATATCGGCAACCCGGGCGCGTTTGGCTTCCGCACTCCGGAGACGATGCGGCTCGCAATCATTGAAAATCTCGCCGAAGGCGAGGGCTACTGCCACCAGCAGGGAATCTTTCCGGCGCGCGAGGCGGTGGTTATGCAGCAGCAGGCGCGCGGCGTGCCCAACGTCACCGCCGATCAGGTGTTCATCGGCAATGGCGTAAGCGAACTCATTGACCTGGTGCTGCGGGCGCTCTTGAATCCCGGCGATGAAGTGCTGGTGCCAAGTCCCGACTATCCGCTGTGGACGGCAGCCGTCACATTGAACGGTGGCCGCGCCGTCCACTATCCGTGCCGGCCGGAAAATGGCTTTTTGCCCGATCCGGAGGAAGTGGCGAGCCGGGTCACGAAAAAGACCCGCGCGCTCGTCATCATCAATCCGAACAACCCGACCGGCGCGGTCTATCCGCGAAGCCTGCTCGAGGCTTTGGTGGACATCGCAGAGCGCGCCGGGCTCGTCCTCTACAGCGACGAAATCTACGACCAGATGCTGTACGACCGCGCCGAGTTCGTGCCGCTTGCGACGCTGACGCGCGACACGCTGTGCGCCACTCTTTCGGGACTCTCAAAGGTGTACCGCGCCTGCGGCTATCGCGTTGGCTGGGCGTCGTTCTCGGGGCGCGTGCGTCAGGCGGCCGATTACTTGGCCGCGCTCGAGCTCTTAAGTTCGCTGCGTCTTTGCAGTGCGGTGCCGGCGCAATGGGCGGTGCAGACCGCGCTTGGCGGCTATCAGAGCATCCGCGAACTGGTATCTCCGGGCGGGCGTCTGTACGAATCGCGTGCGACGATTCTCGCGGCGACGCGCGTCAGCCGCTTTCTGCGCCTTGCGCCGCCCGCCGGTGCGATGTATGCGTTCGTCGAAGTGGACACGCGCGAACTTCCGGAATTTGACGATCAGCGTTTCGCGCTCGACCTCCTGGAGCAGAAACATGTGCTGATTGCGCCCGGCGTCAGCTTCAACGTGCCCTACCGCACGCATTTTCGCGTCACGAACCTGCCGCAACCGGCCGTGCTGCGCCAGGTGTTTGCGCGCATCGAAGAACTGCTGTGCGCATACGCGATGGTGCCGCCGCCGCAGGAGACCGATCGCAGCAACGTGGTGGATGCCCAGGCAATGTTCAAGTAGTTTCTTTGAAAGACTACTTATAGTCCTGTTTTGATTAGGATTTCTGAGTCAGAAGCTCCATGGGACGGAACCCTCGTTGTGCCGTCTCGGCAACGCGCCGAGGCTGCGCGCTTGGCGCTCGCGCGCGCAGCGCGTAGGCGCGGTGAGCGGGTTTGGCTGACGCCTGACATCCTGCCGCTGGAAGGCTGGCTGACGCGCGAAATTGACGCGCGCGCCCGATCCGAAGCGCTGCCGCGGCTTCTCTCCTCTGCACAAGACTGGCTTTTGTGGCGGCAATGCACCGCGCATTTCACCGCTCAATTGGAGCTGGTCGCACGCGGCGCGCTCGCCGAAGGCCTACGGCGCGCCGACCAGCTTGCAAGTGAGTACTTGCTTCCGATTGCGGCGCCCGCAAGCGGCGCGGGCGCCGAAGCGCGGCTTCTCTACGACGTACGCCGCGCCGTGCGCTCGCGCCACGCCGCCGAGCGCGTCACAACCGCGCGGGCGCTCGCGACCGAGCTGCCCTTTGTCGGCGACCAGCGTGCAGTGGAATTCGCAGGCTACTGCACGCAGCCGCCGTTTCTTGGAAGTATTGTGCAGGCGCGAAGCGCGCAAGGCTTTTTGACGCGCATGCGCACGCCAGGCAATCCCGAAAGGCGTGCCGAGATCATTGCCGCGGCGGATCAGAGTGACGAACTTGAACGTATCGCCGGGTGGTGCGCTCAGCTTCTTCGGGCGCGGCCTCAGGCGCGGATTCTTGTGGTGTTGCCGCAGGCCGCGGGGTTCCGCGAGCGGCTCGCAACACTTCTGCGCCAGGCGCTTGACCCGGCAGCGGCCGCCCAGGGCGCAACGGCGCCCGACGCGACACTCGTCAGTATTGAAGGCGGCGAGCCGCTGTCGTGCGCACCGTTGGTCGCGCACGCATTGGCGTCGCTCGCGATACTCACGCGCGCGACGGACTTTGAGGCCGTGAGCAGCTGGCTCCGCGCACCCTATTGGCGCGGCCCCGATGAGGTGGCGCGTGCGCGCGTTGATATTGCGCTGCGCCGTGCCGGGCCGCTCGAGCTTGATTTGCCCGCACTGCTTGCGCTCCTGCAAAGCGCGCCGCTCACGCGACCGGCGACCCTGGCCGCCGCGCGTCAGTTGACGGGCCAGTTGAGCGCGGCAGCGGCGCAGCTTGAGAGTCGCAGCGCGCCGCCGCGTGAATGGGCGGTGTGCATTCGCGGCGCGCTCGATGCGCTCTGCTTCTCCGGAGTACGCATGCGCGCAAGTTATGAAGAGCAGACGCTTGCGCGTTTCAACGAGCTGGTGGATGAGTTTGGTGAGCTTGCCGTTGCGGCCCGCAGCATGACGCGCGACCAGGCCTTGCAAACCTTCAACGAACTTGCCGCGCGCACCGCATTCCGGCCCGCGTCGGGCGATGCTCTCGTGACCTTGACATCGCGTCTCGAAGATCCACTCGTCCGCTATGACGGCATCTGGGTCGCAGGGCTCGATGCCGGCGCGTGGCCCGCGCCGCCTGACTTGAATCCGTTTCTGTCTGCGGCGGCGCAGCGCGCTGCCGGCATTGCCGCGGCGAGCGCGGCGGGCCGCACGGCAGAGGCGCGCGCGCTCATGCTCGGCTGGCGCGCGGCCGCGGATGAGCTCGTCCTGAGCTATGCCGCGCGCGCGGAAGATCTGAAACTTGCGCCCAGTCCATTGCTGCGAGAATGGACGCGCGAGGCGGCTGCCTCAGACACAGCTCGACTTCCGTGGCTGCCGGCGCGGTTGCATCGCGACGGCGTACTGGAAAGCTTTGTCGATGACACGGCGCCCGCCTGGCCCGGCGGCGAGCCCTTGCCCTCTGGGACACGGCTCCTCGAACTACAGAGCCTGTGTGCGTTTCGCGCCGTGGCGGAGCTGCGGCTCGGCAGCGCGCCGCTCGACACACCCGCCCGTGGCGTGAGTCCGCAGGACAGAGGCGAGCTGATTCACGGCGCGCTGGAAGAGCTCTGGAGAGTCCTCAAGGATTTGCAGTCGCTGCAGGCGCTCTCGAGCGATGAGTTGGGCGCCCTCATCAGCCGCAGCGTCGCGCAAGCGGCCGAGAAACGCTGGGGCAACCTCACCACACCGGCACAGCGGCGCGAGCGGCGGCGTGCGTCGCTTCTTATTGGGACGCTGTGCGAGCTTGAGCGCGGACGCGCGAGCTTTCGCGTGCGCGACGTTGAGCATGAGTTGAGCGTGCTCCTCGCCGGAGGAGAGCTGCGCCTGCGCATCGATCGCATTGACACGCTTGCCGACGGCGGCCTTGCCATTCTCGACTACAAGAGCGGCGCTCACAAGGCCATGGATTGGTACGGTGAGCACCTCTCGCACCCGCAGTTGCTGGCGTATCTCGCCGCCGTCGGCGAGGAGGTGCGCGCGGTTGCGACTGTCAGCATTGCGGCGCGCGAGGTTCGCTTCGCGGGGATCGCAAGCCACGCGGACCTACTGCCCGAGCTGAAAGCGGCCGAGGCGCAGGCCAACGGGACTGGCACGGATCCGTGGACGGCGTCGCGCGAACTCTGGCGAGAACGCATCGAGACATTGACGCGCGCGTTCCTCGCGGGCAGTGCGGCCGTGGCTCCGGCGCCGCATGCGTGCGACTACTGTGACATCGCAAGCCTGTGCCGCATTGCCGATCACGCTTTGCAGACCGATGCCGACGAGGCGCTCGATGACTAGCGCGGCCGAGCACACCGATGCGGCCCAAGCAGCCGCCGACACCGGCGCTCGCACGGAGGCGACCGATCCGAGCCGTTCGTTCGTGCTGCAGGCGCCCGCAGGCTCGGGCAAGACGACGGTGCTGACGCAGCGCTTTCTGCGGCTTCTGGAGAGCGTCGATGAGCCCGAAGAGATCCTTGCCGTAACGTTCACGCGCAAAGCCGCCGCGGAGATGCGCGCGCGCATTGTCGATGCGCTTGCCGAAGATCCGCCGCAGTTGCGCGCGAAGATTCGTGCCTGGGACCTTGTCAATCACCCGGGCCGCTTGCGTATCCAGACGCTTGATGCCTTCAACTTCTGGCTTGCAAGCCAGCTGCCGGTGACCGCCAAGGCGGGCGGGGTGCTGCGCGTCGATGACCGACCCGAGGAGCTCTATCAAAGCGCCGCGCGCGCGACGTTATTTGAGGGCGAGCAGGATCCGGAGCGCGCCGCCGACATGGAGCTGCTGTTCGAACGCCTCGACAATAATTGGGACAAGGTCGAAAGGCTGTTGGCTGAAATGCTCGCGAAACGCGCGCACTGGCTGCGGCACGTTCTGGGTCCCGATCCGCAGGCGCTGCGCGAGCGCATGGCGGGAAGTTTGCAAGAGCTCATCGGCGAGGCGCTCGGTAGGGCGCGGGAGCTTTGGCCGCCGGGCCTGCAGGGCGCGGCGGAGGCGTTGCCCAAAGTCGGGGCGCTCGAGGCTGGGTACCTGCATCTGCCGGCTTGGCAGAGACTTGCTGCGCTGGTGCTGACGAAGGAGGGCAAGTGGCGCAAAAGTCTGACCCGCGCGCAGTGCGAGCCCGGGCCGGAAAAAGTCGCGCTCACGGCGGTGATCGAGCGCTTGAGCGCTACGACCGGCGTGCGCGAGGCCCTGTGCGAGATCGTTCACATGCCATTCCCGACGCTCGATGCGGATGACGCGGCGGCGCTGGATGCGCTGTCGCGCGTGCTGCGCACGGCCGCGGCCTACCTGCAAATAGAATTTTCTTCCGCGGGCACTGTCGATCACACCTACGTTGCCGGTGCCGCGCGCGAAGCGCTCACCGAAGGCAGCCTGCCGACGGATCTTGCACTGCGCGCGGGGCTGGCTCTTACGCACGTGCTCGTCGATGAATTCCAGGATATCTCGCTCGGACAATTTGCTCTTCTGGAGACATTGATTCTCGGCTGGGAAGAGGGCGACGGACGCACGCTATTCGTGGTGGGCGATCCCATGCAGTCGATCTACCAGTTTCGCGAGGCGGAGGTGGGACTGTTTTTGCGCGCCCGCGACCGCGGCATCGGCGGCCTGCGACTTCAGCCTCTGCATTTGATGCGCAATTTCCGCTCGGTGGCACCCCTCGTCGACTGGACCAACGCGCACTTTGCGCGCCTTCTCGCCGCGCCCGATGATGTGCGCATGAGCGCGGTGGCCTTCGCGCCGGCGCTTGCGACACGGCCGCTCGGCGCCACCCCGGCACTCGAACTGCGCTGGTTCGCGCGCGGCGATCGCGCCGGTGAGGCCAACGCCATTGCCGCGCGCATCCGCGCGCTGCAAGCACGCAATCCGGAAGCGTCCATCGCGGTGCTCGTCGCCGCGCGCACTCACGCGGTGCCGATTTCCGCGGCGCTGAACGCCGCAGGCATTGCTTCGATCGGCGTGAAACTCGTGCCGCTCGCAAACCTATCCATCATCCGCGACCTCGTGGCGCTGACACGCGCGCTGCATCATCTCGCGGACCGCGCCGCGTGGCTGGTCGTGCTGCGTGCGCCCTGGTGCGGGGTGACTCTCGCAACGCTCACCGAGCTGTCGCAACGCCATGATCCGCTTCTCTTGTGGGAGGCGATGCGCGATAGCGCGCGCCTTGCGCTCTGCCCGGACGCCGACCGCGTGCGGCTGGCGCGCGTGCATCGCGTGCTCGAGCGCGGCCTCGCGGCGCGCGCCCATGAGCCGCTCGCCGAGTGGCTGGAGTCGACGTGGATACAATTAGGCGGCTGCGATGCCTATCCGAAAGAGGAGCTCGCGCACGCGCGCACGTTCTTCACGGCGCTTGCTGAGCGCGCCGCGAGCGGCAATTGGCGCGGCCCCAACGACCTTCCGGCACTCATGCTGCACCTCTACGCCGAACCGCAAAGCGAGCGCCCCAATCCCGTGCAGATCATGACCATTCACCAGGCGAAGGGCCTGCAGTTTGATCATGTGTTCTTGCCGTGCCTCGAGCGCGTGCTCAATCGCGGCAAAGAGCCCTTGATGACCTGGCTTGATCTACCGCGGCGCGCCGGGGGCAGCGATCTTCTGGTCGCGCCGGTGTCAAAGATCGGCGCTCCAAAGGGTGGTGAGCTTGGGGCCTATTTGAAACGGCTCATCAAAGTGCGCGCCGAACATGAACAGCTGCGGCTCCTTTACGTGGCGACCACCCGCGCGCGCGATTCGCTGCACATATCGGCAGCGCCCAAACTGCGGCTTGACGGTACCTT
>Ga0066793_10000207_pt1 | contig 21409 bp, 20 predicted proteins | sample PersoiDNA2013189_FD_83876 | JGI IMG/M metagenome (GOLD analysis project Ga0066793, IMG submission 83876) | Permafrost soil microbial communities from the Arctic, to analyse light accelerated degradation of dissolved organic matter (DOM) -... | ecosystem: Environmental > Terrestrial > Soil >... | reverse complement strand
GGGCTCGGTCGAGGTCGTGGTGCCCGTTGTGATCGGGATTGGCGGGCATCTGGGCGAGCTTGTCGCGGATGGCGTCGAGGTGCTGACGCGGGGTGCGCTGCATATCTTCGGTGTCGCTCATGGTTGGGTTCCCTTCGGTTGGTTAATGCTGTGGTGGGTCGAGTACGCCCCGACTGACCAGACCGCGACGGACGAGGCGTCTGGCCAGGGCCTCGTAGTTCACGGCGACCTCGGTCTGTTCGAGATCAGGGCGTCTCGTAGTGCGTTTGCGGCTGGAGCCGATGGAGTTGCGACGAGGCATTAGGTCCGATTCCTTTCGGTAGTGATGGCACCGCAGCCAAGGCAGCGGGTGGTGGTCATGAGGCGCCATGCCTGACGCTCGCTACGGCCTTGCACGTCTGGCACGTGGTCGTCGTGACCGAGTAGCCCTTTGATGTCACGAGCGGCCCACCTGGGCAGTGCGGTGCGTGCGTCATGGCGTGGCCTTCGGGTTGGTGCTTGCGGTGTTCGAGACATCGCCAGAACTTGGCGTAACTTGGCGCAGACTTGGCGCTCGTGCGGTCCTCGCCTTCCGGGTGGTCGGTGTTCGGTCGATGCCGGCCCAGACTCCGAACGAGGCTTTGAGCTCAGTGGCGTAGTCGGCGCACTTCGTGAGCAGCGAGCAGCCTGCGCACAAGGGGATCGTCTCGGCGCGCTGGGTGGAGTCCTCGCTGAGCCAGAGCTCGCTGTAGCGGCCCTGGCACGGCGTCCGTTCGTCTCGGGCTGCCAGGGTGAGCAGTGCGGCGGACAATGCCCTGACCGCGTCGTCGGCTGCGGGGTCGGAGGTCATGACGCGGCCTCCCGACGCTCGTCGGCGTGGGCGCGGATCTCGTCGGGTGTGCGGCGAGCTTGCGAGGCTGTGAGGTGCTGGGGGCAAAGTCGGCCACGGGCGTGCACTTCCCGCCGGCACGGGTGTCCGTCTTTGCAGGGATGGCCGCATAGCCAGCGGGTGAGGCGGTGACGGACGCCCCAAGGCAACGGGCCGAGCTGTTCATGGGCGGGGGTGGCCCAGGTCGTGGCTGCGTCGGCATCGGGGTCTGGGCTGATGAGCCACGGCCAGGTGCTGCCGTCCGGGCTGATGGCCATGGCGGCGTGCCAGCCAGTGCCGAGGCAAGCCACGGTGGACCAGTCAGGGAGTGCCCCGGGCGTGCTCATCGCTGGACGCTTCTCAGACACAAAGGCGCCTGGACGACAACAACCCTCGACCAAAGGTTGAGGGTCACGCTTTGGCCTGTGGGTGAGGTGCTTTGGGGGGCGTTACCGTTACCCGTTCCTATACAGAGGGGAACGGGGTAACGGGTAAACGAGGCGTTACGGGGTAACGCGGGGTAACGCTGGGGGAACGGGGTAACGGTCACTGTGAATCACCCGCATCCGAGTAGGGCTTCAGCATCTCGTGAGGGGTCTTCTCGGAGACGTATCCGTCGAGGATCAGCAGGTCCAGAGCGTCTCTGATGGATTCGGTTTTGCCCTTGGTCGCGGCGATGATGCGTCGCTGGGACTGCGGGCCGTGCTCGGTCAGGACGGCGGCGATCCGGGCCATGAGGACGGTTGGCCGGAAGTCCTCGGCGCGTTCGATCGGTGGCGCCAACTCAACTTCGACAAACGACTCATTGTGCTAGGTCATGACGAGATCGCCCCACCACCAGAGGTTCTCGCGTCCGGGTAGTGCGTGGCGGCGGACCTGCCCGGGCCTGTCTTTGCTGATGTAGACGGTCGATCGGCCGGTCTTGCCGATGGTGAAGGGCGTGCGGTTCTGCAGGACGAAGGCCGCGCCGTTGACCCCGTTGAGCTTGTGCACACCGCCGATGGCGTACCGGCCTCGCTGCTCACGGTCCTTGACGACGTGATCGAGTGCGACACAGGCGGGGCCTCGGTCAGCGATCCACCGCGGGAGCATCTGACCAAATCGTGCGATGTCGGTGTTGTCCTTCATTTCCAAGCCGTGCATGGTCATGGCTTCGGTAACGCCGTCGAGGATGACGAGGGTCGGTGCCAGGTCGGCGAGTACCTCTGCCAAGTCCTCGCGGTTGCCGAGTGCGGCGATGGACTCCTCGGGGTGGATGTAGGCGAACCTTGCGCGGATGCTGTCTGGGTTTGCTCCCAGGGCAAGTAGCCGGCCGACGACGCCGCCTTCGTCGTCCTCGAAGTCGAGGTAGGACACGGCGTTGCCTGCGTCCAACTCGTGGCGCGCAGAGGCCAACGCGAACCATGTTTTCCCAGCCTCTGACTCGCTGGCGACGGTGTGCAGGCGTCCGGGGTAGAACAGTCCGGGGCCATCGCTCCGGGCGCCTACAGTGGGCGCTGGTGGGGTGTACCGACCGCTGAGGACATCTGTCAGGTCGACGCGCTGCCAGGATCGGCGAGCGCCGCGGAGTTCCTCGGCGCCATAGTCGTCCATTGGGGGCAGGTCGTCGGCGCGGGCGTACTCACTCATCGACCGCCACCTCGCGCGACGGATCTGCGCCATAAATGAGACTCGGGTCCGGGTACTTGAAGATGCCAAGGAACTCGTCCAGCTCGCGCACAATCGCACGCCGGGCACGCACGCGGCGGCTGTCGAAACGCGCGGTTCGGCGCGGCTGTGAGACACTTAAAGCGAGCTCGTGGCCGCCAGCCGAATTGCTCTCTGCCCGTTCAGCGTTCGCGCTGGGCGGGTTTTGTCGTGTGGTGGCCATCAGCCGGCGGTGTTGACCTTGGCCTGTGCGATCCACGCGTCGACGTCTTCGATCGCATAGAGAACGCGCCGGCCAACCTTGAACGACTTCGGTCCCTTGCCGGGAACATGGCGCCAATACCTGACGGTTTCGATCGGGGCGCGGACCAGTTCCGCAACCTCGGCGGTGATGAGGTACCTGACCATCTCTCTGTCTCCTTCGTGGACGTTCACGGAACTTCCGTTTTTGCCACCGTTGACAGACTCTCACTGCGTGGCGTAGTTTGACTACGACAGAAAGGCGCATGAAGTGGCGCAGCCAGATTGGAGAGAGTGAGCGATGACCATCAAGGGGATAGATCGGTACGAGAACCTGTCGTATATGGGCGGCCCTCGGCCTGGGCCTCCTGTCCGCTTCGGTGACTACTCAGTACCCGCGGCGGTTGCCTGGGTGACCGAGCCCATTGGGCGCAGTCCTGCGGCCAGGGCAGAGTTTGAGATGCGTCGCGGATCGCCTGTCTGCCTTTCGGTGACCATCACAGCGACCCCGAACGGACGCCCCGTTACGACGGCGGATCTAGAGTCCATTCCTGGGCTCGAACGCAAGGGGCTCGATGCCTTCAAAGCGCTAGGAAACCGCGTGTTCGATGACGAGGACTGGCGCGAGGGACGCAACCTCGGCCGAACCGACCAAGTGTTCACGCCCAGCCCGAGGGATCTGGGGACGGCCTTGAGGAACCGGCCAGACGGTGAACTCGAACGGGTCGCGGCGGTCTACCGGGACAACATCGACAACCGTCCTGTCGAGGCGGTGCAAGAGGCGTTCGGCTTTGCACGTCGGACAGCAGACAGACGCATCAAAGCAGCCCGAGACAGGGGCTTCCTGCCTCAGACCACACAGGGACGGAAGAAGGCTTAGTCATGGCCAGCATCAAGAAGCGCGAGGACGGCCAGTGGCGGGCACGCTACCGGGACGACGCGGGCAAGGAGCACGCTCGGCACTTCGCCCGCAGAGTCGACGCACAGCGGTGGGTCAATGACGTGACGGCCTCGCTCGTCCAGGGCACGCACGTTGATCCGAAGACGGCCAGGACGACGGTCGAGCAGTGGTGCGCAACGTGGCTCGCGGGTTACGCCACGCGCCGGGCATCTACGGTGCGACAGGCGCGGGTGCATATCGCGCAGATCAATAAGGCGTTCGGGTCGACGCGACTTGCCGACGTGCGTCCATCTCAGGTCAAGGCATGGACGGCCCAACTCAAGGCCGAGGAGTATGCCGACTCGACGGTCTATGCCACCTATCGGCGCCTCGCGCAGATCATGGGCGACGCGGTTCAGGACGGCATCATCCCGAGGTCACCGTGTAGCCGGAAGACGTCACCGGGGGGAGGCTCTCAGCGGCCCTACGTGGCCACCACAGAGCAGGTGTGGGCGCTGTATGACGTGATGCCCGAGCACATGCGGCCTGCGCTCCTCCTGGGTGCCTTCGCTGGCCTGCGGACGGCCGAGACGTGCGCGCTTCGGGTGTCCGACGTCGACTTCATGCGCGGCATCGTCTCGCCTGCGATCCAGTGGCCGGCCGAGCCGCTGAAGACGGAGTGCTCGAAGACCCCGGTGCCGATCCCGCAAGAACTCGCGCTCGAACTGTCGGCCGCGGTGAAGCGGTGGCAGGGCGAGACGATCGTCACGGACGAGATCGGTCGGCCGTGTCCACCTTGGGAGGTTCAGAGAGCTTTACGCGCGGCAAGGCCGAAGGTCGACGGGCTGCCGGTGGGCTTCCGTTACCACGACCTGCGGCACTACTTCGCAAGCCTGCTCATCGCCTCGGGCGCTGACGTGAAGGTTGTCCAGAAGCGGCTACGGCACGCCAGCGCGATGACGACGCTCAACACCTACGGGCACATGTGGCCAGACGCAGACGAGTCCGCACGCGCTGCCGTTGGTGTGGTGCTGGCGGCACGTGCGGACTCGCTGGCGAACGATTCTTGCGGACTATCTGCGGACTAGCCGGGGGTTGGGATCGCATCACCGCAGGTCAGCGGCTTGTGAGCCTCACAGATCGTAGTACATCTCGAACTCGTGAGGGTGCGGGCGGAAGCGGATCGGGTCGACCTCGTTGAGCGTCTTCCATTCGATCCAGGTCTCGATGAGGTCATTGGTGAACACGTCGCCCTCGAGAAGGTAGTCGTGGTCAGCCGCGAGTGCGGCCAGCACCTCGGGCAGCGATCCGGGAACCTGTTCGATCTGGGCGTGCTCCTCAGGCGGCAGCTCATACAGGTCCTTGTCGACCGGTGCTGGGGGCTCGATGCGGTTCTTGATGCCGTCGAGGCCCGCCATCAGCTGAGCAGCGAAGGCCAGGTAGGGGTTGGCGGACGGGTCCGGGATCCGGAACTCGATGCGCTTGGCCTTGGGGGAGTTGCCGGCGATCGGGATGCGGACGCAGGCCGAGCGGTTGCGCGCTGAGTAGACCAGGTTGACCGGAGCCTCGTAGCCCGGGACCAGGCGGTGGTATGAGTTCACCGTCGGGTTGGTGAAGGCCAGCAATGACGAGGCGTGCTTGAGCAGACCACCGATGTACCAGCGCGCGATGTCCGAGAGGCCACCGTAGCCGCGCTCGTCATAGAAGAGCGGTTCGCCGTTCTTCCACAGGCTCTGGTGCGTGTGCATACCGGATCCGTTGTCGCCGAAGATCGGCTTGGGCATGAATGTGGCTGTCTTGCCGCCCGCCCACGCGACGTTCTTGATCACGTACTTGAACTTCATCAGCTCGTCACCGGACTGCAGCAGCGACCCGAAGCGGTAGTTGATCTCCTGCTGACCGGCCGTGCCCACCTCGTGGTGGCTGCGCTCGACACTCAGCCCGACCTCGGCCAGCTTCAGGCACATCTCGTCGCGCATGTCGGCGAAGTGGTCAACCGGCGGGACCGGGAAGTAGCCACCCTTGTACCGCGTCTTGTAGCCCTGGTTGCCACCCTCTTCGACACGGCCGGTGTTCCAGGCCGCTTCGATCGAGTCGATGTAGTAGTAGGAGGCGTTCTGCTTAGTCTCGAAACGCACGTCGTCGAAGATGTAGAACTCGGCCTCGGCGCCGAAGTATGCCGTGTCGGCGATGCCGGTCGACTTCAGGTAGGACTCGGCCTTGGCTGCGATGTTGCGCGGGTCGCGACTGTAGGGCTCGTCGGTGAACGGGTCCACGATCGAGAAGTTGAGGATCAGTGTCTTCTCTTTGCGGAACGGGTCCAGATACGCGGTCGCCGGGTCGGGTATGAGCTTCATGTCCGACTCGTGGATGGCTTGGAAGCCGCGGATCGAGGAGCCGTCGAACATCTGGCCTTCGGTGAAGAAGTCCAGGGTCAGCGAGGCTGCCGGCACGTTGAAGTGCTGCATGACGCCGGGCAGATCGCAGAAGCGAACATCGACGAATTTGACGTCCTCGTTCTTGATGAACTCGAGGACCTCTTCAGGCTTGCTGAACATGCAACCTCCTGTTGTGGGGCCCGACGCATCGTGGCCGGGCCTTTCTTTGGATCGGGACAGACCCTATCGGTGAACGATTTCGGCGCCAACACCCCAGTGTTTCGCCGGTGTTACATGGAGCACTGACGTCGCGTAGCCTTTCACGCGTGGTTGACCGTGCGGATGTTGCCTCCTGGCTCGAGGGACCGGCTGGTGGGCGCCCAGATCGCGATGACTACCCAGGACGCCGACTGGGGATGCCGGAGCGCGGCCCGGGCTCGCTCGCCCGGTTCGGGCGCCGTATGATTGCGGTCCTTGTGGACTGGTTCCTTTGCATCGTGATCGCCGCCGGGTTGATGAGCTACCGCCTCGGCGAAGGGGGGCTGGGCCCGTTCAAACCGCTGGCCGTATTCGTGCTGATGAATCTGCTGCTGGTCGGGACACTGGGGTCCACGATCGGACACCGCCTGCTCGGCATTCGGGTCGTGCGCGTTGATGGAGCCAGTGCCGGGCCGTTCCTCGCGCTGATTCGTACGCTCCTCCTGGCTGTGGTGATTCCAGCGGTGATCTGGGATCGTGACACCCGCGGTTTCCACGACAAGATCGCCGGCACCGTCACGGTGCGTATCTGAGCGAGCCCGCACGGCGAGGATCAGCGGCCGCGCATCGCCTTGCGGTCCATGCGTACCCGGTTGGGGTCGACACCGGCTGGCAGTGGTGGACGCATACCACCCATCGCTTTGAGGCGTTTGTTGACGGCCGCGACCTCTTCCTTGGTGAGAACCGGCTTCATCCGCTGAAGCCTGCTGGCCACCTTGCGAACCGACACCTCATCCTTGCCGCCGCCTTCGCCAATCCTCAGCACCGTCACTGGGACGCTCGCTCCCGCGATCCGGCTGATCTTGCGGCGCTCGGCCTCAGCCAGCTTGGTTGCCCGCACCGCGGGGCCCTCGGCCACGAGCACGACCCCTGGGCGCCCGGTTGCCCGGAAGACCATGGCGGCGGAGGCCATGTCGCCGGCCCGCGCAGACTCGGCGGCGACGGGTTGCTGCTCGAAGTACCAGCCACGACGCAGCGAGGACAGAGCCGCACCAGCGGCGCCGGGCTTGCCCTCGATGGACTTGTAAGCGGCGCGCTTGGCCCGGAAGCTCAGCACCATCGAGGCTGCAAGGGCGGCCAGTGGCACACCGAGGATCAGGAAGTAGACCCACATACCCAAGAGCAGACCGATGCCGACCATCACGACGAGCGCACCGACGGCAGCCAACGCCATCCACCAGCCGATCAACGGGTCGACACTGTGGGCAACGGTGAAGACCTCACGTATCTGGGCGATCTGGCGGAAGCGTCCGGCCTTCTTGGGCGCGGCCGGCTTCGCGGATTCCTTGCGGGCCATGGAGATCAGACTTCCTTCAGGAGACGTTGGAGAGGCGGCGCTCGAGCAGCGAGGCGGCCTCCTGGCGGGCCGGGCTGTACGAGGTCGCCACGAGGTGGGACAGCTGTTCCGGCACCGGACGGCCCCAGCGCTTCATAGCCTGGGCCCAGAGGCGACCCGCGCGGTAGGACGAACGCACCAATGGCCCGCTCATGACCCCCTTGAAACCGATCTCCCCAGCGAGGTCGGACCACTGGACGAACTCCTCGGGCTTGACCCAACGGTCAACCGGATGGTGGCGCGAGGACGGCCGCAGATACTGGGTGATCGTGATCAGGTCGGTTCCGGCCTCGTGCAGGTCGCGCAGGGCCTGCTCGATCTCCGGGGCTTCCTCTCCCATGCCCAGTATCAGGTTGGACTTGGTGACCAGGCCGGCGCCACGGCCCATCGTGATGACTCCCAGCGAGCGCTCGTACTCGAACGCCGGGCGGATCGCCTTGAACAGACGGGGGACCGTCTCGACGTTGTGCGCGAACACCTCCGGCTGGGCCTGCAGGACCTGGCCGACGAGTTCGGCGACGCCGTTGAAATCGGGGACCAGGATCTCGACCCCGGTGCCAGGGTTGAGCTGGTGCACCATCCGGATCGTCTCGGCGTAGAGCCAGGCCCCGCCGTCTTGCAGGTCGTCGCGCGCCACGCCGGTGATGGTGGCGTAGCGCAGGCCCATCTGCCGGACCGACTCCGCCACCCGGCGCGGTTCGTCACGGTCCAGGTCTTCGGGCTTGCCGGTGTCGATCTGGCAGAAGTCGCAACGTCGGGTGCACTGCTCACCGCCGATCAGGAAGGTGGCTTCCTTGTCTTCCCAGCACTCGAAGATGTTGGGGCAGGCTGCCTCCTGGCAGACCGTGTGCAGACCGCCGGTCTTCACCATCGCGTTGAGCTTGGTGTACTCCGGCCCCATCTTGGCGGTGGTGCGGATCCACTCCGGCTTCCGCTCGATGGGCGTCTGCGCGTTGCGGGCTTCTACCCGCAGCATGCGGCGACCATCAGGTGCGACGCTCACAAAGACTCCCTTGCCATGTCCGTGGAAAACAAACAGGTTGCCCCGGTAGAAGAGCACACGAGGCAGACCTCAAGGGTACGCCGTGACGAGCGTTCCATCGACGCGCTCAGACGGTGTCTGCCCGGTGGCTGGCGATGGCGTCCAGCTCAGCTGACGTCGCGGCGGCCCAACCCCAACGCGGCTAGGCCGACGATGAGCACGACCGTGAGACTCAGCGCGTCGTCCCGTCCTGCGCAGAGCCCTGGGGTATACGGCCAGCCCGGCCGTGGAAGTGGTGACTGATCGGCTCCGCCGCGTCGCGCTGTGGCGTGGCGTGACGGTAGGGCGTGCCAGGCAGGTCGCACAGGCCGGGTCAGCCCAGGACGTCGCTCAAATGTTTCTCGACGTAGGGCAGCACCTCGTGAACCGGGACGTCGCGCCCCAGCTCCTTGCTGAGCGAGGTGACGCCGGCGTCCGCGATGCCGCAGGGCACGATCACCTGGGCCCAGGACAGGTCACAGCAGCAGTTGAGCGCGAAACCGTGCATCGTGACGTTCTGACTCACCCGGATGCCGATGGCGCCGATCTTGCGGTCCGGTCCGAAGTCATCGGCCCGGATCCACACCCCGCTGCGGCCCTGAACGCGTGCCGCGGTGACCCCGAGGTCTGCACAGACTCGGATCATCATGTGCTCAAGTCGGCGTACGTGGGCGACTACGTCAACGGGGGAAGCGAGCGCGATGATGGGATAGCCCACCAGCTGGCCCGGGCCATGCCAGGTGATCTTGCCACCGCGGTCGACGTCGATGACCGGGGTGCTGTCAAAGGGACGCTCATGAGGTTCGGTCCGTTTGCCAGCGGTGTAGACGGCGGCGTGTTCGAGTAGCAGCACGGTATCGGGTTCGTCTCCGGAGACGACGGCGGCGTGAACCGCGCGCTGGCGGTCCCAGGCAACCTCGTAGTCGACGTAGTCCGGGGCAAAACCCAAGTGTTCGAAACGCATGCTGCCAGAGTACGCGGGCCCAAGACGTGCTTGAGTAAGCGTTGGCGAAACGCCCGAGAGGCAACCAGGGGAGCAGAGCAGTTTGAACCGTCAGGACATCACGCCCGAGCAAGAGGCCGCCGAGCGCTCCAAGGCGAGCGGTCGCCAGAGGCTGGTCCGTCTCATCGCTGTGGTCATGGTTCTCTTCGTGTGGCTGGGACTGGGCGGGGTGGGTGGTCCGCTGGTCGGGCGGCTGTCCGAGGTGCAGAAGAACGACAATGCCTCGTTCTTGCCCAAGACCGCTGAGTCCACCGAGGTCAGTACGCTCGCGGCCAAGTTCAGCTCGAGCAACGCACTGCCCTACTTCGTGGTGATCGAGCGCCCGAGCGGTCTGAAGCCCTCGGACGGCGCCGCAGTGAGCACGTTCATCGTGGGCATTCCGTCGCTGCCTTTTGAGATCAAGGGCTACTCCCTGGGGCCTTTTCTCGCCGCGCCTCCGGCTACGGCCATTCCGAGCGCGGACGGCAAGGCACTGCTGGTGCCGGTGCTGCTGGACGCCAAGAAGGCTGCCGAGGTGATCGGCTCGTCAAGTCCGCTGTTCGAGGGGGCCAAAGCGCTGAGGGCCTCCGCGGCCACGACGCTGAAGGGCAGCGGACTCACCGTGTACGTGACCGGTCCGGGGGGAGTCCTGGCCGACCTGGTGACCTCGTTCAGCGGCATCGACGGCATCCTGCTGATCGTCGCTCTCGGCGTCGTGTTCTTCATCCTGCTGGTGGTCTATCGCAGCCCGATTCTGCCCGTCACCGTGCTCCTGACCGCGGTCTTCGGGCTTGCCGCCGCTGCGATGGTGATCTACCCCCTGGCCAAGAACGACATCATCGGGTTGAACGGCCAGAGCCAGGGAATCCTGTCGATTCTGGTCGTCGGTGCGGCCACGGACTACTCGCTGCTGCTTGTCTCCCGATATCGCGAGGAGCTGCATGAACACCCGAGCAAGTGGGTGGCAATGGCGACGGCGTGGAGGGCTGCGTTCTCACCCATCGCCGCCAGTGCGGCCACCGTCATTCTTGGTCTGCTGTGTCTGCTCCTGTCCCAGCTCGGCAGTACGCGCGGCCTCGGCCCCATCGGCGCGCTGGGGATTGCCGGGGCCCTTGTCGCGGCGCTGACGTTCCTGCCGGCGGTTCTGCTGCTGTTCGGGCGGCGCATCTTCTGGCCGATCATCCCCAGGGTCGACCACGTCCATTCCGAGGACTCGGTCGGGCGCCGAGGCCTCTGGGGTCGCGTTGCCGCCATGGTGGGGCGTCACCCGCGTCGCACCTGGGTCTTGACACTGGTGGGGCTGCTCGCCTGCGCAGCCTTCGTCCCGACCCTCAACGCCCGGGGAATCCCCCAGTCGCAGATCTTCCTGAACAAAGTCGACTCCGTCACCGGTCAGGAGGTCCTCGCGCGGCACTTCCCAGCCGGGTCCGGGTCGCCGGTGCAGATCATCGCGCCCCAGGCCAAAGCCGAAAAGGTGCTGGCCGAGGTGAAATCCGTCAATGGCGTCGCCTCGGCGTTCGTGGGGCAGGCACCCGGAGCGCCCCCGAAGGTCGTCGACGGCAACGTCCTCGTCCAGGCGACCCTGACCCCAGCCGCCGACAGCCCGGCCGCCGAGGCCGTGGTCGAGAAACTGCGGGCCACCCTTGACACGGTCGGCCCCGAAGTCCTGGTCGGCGGCAGCACCGCCGTCAACTTCGACGTCCGGCAGTCCAGTGAGCGGGACCTGCGGGTCATCATCCCGGCGATCCTGGCCGTGGTCTTCCTCGTGCTGATGCTGCTGTTGCGCTCGCTGGTCGCGCCGGTGATCCTGGTCGCCGCCAACGTCATCTCGTTTGCGGCCACCCTTGGCGTGTCGGCGCTCGTGTTCAACCACGTCTTCGACTTCCCGGGGTCCGACCCGGCGACTCCGCTGTACGCCTTCGTGTTCCTGGTGGCACTGGGCATCGACTACTCGATCTTCCTGATGACCAGGGTCCGCGAAGAGTCAGCCGAGCGGGGCACCCGGCCCGGAATCCTTGTCGCCCTGGCGGTGACCGGCGGGGTCATCACGAGCGCGGGCATCGTCTTGGCGGCGACCTTCTCGGCACTGTCACTGATCCCGATCGTCTTCCTTGTCCAGATTGCCTTCATCGTTGCCTTCGGTGTGCTGTTGGACACCACGGTGGTCCGATCCCTCTTGGTGCCGGCATTCGCCTACGACCTTGGGCGAGGAATCTGGTGGCCCAGCCGGCTTGACCAACAGAGGTCGCCAGCGGCCGAGAACACCCTGGCGCAAGAGGTTGGGCAGGCTGACAGCCCGTGATGTCACGATGACCACGGTGGCCCTGGCCGGGTTCGGCTCGTCAGGGCGGGGCATCCACGCACCGCTGCTGCAGCAGGCCGGTATGACGATCGCCGCGGTCTCGACGGCCGATCGGCAACGCGCGGAAGAAGTCGGGCGAGAACTGCCTGGGGCTCGGGTGGTACCCGACCTTGACGCCCTACTGGCGGTGCCGGGCCTGGATCTGATCGTGCTTGCCACTCCGAGTGGACTGCACGCTCATCAGGCCCGGCAGTGTGTTGACGCCGGGATCGCGGTGGTGGTCGACAAGCCGTTGGCCACGGATGCGACGCAGGCGTTAGGGGTTGTCGAGGCAGCCCACGGCGCCGGTGTCGCCTTGACGGTCTTCCAGAACCGCCGATTCGACGCCGAGCATGTGGCTGCTCGAGAAACCGTGGCATCCGGTCGACTGGGTGAGGTCTTCCGTTACGAGTTCCGGTGGGAACGTTGGCGTCCCACGCCCAAGGACAGGTGGCGTGAAAACGCCTCAGCCGCTGACGGGGGCGGCATCCTGCTCGATCTGCACAGCCATATGATCGATGCTGCGGTGGACCTTTTCGGCCCGATCGACACGGTCTATGCCGAAGTCGCGGCCCGCACCACGCCAGCCGAGGACGATGCGTTCCTGGCGTGCCGGCACACATCGGGCGTGTCGTCCCACCTGGGCGCGACGTCCCTTTCGGCGGCGCCCGGACCGCGGGTGCGGATCCTGGGACGCAGCGGCGCCTTTCTGCTCAACCAGTTCGAGGACGAGGGTCCTGGCATCTACCCCGACCTGGCCGGCGCCGACGCGGCGCACTGCGGGTGGATCTACGTGGGGGCCCAGCGCACTGCGGTGACCCGACCGGCAGCCGGACAGGTCGACTTCTACCGAGAGGTGAAACGGGCCCTTGACAGTGCCGAACCTCAAGGCGCCATGCCGGTCGATCCCTATGACGCGGTGCACACCCTCGCAGTCATCGATGCGGCCCGAGCCAGCGCCGCGAACGGAATCGTCGTTCAGGTAGGCCCGCTGGTCCGGCGTTGAGATCCCGGACACGGTGGAGCCCGATCACGGTGCCGCCATGGGGACACTGCACGCCTGGGGACAACGTGGGCGGCGCCGCAGGCCAGAGATCCCCCCCGAGCATGAGATCCTGGGGGACTTTGCCTGCACCCCGAGCCCGACGTCGCACGGCTGGTGAGTCCTGGTTCTGACGGCGCCCGAGATCTGGTCGGCGCAAGCGTCAGATCTGGTCAACCAGCCAGCGCATCGCGCTCTGGATGGTGTCGTGCTCGAACACGAAACCCGAAGCAGTCAGAACGCTGGGCATGATGCGTGCGCTGGCCAGGACGTCGGTGGCGAACTCACCCAGGGCGATCTTGAGAGCCAGGGCTGGGGCCGGCAGCAGCGCTCGACGGCCCAGCTGCGCGCCGAGAGCCTTCATGACCTCGGCCTGAGGTAGCGGCTGTGGGCTGACGAGATTGACCGGTCCGGCAATGTCCTGGTCGATCAGATGCGCCAGCGCACGGAGCTCGTCGTGCAGCGTGATCCAGCTCCAGTACTGCCGTCCCGTGCCCAGTGGGCCGGCCAGGCCCCATCTGGCCAGCGGCAAGACCCGTTTCATCGCGCCACCGTCGGGGGTCAGTACGAGCCCTGTTCTTGCGTGGGCGACGCGCAGCCCCGCGTCTTTCGCCGGTGTGGTCGATGCCTCCCAGGCGCGGACGACATCGGCCAGGAAACCCTTTCCCGTCTCGCTGTCCTCGCTGAGCAACTCGTCGCCGCGGTCACCGTACGCGCCGATCGCCGAAGCACTCACGAGTGCGATGGGCTCCCCGAGCTCGGCCAGTGCCATGGCGATGGTTGCGGTGCCATTGACCCGGGAGTCGAGGATCTGCTGCTTGTATGCCGCAGTCCACCGGTGCTCGCCCACCCCCGCTCCTGCAAGGTGAACGACGGCCGTGAGGCCGGAGAGGTCACCGGGGTTGAGCTTGTGCGACGCGGGGTCCCAGCCGACTTCGTAACGTGCGCGGGGCGCGCGGCGGACCAGGTGCACGACTTCGTCCCCGCGCGCACTCAGGAACACCGACAGAGCGCCGCCGATCAGACCGGAGGCTCCGGTGATGGCAACGCGCTGTGGCTGTGCCTGGGACATGCGGGTCCGCTCTAGAGGCCCAGGGACGCTTCGAAGGCGCCTTCTTGGAGGCGGGCCTTCATCGTGGTCAGGAAGCGTGCGGCGTCCGAACCGTCAACCACGCGGTGGTCATACGAGAGTGCCAGGTAGACCATGGAGCGGATCGCGATCGTCTCGCCTCCGTCGCTGTCCTTGACCACGATGGCACGCTTCACGACCGCGCCGGTGCCCAGGATGGCGACGTTCGGCTGGTTGATGATCGGGGTGTCGAACAAGACCCCGCGGCTACCGGTATTGGTAAGCGTGAAGGTGCCACCACCGAGCTCGTCGGGGGAGACCTTGTTCGTACGGGTTCGCTCGGCCAGGTCGGCGATCTTGCGGGCCAGCCCGGCGATGTTGAGGTCGCCGGCGTCCTTGATCACGGGCACCAGGAGCCCGCGTTCCGTGTCAACCGCGACACCGAGATTCTCGGAGCCGTGGTAGGTGATCACGTCACCGTCGACGCTGGAGTTGAGGCTGGGGTGCGCCTTGAGGGCCTCGACTGCAGCGAGTGCGAAGAACGGCAGGAAGCTGAGCTTGGTCCCTTCGCGCGTCTCGAAGTCGCCCTTGGCCCGGTCGCGCAGCCTGGCGATCTTGGTGACGTCGACCTCGAGCACGCTGGTGAGCTGCGCGGAGACATGCAAAGACTCGACCATCCGCGCGGCGATGACCTTGCGCAGCCGGCTCATCTTCTCGGTCGTGCCGCGTTTGGGCGAGACGCCGGACGCGGCCGCCGGGGCGACAGGTGCGCCGGCTGGGGCCGGGGCTGCCGCAACTTTGGCGGCGGCGGCGGAGTCGAGCACGTCCTGCTTCCGGATTCGGCCGCCGATGCCGGTGCCCTTGACCGAGGTGAGGTCGACGTTGTTGTCGCTGGCCAGCTTGCGCACCAACGGTGTGACGTAGGCCGCGGCATCAGATCCGTTGGCTGCTGACGCCACAGCCGCCACCGGGGCGGCTGGTGTGGGTGCAGCGGGTGTGGGTGCCGAAGCCGGCGCCACGGGTGTGGAGGCAGCAGCAGGAGCGGTGGACGTTGGTGCAGCAGGCGCCGGGGATTCCGGAGCTGGTCGCTGGACCGGTGCCGGCGGGGCAGGTGCCTGCCCGGCCTGGCCACCGATGATGGCCAGATCGGCGCCAACCGGGACGGTTTCGTCCTCGCCGACCAGAATCCTGGTGACGGTGCCGGCCACCGGCGAGGGGATCTCGGTGTCGACCTTGTCGGTCGAGACCTCGAGCAACGGCTCGTCGACCTCGATCTGGTCACCTTCGGCCTTGAGCCAACGGGTGACGGTGCCCTCGGTCACCGATTCGCCCAGGGCTGGCATCGTGACGGTGCTGCCGCCTGCGATCGGTGCGGCAGAGGCAGGTGGTGCCTCGGCTGCAACTTCGGCGACGGGCGTCTCAGCAACCGGCTGCGGCGCCGCTTCCTGGGCTGCGGGCGCGGCGAGGACCTGCTCCGTTGCTGGTTCTGCTGTGGGGGCCGAGGTGTCAGCGGGAGCTGGCGCGCCGTCACCGACGACAGCCAGATCTGTGCCGACCGGCACGGTTTCGTCCTCGGCCACGAGGATCTCTTGCAGCGTTCCGGCAACAGGCGAGGGAATCTCAGTGTCGACTTTGTCGGTTGACACCTCCAGCAAAGGCTCGTCGACAGCGACCGAGTCTCCGACGCTCTTCAACCAGCGGGTCACGGTCCCTTCGGTGACCGATTCCCCAAGGGCCGGCATGGTCACGCGTTCAGACATGAGTTGAGGTCTCCTCGTTGGGCTGTGTGACGGTCAATGCGGGTGTTTCCGGGATACGGCTGTGCTCACTGGTAACAGCTGTGGCGCCTGTGCTGGGCCGATGCCATCAGGCGTGGGCGTGAAGCGGCTTTCCGGCCAGTGCGAGGTGGGCTTCGCCGAGGGCCTCGTTCTGGGTCGGGTGGGCGTGGATCAGCTGGGCGACGTCGCTGGGCAGTGCCTCCCAGTTGTAGATCAGCTGAGCTTCGCCGACCTGCTCACCCATCCGGGCGCCGATCATATGAACACCCACGACGGGGCCGTCCTTCTGGCGGACCAGCTTGACGAAGCCCTGGGTCGCCAGGATCTGGCTCTTGCCGTTGCCGCCCAGGCTGTATTCGTAGGTGTCGATCTCGGCGAACTTCTCCTTGGCCTGGGTTTCGGTGTAGCCGATAGAGGCAATCTCGGGGTCACAGTATGTGACGCGCGGGATACCCATCTCGTCGATAACCGGCGGGTTGAGTCCGGCGATCTGCTCGGCGACGAAGATGCCCTGGGCGAAGCCCCGGTGAGCAAGCTGCAGCCCTGGCACGATGTCGCCGACGGCGTAGATGCCTTCGACGTTGGTCTGGCAGCGCTCATCGGCCAGTACGAAACCTCGGTCGAGGGTGACGCCGGCCTCCTCATAGCCGAGACCGTTGGTGACCGGACCGCGCCCGACCGCCACGAGAAGCAGGTCGGCCTCGATGCTCTCGCCCGACTCCAGCGCCACGCTCACAACATCACCGGACTGGGTGACCCCGGAGAACTTCACGCCAGTCTTGAAGTTGATCTTGCGCTTGCGGAAGGACCGCTCGAGCTGCTTGGAGATTGCCTCGTCCTCGGCTGCCACCAGGCGAGGCAGAGCCTCGATGATCGTTACCTCAGAGCCGAAGGACTTGAAGACAGAGGCGAACTCGACGCCGATGACGCCGCCACCCAGGACGACGACGCGAGAAGGAACGAAGTCGAGGAAGAGCGCCTGCTCGCTGGTCATGATCCGCCCACCGATGTCCAGGCCGGGCAGGGACTTTGCGTAGGAGCCGGTGGCCAGCAGGACGTTCTTGCCGACCAGCTGACGTCCGGCGACCTCGACGACGTTCTTGGCGACCAGATGGCCTTCGCCCTCGACGTACTCGATGCTCTTTGCCTTCACCAAGCCTTGCAGTCCCTTGTAGAGGCGTCCCACGACGCCGTCCTTGTAGGCGTTGACGCCGCTCATGTCGACCGACTCGAAGGTGGACTTGACGCCGAACTGAAGGCCCTCACGCGCGGTGTCGGCGACCTCGGCTGCGTGAAGCAGCGCCTTGGTCGGGATGCATCCCATGTGCAGACAGGTGCCGCCGAGCTTGCCCTTTTCGACCAGGGCGACAGACAGACCCAATTCGGCGGCACGCAGTGCGCAGGCGTAACCGCCACTGCCTCCACCCAGGATGACGATGTCGAACGTGTTCTCGGCGGTAGCCGACATGCGGACGCTCCCTTGCCTTGCGCATCTGACCGGACATCGTCCTCAGGGCGTTCGGCACGCGTGTGTGCGCTGTTCACCCTCGGACGTCGAAGATCATCTTGCCACTGATAGTGGCAGGGTCGCACAGGTAGGCACCGGGGAGGGCTCTGGACGCCGTGGGCGCCGGACCAACCGCGCGCCCCTGACACGCCCCACACGTCAACGGTGCCACCCGTGCATGGTCACGGGGATGGGCCCTAGAGTAAGCACATGATGTGGTCTCACGTGCCGGTAGCCGGAGGCGTCGGATGAGCTGGTGGGGACGTCGGCGACGACGTTCCGACCAGCACCCGAAGGGACCGGCGGACGGGCCTGGAATGACGGTGGACAGCAAGGCGGTGCGAGATCACCTCGCGGCCTTCGTGTCCAGCAGGCGCGGAGTCGAGGCGTTCGTCGAGCCCCCGACCAACGTCACGGCGACCACGGTGGTGCTCATTGCGCACGACGGCGAGTGGACACGGCGTGCCGTTGCCTCGCGTGACGCGGCGTTCGAGCTGCCACGAGAGCTCGGCATACCGGTGTATGACGTCAATCAGACCGGGTACCCCTCTCGCATGCGCGAGTGGAACTCCCGACAGCGCAGGAGCACTGCGGACCACAAGCGGGGCAATGAGCAGGGGCGTTGAGCTCGGCTTCTTGTGCCAAGGTTGCAAGCACAGCGACGAAGGAGAACGCGCATGACCAAAGAGATGGACAAGTCCGAAGGTGACCCTGACCAGCCGGCGGCTGCGTCCTCGGCCGAGGATGTGAAGCGCAAGTTCCGCGCGGCGCTAGACAAGAAGCATGCCCACGGCGGCCGCGACGTCTCCGAAGACGGCGAGCACGCCAAGATTCACGATGCTCACGGACCGGCCAAGGCGCAGCAGATGTTCCGTCGCAAGAGCGGCGGCTGATCGCCCCCGGAGCAAGCACCGACAAGCACCCAGACAAGGGAGCTGGCCCGCCCCCTTGTCTGGGTGCTTGTCTGGGTGAGCAGGCAAGGCGCCTGACCCTTCGTGACCTGGGTTGTGAGTCCTGGGGTCAGGCCTGTGACTCGGCGATCCCCATCAGGGTGCGGATACCAAAACCGGTGCCCTGCTTGGGGGTGTAGCCCCACGGCGCCGCGTCGTTGAACGCCGGTCCGGCGATGTCGAGGTGGGCCCACGGGATCGGCTGCCCGTTCTTGGCCTTGCCGATGAACTCGCCCAAGAACCAGCCTGCGTAGATCACGCCGATCGGACCCGACTGCAGCAGATCGGCGACGGGGGAGTCCAACGTGGGGCGGATGTCCTCAAGCAGCGGGAAGGGCCACAGGGACTCGCCGGCCGTGTCTGCGATGTCCTTGATGGCCTCGCGCAGGGTGTCATCATTGCTCAGGAAGGCCGCGGTGCGGTGGCCAAGCGCCGCGACCGCGGCCCCGGTCAGGGTCGCGATGTCGATGATGAGATCGGGCTTCTTCTCCGAGGCCAGCGCCAGACCGTCGGCCAGAACCATGCGGCCCTCAGCGTCCGGGTTGTTGATCTCAACGGTCTTGCCACCGCGAATGGTGATGACGTCGCCCGGGCGGCAGGCGCCGGGTCCGAGCATGTTCTCGGCAAGGCACAGGTGGGCGGTGATCTGGACCCCCAGACCCAGCTCGGCGATGGCGAAGACGGCGGAGGCGACGGCGGCGGCACCTGCCATGTCGCACTTCATGGTGGTCATGCTTTTGGTGGGCTTGATGGCAAGGCCGCCCGAGTCGAAGGTGATGCCCTTGCCGACGAAGGCAACGTGCTTCTTGGCTTTGGCCGGCGAGTAGCGCAGCGTGACCAGGCGCGGTCCCCGGGCCGAGCCGCCGCCAACTGTCAGGTGGCCGCCGAAGGCGCCCTTGGCCAGACCCATCTCGTCGAGCACCGCGACCTTGACGTCGCTGCCGATCGCGCGCTTCTTGATCTCGGCGGCGAACGTCTCCGGATAGAGCTCATTGGGGGCCTGGTTGACCAGGTCGCGGGCGTAGGTCATGGCCTTGCCCAGGGCGATTGCCCGCTTGATCGCTGCGCGCAGGTGCCGGTCACCTGCTGCCGGGGTCACCACGGTGAGCGACTTGACCGGAGCCGTGCCTGGGCCCGCGGCGGCACTGGTGATCGTGTACGCCCCGAACAATGCCCCTTCGGCCGCTGCAGCGGCCTCGGCCACGCTGTCTCCGGGTGCTTGTACAACGACCTTGGCCAAACCACTGAGCTGGCGCGTCGCAGACCCGACGGCACGCCGGATGGCTTCGGTGTGAAGGGCGGCACCCTTGGTGGCGACCTTGCCGGCGCCCGTCACGACGACCAGCGCCGCAGTCACGCCGGGCACCGAGACGAGCTTGACGACCTCGTCGGTGGCACCCTTGGCCTGCAGCGTTGACAGTGCCGATTCGAGGTGTGTGACGGCCACCTCACCCAACCCGTGTCCTGGTGCCAGAGCGGCACCGTTTTCGCTCTGGACCGAGACAACGACGAGAGCATCGCCCTTCAGCTCGGCGGCGGTACGGTCGGACACGGTCAACGTGGTCACGGTTATGTTCCTTCGAGTTCGTTGTTCGGACGGGGGCCGGATTGCCGCGCCATCGACGAGAGTCATTCGGGATACACCGCGAGAATACCGTCAGGACCGTGCGGATACGGTGAGCCTCATGACTGACTCCTCGCTCAAGACGTCTCCCCTTCACGACCGCCATGTGGCCCTTGGCGCCAAGATGGCGGACTTCGGCGGCTGGGAGATGCCGATCGAGTACCCCGGCGGTGGAGTGGTGCGCGAGCATACGGCGGTCCGTGAACGGGTGGGCATCTTCGACGTCAGCCACCTGGGCAAGGCGAGCGTCAAGGGGCCAGGCGCGGCGGCGTTCATCAACGCCTGTCTGACCAACGACCTGGGTCGCATCACCGAGGGCAAGGCGCAGTACACCCTGTGCTGTGACCAGGCGGGCGGGGTGGTCGATGACCTCATCGTCTATCTGCGAGCCGACGACGACATCTTCCTGATCCCCAACGCCGCCAACACTGCTGAGGTCGTGCGCCGGCTGCAGGCGGCAGCGCCCGCGGGCCTGCAGATCACCAACCTTCACCAGGGATATGGCGTTATCGCAGTTCAGGGCGCCAGGAGTGACGATGTTCTGGAAGGGCTCGGTCTGCCGACCGGCCACGAGTACATGTCGTTCGTCCAGGCCGACTGGAACGGCAAGCCGGTCATCGTCTGCCGTACCGGCTACACCGGCGAGCGTGGCTACGAGCTGGTCCCGCTCTGGGACGACGCACTGGCTCTTTGGGACGCCCTCATCGAGGCGGCCGCCCCCTACGAGGGACTGCCCTGCGGGCTTGGCGCTCGTGACACCCTGCGCACCGAGATGGGATACCCGTTGCATGGTCACGACCTGAGCCTGGACATCACGCCGGTACAGGCGCGGGCCGGCTGGGCCGTGGGCTGGAAGAAGGACGCGTTCTGGGGCAAGGATGCGCTCGTCGCGGAGAAGGCCGCAGGTCCGAAGCGGGTCAACTGGGGCCTGCTGGTCACCGGGCGCGGTATTCCGCGTTCACACTGCCAGGTCAAGGCCGCCGACGGGGCCATGCTGGGTGAGGTCACCTCCGGCACGTTCTCCCCAACCCTGAAACAGGGGATCGCCTTGGCACTGCTCGGCCCGGCGGCCAAGCTGGGTGACGAGGTCCTCATCGACGTACGTGGTCGCGACGTGTCAGCCACGGTCGTCAAGCCCCCTTTCGTCCAGGTCCAGGTCCACTGATATCGACCCATGACCAGTGACGTCGTGGGGCAGGGAACCGCTGCGGACCCGTGGGTGCTGAAGACCCCGCCGGGCACATCCGACTACGCCATGCACAAGGACGAGGCGTCCGACCCGCCACGCCTGGTGTGCACCGTGGGCAAGACCACGCTGTACTACCAGCTCCGGTGCCTCCAGGACCTTCACGCGATGCTGCGCGCGCACGGCGACTGGATGGAGCTGGGGTCGGCCGACGAGCAGAAACCGGCCAAGGAGGGCGCGGTCGAGGCCTGGGGTCGATCAGAGAGCAATCCGGTCGGCGGCTGGTACGGCCTGAAGAAGGGGCTCCGCGGCCGGTTCGGGAT
>Ga0066793_10000203_pt1 | contig 21466 bp, 17 predicted proteins | sample PersoiDNA2013189_FD_83876 | JGI IMG/M metagenome (GOLD analysis project Ga0066793, IMG submission 83876) | Permafrost soil microbial communities from the Arctic, to analyse light accelerated degradation of dissolved organic matter (DOM) -... | ecosystem: Environmental > Terrestrial > Soil >... | reverse complement strand
GTCGGGGTTCGCGTGGCTGTTATCGGCGACAGCGGATCGACAAACGGTTCGGACGCGCCCGAAGCGGCAACTTCGGAGCCAGCGGCAACTTCGGAAACCGGGGCAACCGTGGCCAGCCAGGCACCTGCGTCTGAGGCTGCTGCTCCGGTTTCACCCCCCCCGACGGCTGCGCCTGCGACTCCACCGGCCGCCGCGGTGGCCTCTGTCCGGTCAAGCGATGGTTTGGTCCTCTCACCGGTGGTTCGCAAACTGCTCAGCGAACACGGCATCGACGCCGGTTCGGTGACCGGAACCGGTCTCGGTGGCCGAATCACCAGGGACGACGTGGAGGCTGTCATCGCATCGGGAGGTTCCGCCGCTCCAATCGGGGGCACGGAGAAGCCAGTTGCAGTGCCTGACGCCGGCACGGCTCCGGCTCCGGTTGCCCGACCGCTGGCTACTGACGCGGCAGTTCCCCGTGGTGATGGCCTGGACGAGGTGTTGCCGTTCACCAATATTCGCCGTCGCACCGCCGAGCACATGGTGCGTTCCAAGGCCACCTCGGCCCACACTCTGATGGTGAAAGAGGTCGACTACGAACGAGTCGAGCGGGTACGCCGGTCTCACGGCGAGCGATTCAAGGCGGAGGAGGGATTCAGCCTCACCTACCTGCCTTTCGCGGCAAGGGCCACGGTGGAGGCGCTGGGCGATTTTCCTCACCTCAACGCGTCAGTTGGTGAAGATGCACTGATTGTTCATCACGATATCAACCTCGGGATTGCGGTTGACCTCGACAACGAGGGCCTCATCGTTCCGGTGGTGCACCACGCAGAAGAGTTGACGTTGCGGGGAATGGCTCGGCGCATCCACGAGGTGGCTCATCGTGCCCGCACCAAAACATTGAATGCGGACGACATCAGCGGAGGGACATTCTCGATCACCAACGCTGGTCCGTTCGGCACCATGCTGACCGGGGCGATCATCAATCAGCCGCAGGTGGCAATCCTCTCCACCGATGGTGTGTCGAGGAAACCCGTTGTGGTGGTGCTCCCCGATGGCAGTGAGTCGATAGCCATTCATTCGGTGGGATTGGCTGCGATGACCTTCGACCACCGTGCCGTCGACGGAGCCTACGTGGCACGCTTTTTGGCACGACTGTCAGAGATTCTGAACGAACGCGACTGGGCCGGAGAGCTCTGAGCCTGCCCATGAATGATTCGAGGAATTTCCGGTGAGGATCCGGTGGCTGGGGCGCGTACCGTATCGGGAGGCGTGGGCGCTGCAGCACTCACTGTGTCAGCTATCGCAAGACGACTATCTGTTGTTGCTAGAGCACAACCACGTCTACACGCTGGGCTCCCACGCCGATGTCGACCACATCCTGGTTGATCCGGCCTCAGTCGGAGCTGACACTGTCCAAACCGATCGTGGCGGAGATGTCACCTATCACGGTCCGGGACAACTGGTCGGCTACCCGATCGTAACGGTGGGCGCAGGACCACATCGCGGGCCTGAACACGTGCACCGGGTAGAGCAAGTGGTCATCGATGCGCTGGTGGCGTTGGGGATTCGACCGGGTACTGTCGGTCGGCTGGCTGGTTTCCCGGGGGTATGGGTCGGGCTCGACGAACCCGACCCATACGCTGAGGCGGGCGCCGAGCACGGTGGGAATGGCCCCCGCAAGATCTGCGCCATAGGAGTTCGTACGACTCATGGGCGGACCATGCATGGTTTTGCCCTCAATGCTCATCCTGAGCTGTCGATGTTTGACCACATCGTGCCGTGTGGCATCACCGACAAGCCGGTGACATCCCTGTTGGCGGAAGGCATCGATGTACCCATGAGTGAGGTCGTCGATGCGGTGATCGATGCGTCACTCGCGATGTGGGGTCCATTGCAGGATATCCAGCGGGTCACCGACGGTGTCGGTGTCGATGGGATCGCCGGTGGGGATGGTCGGGATGCCCGATCCACCGACATCGGGGTACCGGTCGCCTTGAGCCGGCCCTCAACCGGTGAACGCTCGCTCGATCGCAGGCTACGGCGTTCAGGCGTCGATCCGGACGCCGGGCTGGCAGTGAACGAGCGCAAGCCCGAGTGGTTACGGGTGCAGGCTCACATGGGGAATGACTATCTCGGATTGCGCCACCAGCTGCGCGATCTCAATCTTGTTACGGTATGCGAAGAGGCAGGCTGTCCAAATATCTATGAGTGCTGGTCGGACGGTACTGCCACATTCATGATCAACGGATCACGGTGCACGCGAGCGTGTGGGTTCTGCCAGGTAGATACCCGTCACCCTCTGCCCCTCGATCCCGATGAGCCCGAGCGGGTAAGTGAAGCCGTGGCTCGCATGGGCCTGGCTCATGCGGTGATTACCTGTGTAGCCCGGGATGATCTGGACGATGGTGGAGCCGGAGGGTTTGCCGAAGCCATCGAGGCGGTACGTAGGCGAAGCCCGAGGACGACCGTTGAGGTATTGATCTCTGACTGCAAGGGTAGTGAAAGCTCCTTGCGGACCATCTTCGATGTGCGCCCGGATGTCATGAATCACAACATCGAGACTGTGGCTCGTCTGCAGAGAGCGGTCCGTCCGTCCGCGGGCTATGCACGAAGCCTGGCCGTGCTGGCACGGGCCAAAGATGCGGGCCTCACCACCAAGTCGGGGATGATTCTCGGCATGGGAGAGCGTGAGGACGAGGTGTTGGCCACCCTGGCTGATTTGCGGGCGGTCGGTGTGGACATCGTGACAATGGGCCAGTATCTGCGGCCGAGCACCCACCACTTGCCGGTGGCCCGGTGGTGGCGACCCGAGGAGTTCGCCTTCTTGAGGGACGCGGGCATGGCTATGGGCTTCAACCATGTGCAGGCGTCACCCCTGACCCGGTCGAGCTATCACGCGCGAGAAGCAGCCGAGTCCTCTTCGCCCGGCGCGACAGGTACCCGCGTGGAGATAGCTGCGTCCGCATCGACCCGCGTGAAGGTTCTGTGACCGAACTCTCCAAACGGGCCCAAGCCTCCCGCATCGAACGGATCGCTCGGGTCCGAGAGAGAATGGAAGTACTCGGTGTCGATGTACTTTTGCTGTCTTTAGGTGCGGATCTACCCTGGCTCACCGGGTACCTGGCCATGCCGCTCGAGAGGCTCACGATGCTGGTCTTGCCGGTGAGAGGTGATCCAGTGCTGGTGGTGCCGGCGCTCGAGGCCGCTCGAGTGGCGATCGCCGAGGACGTGTTCGCCGTCCATCCGTGGTCCGACACCGAGGATCCGGTTGCCATTGTGGCCTCGATCGTCGCGGCTCGTACCGAGAGGAATGGCGAGGTGAACCGATTGCGGGTCGCCATCTCGGACCGGACATGGGCGGCGCCGGTGCTTGCCTTGCAGTCGGAGATCCCTCGGGCCGAATGGATCACCGGCTCCACCGTGACGTCGTCGATACGGGCGATCAAAGATGCCTTCGAACTCGAAGCATTGCGAGCGGCGTCCGGCGCCGCAGACCGCGTGGCTGCCATGCTCCAGCGGGGTGACATTCGACTGATCGGACGCCGAGAAGCCGATGTCTCGAACGACATCAGCACTTTGTTGCTGGCTGAGGGTCACGAGCGGGTGAATTTCGCCATTGTAGGTAGTGGGCCCAACGCTGCCAGTCCCCATCACGAACCGGGGTTGCGGATCATCGGGCCGAACGAGACGGTGGTGTGTGACTTCGGTGGCTCGTTGTCCCTCGATGGCGAAGTGGGTTACTGCTCCGATATCACCCGGACCGTTGTCACCGGCGCACCATCTGACGACATCCTTGATTGTTACGAGGTCCTATTGGAATCTCAGCAAACGGCGGTGGCGTCGGCACGAGCAGGAGTATCGGCCGAGGCGGTCGATGCCGTGGCCAGAAGCATCATCGACGATGCGGGTTATGGGGACCTATTCATCCACCGGACTGGGCACGGCATCGGGATCGAAGAACACGAGGATCCGTATCTGGTGGCGGGAAATGACGAGTTATTGCGGCCGGGGAACGCTTTTTCTGTCGAACCCGGCATCTACGCATCGGGTCGTTTCGGTATGCGACTCGAGGACATCGTGATCATCACGGAGGATGGCAATCCGGAATCGCTGAACACTGTCGACCATGCGTTGGTTGTCGTAGAGGCGTAGGGGAGGGGCCATGGATCTGGGCATTGATGGCAAGGTTGCAGTGGTGGTCGCTGGATCTCGCGGACTTGGCTTCGCCACGGCCCAGGCGTTGGCAGCTGAAGGTGTGCGCCTGGTGGTGTCGGCGCGAGGTGAGGATGCACTGGCCTCGGCGGCGTCATCGCTGCGTGCTTTTGGTGTCGACGTGGCCACGGTGGTGGCCGATAGCGCTGATCCAGACGTCCCGGCGCGCTTGGTGAGCACAGCTGTCGAACAGTTCGGTGGCTTGGATATCGTGGTGGCGAATGCCGGTGGGCCCCCACCCGGTCGTTCTCTCGAAGTCACCGAAGCACAACTCGACTCCGCTCTCAATCTGAACCTCCGGTCATCGATTCGGCTGATTCAGTCGTCAGTGCCGGTACTTCGTCAACGAGGATGGGGCCGGATCTGCTGCATCACGTCCTACTCGGTGGTGCAACCGGTGCCTTCGCTGGCCTTGTCCAATACTGCACGGGTGGGCCTGTGGGCCTGGGCAAAGACAGCCGCCCAGGACCTGGCATCCGACCAGAGTGGCATCACTCTGAACCTGGCGTGTCCCGGGCCTCACGCCACGGATCGCATGAAAGAGCTGGGTGGGTCCGGAGTGATGGGTGACCCGGCCGATTTCGGGAAGATCGTCGCCTTCCTGTGCTCGCAACCCGCTGCCTTCGTCAACGGGGCAGCCGTCGTGGTTGATGGTGGTGCCACGTTGGCGCTTTGATCAGCGGGCGACCCGGCCATTGGAAATCATCGGCTCTCGCGATTCCCGTCGGCCGCCCTCGGGGTCACCTGTCGGGTGAAGGCCAACTCCGGGCACGAGACGCCCGGATTGCACCGTGTACGACATGTAGTCGCTGCCGTGAACACCCAAGAGGTAGGGATCCTCGACCTTGCACACGACCAGTTTGGGTAGCCACGCCAGGCCCTCGACCGAATGAGGGTTCGGTTCGGTTCCTCAAGCGTTCGTTCAGTACTCATAGTTCGTTTTCGACACGCGGCGTCGACTAGCTCCGAAGAACGGCCATCAACGGATGCGTTGGGCTGTGTGGATTGTCCATGCGGTTCCGTCCCAGTAGCGGATCACTCCCGGGTCACCCGAAGGGTCCGGCAACCAGCCGGCTTGGGGTGCCCCGGATGGCGGTGCGACGGTAGGCGGAGGACTCTCGGGACCGCCGAATCGGGGTAAGCCAGCGAACTCGCGGCCGTGAACGGACGATGCTGGGGGTATGGCATTTGTAACAAGTGGATCAGCGGTGATGGATCCGCCACCGGAAGCGGAGGCACCAAAGGAAGGAGCTAAAGGAGTCGGACCCGCTGAATGCTCGGATGTCGCACCGGAAAATCCAGCTGGTCCGGTCCCATCGTGAGCAACGTCAGCGTCGTAGTGGCTGCCTGAAGCCGCTTTGCGCTTCTTGAAGTTTCGTCCCTGGATTATCCTCCTCACCAACAAAATGACGAGGAGGACAGCGGCAACTCCAATGGCCATCATTTCGACGCTGAGTGGTTTGTGAAGTCCTGGAACTGTTATTGCCCGGATTGCCGCGGGTGCATGGATCATTGATGCTCATCGTAATGAGCGGGGGGAGCAAGCATGCAGCGAGCCATTACCTTGCTGCGTTGCGCTGCTGGTGTTACATCAGTTCAGCGCTTGGCTGAACGCGTGGCAACGTGGGATGTCCAGGACTCCCCATCCCAGTAGCGGATCACGTCAGGCGACCCAGACGGGTCGGGGAGCCACGCCTGGAGCGTTTCCGGGACGGGTTCGTCGAGGCGGCCGACGGGTGTCGCTGCCGTGCCCGTGTTTGCCCGCTCGGGTGATTGGATGGTTGTTTGAACGACATTCGCTTTTTCGATCACCGGCTCAAAAACGGGCTCGAACGCCAGCTCAATGACTGGCTCGGACACCGACTTGAAGACGGCTGCCGGATCGAACAACGGCTCAATGACTGGCGGGTGTTCGTGCTCGTCCGCAGTTTGGGCCTCGACAGGCTCAAACACCGGTTTGATGATTGGTACTTCATCTGAATCGGCCGGCACAGGCTGGAACACCGGCTCGATGACAGGTTCGGAATTCGGCTCTAAGACAGGTACAACCACCCGTTAAAGGACCGCCACCGGTTCAGTGACTGGCTCTTCTTCTGTCTCGGCCACGGGTCCCGCCACGGGTTCCACGAGCCCCGTCTCGAATGCCGGCTCCAACTTGGACTCGTCAGCATCTGCTTCGACCATCGGCCCGCGTACCGGACGAATAGTGTAGTTAGGGCCAGCACGGCCCATCGTGGCGACGACCCGGTCGGTCTCCCTCGGAACAGCGTCCAATGAAGTGCATCGACGGCGTCGCCGATTGCGACGGCGTCCAGTTGCCAGCCACCCAATCGCAGCCAGCGCTACCAAGCCGCCGATGATCGCCAACACCTTGGGAAGTCGGCTCCCGTGGTTAGAGCCGGAAGTGGAGGCTGTGGGCGGAGATCCGGTGGAATCGACACCCAAAGAATGCTGGGTGGCGACGTACTGCTGAAAGCTCACGGCAATGGCATCCGATGGGTTGAGGGCGGCTGAATTGTTCGCGGCTGTCGATGATGCCAATTGCACGATAGCGACGTACGAACCGGATCTAAATAACACAACCTGCTCGGTCACCCGGGTGCGTGACGTAATCGAAATGGTGTATCCGTGTGCTCCCGGAATACTGGGAACGGAAAAACTAGAGGCGGCTCCGGATGGCTGATACGGCTTCTGTGATCCGGAGGCAAATGACGCAGCATCACTCGAGTTGGGAATGCGATAGAGGGTGACCACGATGTCGTTGGCCCCCTTCCCGGGTCCGAGGATGTCGGTCCAAAGCCGAAGGTACGCGCCGAACCCTTGTTGATTGGCCAATGCGTTAAATCGGTCCTCCGCCTGCTGTGGGTTCGACGACAGCGCACCCAGCTCGGCGGCCGTGAGCGGTCCATTGGAGGGTCCGGGAACCGCAGCTGTGAAGTTGGCCAGCGGGTGTTGGATCACAACCGATTCGATGGCCGGGTACGACGTGGCCATCAATATCGCCAATGAATTCCCACCCGTTCCTCCGGCAACTCCCGTAGCTGATGCCGCCTGTGGAGCAAGGAGCATCCCAATCGACACCAGAAATGCCACGACGCTTACGAACCCGAGGGCAGGCAGCCTCGATCGATGAGATCTCAATTACTGGCTCTTAAGCGACGAAGTACTTGGCTTGGGGGTGATGGCAGATGATGGCTGTAGTCGACTGCTCAGGGTGGAGCTGGAATCCCTCGCTGACCTCGACCCCGATGCGATCGGCGCCAAGCAGATCAACCACCTTGGCGTTGTCCTCCAGGTCGGGACATGCCGGGTAGCCCCACGAATATCGGCCGCCGCGGTATTTCTGGCGGAACAGTCCAGCCAGGGAGGGTCCGTCTTCGTCGGCGTATCCCAGTTCCTCCCTGATCCGGTGATGCCAGTATTCGGCCAATGACTCGGCCATCTCCACGCCGAGCCCGTGCAGATAGAGATAGTTCTGGTATTCGTTGGCGGCGAAGAGACGAGCCGTCTCCTCGGACACCCTGCGACCCATGGTCACCACCTGGAAGCTGGCAAAGTCCTCTGCTCCAGAGTCGACGGGTCGAAAGAAATCACTGATGCAGAAATACGGATCATCGACCTGGCGGGGGAAAGTGAATCGCATCCACTCCGACGAGCGGCTCTCGTCCTTGAAGATGACCAGGTCGTTTCCGTCTGCATTGGCAGCGAAGTGACCCCAGGCGACCTGTGGAACGAGAAGCTGATCCGCCTTGGCATCAGCCAGCCGTGATCGGAGCAGCCCCCTGACCCGATCCTTGAAGGCACCGTCGTCCTCCCCGTTCTCGGGTCGGTATCCCCACTGATTGCGAAACAACGCTGTCTCATTGATGTAGGTGGCGATGTCGTCGATGGCGATGCCCTTGGCTATGCGATTACCGACAAACGGAGGCGTAAACAACGGGTTGTCCATGGCGACATGAGGAGATCTGGTCGGGAGGACGTCCCCCCGTTCGAGGGCTTCCTTCGCCTTCTGTTTACGCTGCTCGCTTTTGCGGGGCCCGAGGTCCCGTCCGCCCAGGGCACGACCGAATTCCGGGTCGTCCTCGCCGGTCCGGTTCAACTCGATCAACCTGTCCATGGTGCGGAGACCCTCGAAGGCGTCCTTGCCGTAGAACAGTCTTCCCTCGTACACCGACCGAAGGTCACGTTCGACGTAGGTGCGTGTCAATGCCGCTCCGCCCAAAATGACCGGGATGTTCGAAAGACCCCGCCGGTTCAATTCGTCGAGGTTGTCCCGCATGATGAGAGTTGACTTCACCAAGAGACCGCTCATGCCGATTGCGTCGGCACCGGACTCTTCGAGGGCATTGACCATGTCCACGATGCCGACCTTGATGCCCAGGTTCTTCACGGTGTAGCCGTTGTTGGTCAGAATGATGTCGACCAGGTTCTTCCCAATGTCATGGACGTCACCCTTGACGGTCGCCAGCACCATGGTGCCCTTGCCGCCCTGGTCGGACTTCTCCATGTGAGGCTCGAGATAGGCGACGGCAGTTTTCATTGTTTCGGCCGAGCCCAGGACGAACGGCAGTTGCATCTCACCGGCACCGAATAGCTCGCCCACCGTTTTCATGCCGGCCAGCAGCATGTCGTTCACGATGCTCAGTGGCGCCATACCTGCGGCCATTGCTTCATCGAGGTCAGATTCAAGACCATTGCGGTCACCATCGATGATCCGGTGTTCGAGCCGTTGTCCAACCGGCCACCCTGATCGGTCCTCCACGGTGGAGACCGAGAACGTGGAGGCGCCTTCGAACAGATCGAGCAGTTCGGTCAACGGGTCGTACCCATCGCGGCGACGGTCATAGATCAGGTCGAGGCATACCTCCTCGGCCCGCTCGTCGACTTTCGAAAGCGGAAGGATCTTGGACGCATGCACGATTGCCGCATCGAGGCCTGCCTCCACGCACTCGTGGAGGAAGACTGAATTGAGGACCTGGCGAGCCGCGGGGTTGAGCCCGAACGAAACATCGGAAAGGCCGAACACGGTATAGACGCCGGGAAGCTCGGCTTTGATGCGACGGATGCCTTCGATGGTCTCGATGCCGTCACGTCGGCTCTCTTCCATGCCGGTGGACAAGGGAAGCGCCAAGGGGTCAAACAGGAGGTCAGATGGACGGAGTCCGTATCGTTCGGTGGCAATGTCATGGATGGCCTTGGCGGCACGGACCTTCCAATCGGCGGTCCGAGCCTGACCCTCGGTGTCGATGCACGTGCACACCACAGCGGCCCCGAACTCCTTGGCCAAGGTGAGGACCTTGTCGAAGCGGGTACCAGGTGCATCACCATCTTCGAGGTTGATCGAGTTTATGACCGCCCGCCCGCCGATCCACGCCAGAGCTGCTTCGACCACCGGGGCCTCGGTGGAGTCGACCATGAGGGGCGCGGTCGACTGGGTGGCAAAGCGAGATGCCACCGCTTCCATATCCGCCACACCGTCGGCACCTACGTAGTCCACGCACACATCGATGAGATGTGAGCCCTCCTTGACCTGGTCGCGTGCCATGGCGACGCATGTATCCCAGTCTTTTTCGAGCATGGCGTCGCGGAATTTCTTTGAACCGTTGGCGTTGGTTCGCTCTCCGATCACCAGGACCGATGCATCCTGGGTGAAGGGAACTGCCGTATAGATCGAGGTGGCCCCGGGTTCGGGTTCGGGGTTTCGGGTGGCGGGAGTGAGATCGGCGCACGCCTTCACCACCGCCGACAGATGGGAGGGCAGGGTGCCACAGCACCCTCCGATGACCGACACACCGAGTTCGCTCACGAACTGGCGGTGGAACTCTGCCAACTGCTCCGGTGTCAGGTCGTAGTGCATCGCCCCATCGACAACGGAGGGAAGGCCGGCGTTAGGAAGGCAGGTCACCGGAATGGAGGCATGCGCGGTGAGGTGACGCAACGGCTCGAACATTTCAGATGGCCCGGTGGCACAGTTCAGTCCGATGAGGTCGATATCCATGGCTTCGAGGGCGCAGAGGGCGGCGCCGATCTCGGTGCCGGGAAGCATGGTGCCGGTCAGTTCGATCGTGACCTGCACCTGAATAGGGATGTGCCGACCCGCTGCTCGCATCGCCCGCCGTGCCCCGTTGATGGCTGCTTTCGCCTGAAGTAGGTCGAAGACGGTCTCGATGACGATCAGGTCGACCCTTCCCTCAAGAAGCCCGACCGCCTGCTCTTCGTAGGCGTCCCGCAGGTCGGCGTAGGGGATTTGGCCCAGGGTGGGGAATTTGGTCCCGGGACCGATGCTTCCGGCCACCCAGCGGGGTCGATCAGGGGTGGAAAAATCATCGGCGGCCTGCCGGGCTAGGAGGGCGGCGGCCACATTCAGCTCGTGGACCCGGTGGGCCTGGCCGTACTCGGCGAGTACCGGCCCGAAGGCACCGAAGGTGTCGGTCTCGACCACATCGCAACCGACCTCGAAGAATGAGCGGTGAACCCGGTCGACGGCATCGGGTCGGCTAACAACCAGCAATTCGTTGCAGCCTTCTAAGTCTGGGCCGCCGAAGTCATCAGCCGTCAGTTCGGCCAGTTGAAGGTTGGTACCCATGGCGCCGTCGAAAATGACCACGCGGTCTGAAACGGCGCGCAGGTAGCTGGAATCAGATGAGTCGATCTTGGTCATGGCTGACCCAGGATACTGGCCTTCAGCCTGCCCGACTTCCGGGATCGCTTAACATTCCTTGGGTGATGTGGGCATGGTGAGGATCTATACGAAGACAGGCGACGACGGCACGACCGGCCTTCTGTATGGGGGACGCGTGCCCAAGGACTCCTTGGTGATGCAGATCAACGGTGCGGTGGACGAAGCCCAGGCGTCGATGGGCATGGCCCGAGCCGAGGCCGAATCCGGATCCGAGCTCGACCAACTGCTCGTAGGACTTGAGCGGGATCTCTATGTGCTCATGGCCGAGGTGGCGACCGACCCCTCCAAACGGGCGAAGCTGGTAGCGGGTACAACCCTGGTCACGGCAGACATGGTGGTGGTCCTCGAGGCCCGCATTGATGAGTTGATCGCCCGGTTCGACATGCCGGCAGAATTTGTAATTCCTGGAGCGACCCGGGTGTCAGCCGCGCTCGATGTCGCCCGCACCGTCGTGCGCCGTGCGGAGCGCCTCGCGGTAGTGCACCCGGTTGATGGGTCCCTGGTCGGGCAGTATCTCAATCGGCTGTCCGATCTCCTGTGGGCGGTGGCCCGATGGACCGAAGGCGACGAGCATCTCCTGGCCCGGGATTCGGCCCGAAAGTCCCGAAGGGCGCCGGGGACACCCAGAGCGCCGAACGACGAAAATGCAGGGAGTGCCGGCACGTTGCTGCCCGGTGACGACGAAGGGGAGCAGTCTTGAAGGTCGAGACCACAGCCGCCACGGTGCGGGTGGAGGAGTTTGTGGCGGTAGGGGTGCCGGTGTTCACTGGTGCTGACGGTCCGCACCTGGGGCCGGGCGTGGCATCCGCCATCACCGGCATGGCCAGTACTGCGGCTCTCGATGCCGCCTGGTGCAAGCGTCAGGACTTCACCGGGAAGGTGGGTGAGACCCTCGTGTTCCATGCGGCCGGTGCTACCCCGATCCGGTCTTCGCCCTCTGAAGGTGATGCACTGATTCCCGAGACGGATCCCCCGACCGCAATGGTGCTGGTGGGGCTCGGAGGAGAAACCAAGCTCGTCGGCGATGCCGGCTTGGAGACATTGCGCCGGGGGACAGCAGCATTCATTCGGGCAGCGGGCTCCGGGGATGCAGCCGCGTTCGTGCTGCCTCGAGAGCTGGTCCTCCCACTACATCGGGTGAGCGCGGCTGTGGCCGAGGGAGCGCTCCTGGGGTCGTATCGATATGACGCCTTTCGGACAGCTGAACCGCCGGCTGGACTGGGTCGCTTGGTAGTCATCACTGAATCACCCGCGGAGGAACTCGCCGCGGCGGAAGGGAGTGCCCGAGGTGCCCGGATTGCTGAAGCGGTAAGCCTGGCGCGCGACCTGGTGAACGAACCGCCGAGTTCCTTGACCCCACAGAAGTTCGCCGAGCTGTTTGTCCAACGATTCAGCGATGTTCCAGAGCTGTCCATCGAGGTGTGGGACGAGGACCGGATTGCGTCGGAGAAGCTGGGCGGTCTACTTGGTGTCGCACGTGGATCGACCCAGCCACCACGGTTGGTGAAGGCCGAGTACCACCCGGCAGATCCGATTGACGTTGATGGTCGAACCCCTCACGTCGTATTGGTGGGTAAGGGCATCACCTTCGACTCGGGTGGGCTCTCACTGAAGACTTCCGGAGGCATGGAGACCATGAAGACAGATATGGGCGGCGCAGCCGCGGTGATGTGCGCACTAGACGCCATTGCGGCCTTGAACGCTCGCATCCGGGTGACTGTGATGACACCCCTTACCGAAAACATGCCGAGCGGTTCCGCCATCAAGCCAAGTGACGTGTTGACTGCTCGGAACGGCAAGACCATCGAAGTCCTCAACACCGATGCTGAAGGTCGCCTCGTACTGGCTGATGCCCTATCACTGGCGGTGGAGTCCGGCGCTGACGCCATCATCGACCTGGCCACGCTCACCGGTGCCGCCGTGGTCGCACTGGGCAAGGAGATCGCCGGACTTCTCGGAAACGACGAAGGGTTGATGGAGCAGGTGAAGGCGGCGAGCGAGCGGTCCGGCGAGCCGGTGTGGCCACTTCCTCTTCCCGACGACTACCGCAATCACATCGACTCCGAGGTGGCGGACATGCGGAACGTCGGTCGACCTGGTCAGGCCGGGAGTATTTCTGCGGCCTTGCTACTACGCGAGTTCGTCGGCGATGTGCCGTGGGCCCATCTCGACATTGCCGGGCCGGCGCGCTCAGACGAGAACCTCCGGTACCTCACCAAGGGCGGCACCGGTTTCGGAGTCAGGATGCTGGTGGAACTGGTGACCTCGGAGGAGTTCGCCGCTTCGCTGGTTCGAAAGCGCCGCCCCGATCAGTAGGTCCGTACTCCGGGGGCCCGGCCCACCGGCCGTCGTAAGTACTAGCCGACGGTATCGACGTCAGCTCACCGATGACAGAAACTCCAACAGGGCGACGTTGGTCTCTTCGGGTCGTTCCTGTTGGACCCAGTGGCCGGCTCCCTCGATGAGGGTTGTCCCTCGGAAGTCGGGCAGGGCTTCGGCCATCGCGTCGAGTCCTCCCGGGGTCATGGCGATCACCGGGTCAGCCGAGCCCGAGATGAAAGCGGTGGGCATGGAGAGCACCGAGGCGGGAATCTCGTGAGTCCTCTGCCAATTGGCATCGATATTGCGGTAGAAGCTCAGGGGGCCGAAGAATCCGCTGGCTGCGAATGCCTCGGCGTACACGTCCACGTCGCCCTCGGTGATCCAGGGCGGGAGTTTGTCCGGAGCCTCGGCCAGCGAGTCGAGGAAACCGGTCCCCTCTGCCGGCAAGTCGAGTGTCAAACTGCCCAAGCCCAATGCGTCACCCGAAGCTGACCACAGCATGTTGCGCAGAAAGTGCCGGGGGTCGGCTTCCAACTCCTTTTCCGCCGGGCCTACCGGCTGGAAGTAGAGGATGTAGAAGAATTTGCCGACGAAGATGGCTTTGAAGATCTCTGTCGGCGGCATGGGGGACTGCAGGAAGGGAACGCTCATATTGCATAGCGAAGACATCCGTTGTGGATGGATGCGCGCCATTTCCCAGAGGATCATCGCCCCCCAGTCGTGGCCGGAGAATGCCGCCTGCTCGTAGCCGTAATGGTCCAGCAGGCCACACAGGTCGGCGATGATCCGATCGGCGCCGTAGGCGGAGACATCACCTGTGGGATGGGTGCTCCCGCCGTACCCGCGCAGGTCAGGAACGAGAACCCGGTAACCGGCATCGGCCAGGGCATCGAACTGGTGCCGCCACGAATACCAGAGCTCGGGGAAACCGTGGCATAGCACCACGGGCGGACCATCGGCTGATCCGCTTTCGGCAACGTGAAGTTCGATCCCGTTGGTGGGAATCTGGTGATGGGTGATTTCGCTCATAGTTCCTCAGACCTTGGCCGACTTGGCTTCTTTTTCTTCGGCATGCTTCTGGATGGCCGACATAATGGCCGATCCGGCGGCACCGATGAATGCCGGACGGTTTTCGGCCGCCCAGTCTCGGCTGGCCGTAAGCGAACTTGCTGATCCCTGGAACTGAGGCACCACGTAACGCGACATCAGTTCGTAGGAGTGCCGGGTGGCGTCGGTGTCGGCCCACTCGTGCCCCATGGTGAGGAAGGTGCCAAATCCACCCGACTGTTCACGCAAGCGGCTGATTTGGTTGATTGCGTCTTCGGGGGTCCCGATGACTGCGAAGCCCGAAGCGTTGAGGGCATCGACCAGAGATGAGTGGTCGGTGGTATCGGGGGCGAGCGGTAGAGCGGCCACTCTCTGGAAGTAGTCGACCCACTGGTCCAGACCGAACTCCACGTCGGCAATGGCCTGTTCTTTGGTGTCGGCAAGGTGCATTGGGCCTACCAGGCGCCACTTGCTCCGGTCCACCGTGGTCCCGAACTCTGCAGACCGCTCTTCCATCACTTTCCAATGCAGGCCGAGGGCATCGAAGCCACCGGCCGAGGTGGCCCCGATGGAGAGGAGGCTGCAGCCGAAGCGCCCGGCCGCCCGGGGACCGGACGGTGATACCTGGGCGGCCACGGCCACTTCAGGGAATGGACGCTGGTACGGGCGCATCTGCAGACGTGCCCCTACCAGTTTGAACCAATCGGTTTCATAATCGACGGGCTCGTCGCCCGTCAGAAGCAGGAGGATTGCCTCGAGTGACTCCTCCATCATGTCCCGCTGCTTCGCCACCTCGATGCCCATCATGAAGGCGTCAGAAGGGAGGGCACCAGGGCCGACACCGATCATCAGACGCCCTCGGGTGAGGTGATCGAGTAACACCAGTCGGTCGGCCAGCATGAAGGGATGGTGGTACGGCAGGGACGAGACCCCGGTTCCTAATCGGATGTGACGGGTTCTCTGAGCGACGGCAGCGATGAATACCTCGGGTGAAGCGATGATCTCGTAGCCGGCGGAGTGATGTTCGCCGATCCAGGCTTCGTCAAAGCCGAGCTGGTCGAGATGCTCGATCAGCTGCATATCCCGCTCGAGCGCCAGAGTGGGATTTTGCCCGACCGGATGGAATGGGGCCAGGAAGATCCCGAATTTCAGGTGTTCTCCGGCATTCAGAGTGGTCATGGATCCTGTGTTCCTCTCTAGTTCTCTTACGTCTGCGGAGTGATGAGAATTTTTCCGTGCTCACCGGGCGTGCGCAGGGTTTCGAACGCTCCGGGGGTTTCATCGAGACCGAACGCGTCTGTCACCAGCAGCTCGGCACCGGGCACACCGCTGGCTAGGCGCTCCAGAGTGGCCGCGTACTCGGCCGGGGAATAGCCGAAGGAGAAGCGGAATTCCAACTCCTTGGCTACGGCGAAAAACGGCTCGATCGAATCGGCGTGCATACACACGCCGACCACCACGATGCGGCTGCGCGGAGGGGCCTCTTCGATGATGCCCTGCAACATGCCGGGCACACCTACCGCTTCGAAGATCACCGGATTCTTCAGATCGGCGCCCATCATGACTGCGCCGGCATATTCCATGATGGTCACCGGCACTCCGAATGATGCCCAACGGTCGTGCGGCGACGACACCGCCGGGTCGATGACTTCATCGGCGCCAAATGCTTCGGCCAATCGCCGTCGGGTCGGCGAGAAGTCCGCCGCCAGCACGGGACCGTGGTTGCGCCCTTTGAGCGCGGCGATAACCGCCAGACCCACCGGACCGCACCCGACGACAAGGCACGGCTGATCGGGCCGGAGGTCGGCCAGGCCGACCGCGTGCTCTCCGACTGCCAACGGCTCGGTGAGGGCGGCGATGTTTGTCTCGAGCGAGTCGGGGACCGGCAGCAGGAGAGCTTCTTGAAGGACCATACGTTCAGCCAACGCGCCTGGGTACCGGTTTGAATATCCGATCTGTTCGACTCCCCCCTCTCCAATGATGATCGGCACCGAGCAGACCCGGGTGCCCACCGGCAAGGTGCCGGCGGTATCCGGACCGTGCTCGAGGATCTCGGCACAGAATTCGTGTCCGAAAACGGTATCGGCGGAAGCATCGAGAGAAGGTGCTCCCACCCGGTCGAGGAGACCTGCGAAGTTGGTGAAGTCAGCCAATGCGTGGAGATCAGATCCGCAGATGCCTGTCGACAACGGGCGGACGAGGACATGACCCGAACCCGGTGTCGGATCTTCCACATCGACAACATCCAGCCGACCGTCTCGGGTCACTACAGCTCGCATGTTCCTCCCCCACACCGAGCGATCGACATCCTGGTGTCCCATCGCTTCGTTCGCCGGTGAGTTTCACACACCGGCTGGCGCTCGGGCCATTCGATGCCGGATCGAGCCGCCCGGCGCCGTTGATCCGGCCGTACCGACCGCCGCCACTACGGGGGCATCGATGGGGGGCGGCCTCCCGCACTCGAGGGATCGAGCTGACGGGTCGCTTACGCCACCCGTCCGTGGGTGTGGGCCTTGCCGACCAGCTCGCCAAGAGTCAGGTTCAAGTGACCGACTTCGGTAACCAGGCCATCGATGCGAGACGAGAGGAGATCGAATTTGACGTCGATCTTGTTGTCGAGCGCATCGACCCGGGCGCCGATTGCATCGACCCGGCGGTCGAGCACGTCGACCCTCCCACCGAGCGATGCCATCGCGTGAAGAATCAGGGCCGTAGCGATGCCGCCGCCCGCGATCACGACACCGATGAGAGTCCAGACCTGAATTTCCACTTCCATCACGATACTTCCCTGTCCGGAGGGCCGGAGGTGGCCCCCAACGCACAACCTCCGCGCCGAATGGCACCGCTCAGTCCGCGGATGCCTCCGTCACCCTCACCGCGTTTTCGGCGGCTTGAAACGCCACCGCCGGGTGGAACTGCCACTCACCCAGGCGCCGTTCGATCTCTTCCCTGTCGTATCCCGAGGCGGCGAGGCCAGCCGCCAGGCGTCTGGCGCGGCGGCGCATCTGTTCGGGTTCGGGGAGACGTTGTTCGGCCAGCCAGGCCCGGTGGCTCTGTTGGAGAGATTCGGGCAATCGGTTGAGGTGACGCAGGGGTAGCGGCGGGATGCGGGTACGGACAGCCAGGCAACCGGTTCCGTGGGACCGGGCCAACTCGAAGGTGGAGAGGCGATGAAGAGCGCGCCGGAACGGAGAGTTCTTTCCCATGCGGTCACCGAGGCCCAGGGATCGGGCCGTTTCGGAGAGATGGAGATCGAATCCATCCGCGTTGACCTCGAACCCGTAGGACATCCGGCGAAGAAGCCACGTCGTTGATGGGCCGAGGATTCCAAGCCAGTAGAGCTCGACGTAACGCGAACAGGGATGGACGCCATGCGGGTCGGCGATCGGATCTTTCCACGGAACGACCCGGAGGGTATCGGAGGTGCAGATAGGTGGTCGAGATGGGGGATTCGATTCGTCGTCGACCGGCGATTCGGCGTCGACCGGTGAGAATGTGACGGTGGATGTGGCCATGGGTACCTCCCGAGTGCAGGTATGGAGGTGCATTGATAAGTTCTGAAATGGCGAACCGCCAAGCACCGAGTTGACCTGCACAGGGTGCCGATCCGACCTTGCCGAGCACCTGGCCAGTTACCTGCTCGGGATCGAGGCAGATTCTCCTCCCGCGGCAATCGCCCGCCAGGTACTACCTCCGGTTGGCCGATCACTCGAAGCGATCAGAGCGTGTCAATCTCCGTGGAGGGCCCGATGAAGGGTGGTCGTGGCCAGCAAGAATGGCGGGGGGTAGACCCGCCAGCTGCTCGAAAGTGGCCATCAACGGGGAGGCGGTGATCTCGGCGCGTTGAGCCGGGTCGGTCGCATGGTGGTCCCAGAACCACCGCATGGCGGCAGTTGTCAGAAAGTAGCCCGAGGCGAACTTCTTGTAGGAGCCCGTTCCTCTTCGATGGGCCAAGTCGATCAGGTCGAGCAGTTTGGCAGTGGCGGTTTGGCGGTTTGGCGGTTTGGCGGTGGCGTCGACGAAGGCCTGGGCGGCCGATTCAAAAACGGGCTGGTAGGTCATCAAGGAACCCCCGTTTGATCATGTTCACGCCTGATTCGAGCGTAGCTGGCGCTGGAATCAGGACGCCGTACGCCGTCCATGTCGACCAGGCTGGCTTACCAGCGCCCACGGTGGACGACGTCGATGATCGGCCGGCTTTGGCGAGAGAGCGACGAAGACGGTGGATCGGGTTGGGCCGCCTCACCCAGCAGCACTGCCCCGAGCCACCGGTACCGGTCGGGAACGCCGAGAGCCGAGCGCAGGGCGGACTCACCCCTGAAATTGCCGAGGAAGGCAGCGCCGATTCCCTCGTCGGTTGCCCGGAGCAAAAGGGCCATGACGGCGTAGGCGGCGTCCACAAACCAGAAAGGCACCACCCATTCGACCTCCGCACCGTCGCTTCGGGCTTTGTCAGGCTCGCGATACCGGGACACGTAGGCCTCGGGATCCACAAAGGGCAGTACGACGACCGGGGCCCGAGATAGACCCTCAATTCGCCGCGAGGTGGAACGCCACACTTCATCGGTGGTGGCCTCCCAGTACCGCGCCGTCTCAGCTGGTCCTTCGAGGATGACGAACTCCCGGCCTTGGGTATTGCCGGCCGACGGTGCTCGTAGGGCGTCGGCCAGCATCGAATCCAACAAGCCCGAAGGCAGCTGCCGACCGGAGAAGTTCCTGGTCATCCGGCGCCGCCGGACCGCCTCGCTCAGTTCCATGTCGACATCATTGTCCGACGCCACCGTCACCCGACACCCGGATCGGGACCGCTGGCCTGGTGATCGGAGCCCATGCCGGTGCTGGAACTCCCAAAGACGGGAATGTTGACCCCGCTGGTAGGGTTTATACCTGTGTCCGATCGCAGTTGAGGAGTGTGGAGGGCCGGTCACGACCGGTTCACCTCCGCCGAACAAGGATAGTGATTGCTGTGCCTACCTTCAGAGAGATGTTGGCCAAGGCCAAGGCGGCGGTGCGGGAGATCGACCCAGCCCAGGCCGAACAGGAGCTGTCTGCCGATAAGGCAGTGGTGCTAGACGTGCGTGAGCCCGATGAGTATGAACAGGGTGCACTCCCTGGGGCGGTTCACATCCCGCGTGGCACCCTCGAGACCTCGGTGGAGGGGCGGATCCCCGACAAGTCATCCCATCTGGTGGTGTACTGCGCCGGCGGGACCCGCTCGGCATTCGCGGCGAAGACGCTTCAGGAACTGGGCTATACCGATGTGGCTTCGGTCATCGGGGGATTCAATCGTTGGAAGGATGAGGGACGGGAGTGGTCGGCACCCCGATCGCTCACTTCCGAACAGCGGAACCGCTACCAACGCCATCTGCTCCTGCCCGAGATCGGTGAGGCTGGCCAGCTGAAACTGCTCGATTCGAAGGTGTTGTTGCTCGGCGCCGGGGGCCTTGGGTCACCGGCTGCCCTGTACCTGGCAGCGGCCGGCGTGGGGACCATCGGCATCATCGACATGGACGTGGTCGATGCCTCAAACCTTCAACGCCAGATCCTGCACAACACCGACCGGATCGGTGATCGGAAGGTCGACTCGGCCAAGAAGACTCTGACGTTGATGAACCCCGACGTGAATGTGGTCACCTACGACGTCCGGCTCGGGGCCGACAATGTCCTCGACATCATCGACGGGTACGACGTCATCGTGGACGGGACCGACAACTTCCCGACCCGATACCTGGTCAACGATGCCTCCCTGGTGAAGCGAATCCCGGTGGTCCACGGGTCGATCTTCCGGTTCGAGGGTCAGGCCACCGTGTTCAACCCGTACGTGGGCCCGTGTTACCGCTGCATGATCCCCGAGCCGCCTCCGGCCGAACTGGCCCCCAGTTGCTCAGAAGCTGGTGTGCTGGGTGTGCTGTGCGGGATCATCGGTTCGCTGCAAGGCATCGAAGCTGTGAAGATCCTTCTCGGCCTGGGTGAGACCCTTCAGGGAAGGCTGATGGCCTATGACGCCCTCGAGCAGAGCTTTCGGACCTTTAAGGTTCATCGCGATCCCAACTGCCCGACCTGTGGTCCCAACGCCGGTGAGATAGTGATCGCCGAATACGACGAACTGTGTATGCCTCACGTGGTGGCGCCACCCGCCGGATCGTAGACGTATCTACGTGCGGCTCGGGTGACGGCTGCTCGGGTTCAGGGTCGGGTCTCCGCCCCAAGCGCTTCGGGGTCCGGTGTCGCGCTGCGGACCTGATGAACCAATGACGGTTACGAGGTGGCGAGGCCACCGTGGCGGCAAAGAGCTGCGTCCCAGGGAGTCCGCTGCTAATGGAGAGACCGACGTAGCCGGCGTCTTGAGCGGCAAACGGGGCCGACCCGGTGCAACTGGCTGAAACTGGCACGCCGGGGGTATTAAAAAAGGTATTACGAGGGGACATATGAACACCGGAATGAAACCGTCGTAAAGGGTTGCCGTTACGACGGTTTCGCCGATCAGGACAGGCGCAAGCGTTATCAACTGCAACGTGATGCCGGTGAAGGTTTCGGCCTTCGGAAGCACTTGTTCCAGGGCCGTGCCGGCGGTCCCCTCAGGAAGGGGAGTGGGCTGAGCCGCGAGGTAGCCGGATAATGGGAGATAGGCGCTGGGACCGATGACAGTCGGGTCGAGAGTCACCTGTCCGGAAGACTCGAATGTTGCTCCTGACCCACTGGGACCGGTCGGCCCAGTGGGACCACTGGGACCGGTTGCTCCGGTGGTTCCGGGAGGACCGGTTGCTCCGGTGGTTCCGGGAGGACCGGTTGCTCCGGTGGTTCCGGGAGGACCGGCCGGGCCGACGAGGCTGAGCCATGCAGGCCAAACCCCGGAGGCCTTGGGACCGTAGAGCTTGCCTGCTTGGGTGTCGACGTACACGTCACCGTCGCTTCCCAATGTGCTTGGAGGAGCGCCAGTCCCACTCAGCAGGCTGCATCCGGCTGGTCCGGGCGCACCCGTCGCTCCGGTAGCTCCGGTTATTCCAGTCGCCCCGCTCGGCCCCGTCGCCCCGGTCGCACCCGTCGCCCCGGGCAGGCCGATTAATCCGGTCGGACCGATCGGACCCGTCGTCCCGGGTTGGAGTCCGGATCCTGGCTGCCTTGGATCGTCTGGGGTGGCCAGCGCATGCGAAGCGACCTGCCTTCCCCAACGAAGCCCCGGTGAACCTCAGGCTCCGGAAACCGTAACCTGTCACATAT
>Ga0066793_10000202_pt1 | contig 21517 bp, 22 predicted proteins | sample PersoiDNA2013189_FD_83876 | JGI IMG/M metagenome (GOLD analysis project Ga0066793, IMG submission 83876) | Permafrost soil microbial communities from the Arctic, to analyse light accelerated degradation of dissolved organic matter (DOM) -... | ecosystem: Environmental > Terrestrial > Soil >... | reverse complement strand
CCGGTGGGGGATTTTGAGTGGGCGGAACAGGGCTCGAACCTGCGACCTCATCTGTGTAAGAGATGCGCTCTGACCAACTGAGCTACCCGCCCGTGCTTTTTATTATAATCTGTGTTTTTTGTTTCGACAACCTGGAGTTCCTATGCAATTTATCCGTTATCAAGTTGGCTCACAGTTGCCCAGTTATGGATGGGTCTTAGGTGATAAGGTCGGCGCGGTTGAAGGCTCTTTGTTTGGGCAATATCGACGATTGGAAGCCAATCTCCCATTATCCGCCGTGCGGTTATTAGCCCCGGTTGAACCGACCAAAATCGTGTGTATCGGGCGCAATTATATCGAACATGCGCGCGAGCACGACGCTGAAGTACCCGAAATTCCTCTTATTTTCTTAAAACCCCCTTCCGCGGTGATTGGCCCAGGTGAGAATATTATCCTTCCCCCTCAATCCCAGCGCGTCGAACATGAAGCCGAGCTGGTCATCGTCATGGGTAAGACCTGTCGCTGGGTTTCCGCCGAAGCGGCTTTAGATTACGTTTTTGGTTATACCGTTGGTCTGGATATCACCGCGCGTGATTTGCAGCGCCGCGACGGTCAATGGACGCGTGGTAAAGGGTTCGATTCTTTCTGCCCATTAGGACCCTGGATCGAAACCGAATTAGATCCTTCCGATGCCTTGATCACCTGTCATGTCAATGAGGCCATGCGCCAGATGGCCTCAACGCGGGATATGGTATTTACCGTACGCCAGATATTGGCCTTCATTTCGTCGGTGATGACGCTCTTGCCGGGCGATGTGGTCATGACCGGTACTCCCGCCGGTGTCGGTCCCCTGATCTCTGGAGATATCGTCAGGGTCACCATCGAAGGCATCGGCACTTTACAAAATCCGGTGGCTCTGCCTGGATGATTTCGAACCGCGATAAAAATTCTGCAGTAGCCTCTTTAAAGACTCATATTGACCATGGTATAATCTAGTACAATTGTAACTACTCAAGCTCGCGTAAAAAAGATCCGAATTTGAGGTATTTGCGGGTGCGAAGCAACCACAAACACCTCAAATTCGGCAACTTTCACCTCGTGGTTGAGCAGTTACGTGAAATCATCTTCCCCATCTAAGATGGTAACCTGAGGAGAATATTTATGTCAGGACATTCCCATTGGGCAACAATCAAGCGTAAAAAAGGCGCGGCCGACGCCAAACGCGGTCAGGCCTTTACACGCTTGGCGCGAGAGATTGTGATGGCAGCACGTATAGGAGGCGGTGACCCCGACATGAACGTCCATCTTCAGCTCGCCATCGAACGCGCTCGAGCTGAGAATATGCCAAAAGACAACATTGATCGGGCGATTAAGCGCGGCACCGGTGATAGTAAGGATGGCCTGGTCCTTGAACAGGTTTTTTATGAGGGTTATGCCGGGCACGGGATTGCACTCATGATGGAGACCGTCACAGAAAATCGCAATCGTACCGTATCCGACGTACGCCACCTTCTCAGCCGGGGAGGTGGAAATATGGGTGAAGCGGGTTCAGTTGGCTGGCAATTTAGCCGGGTTTCTTATTTCTCCCTTCCAACCGCGGGGCACGACCCAGACGCCATTTTTGAATTGGCCGTTGAAGCCGGAGCCAATGACGTCAACGTCGATGACGAAACCATCGAGATCATCGGCCCGGTGGAATCCTTCAAATCTATCGGCGATCGATTACACAAGTCTGGAATAACCCCTTCAGAAGCCAATTTACGCATGATCCCCAACCAGGAAATTGAATTGAGCGTCGATGAAACTCTTTCCGTGTTGAAAACCATCGAAGCTCTGGAAGAACTGGATGATGTGCAAGCGGTGTATTCAAATATGAAATTAACTGATGAAGCCATGGCGGCGCTCGAAGCTGATTAACCTGCCATGTTGGTTATTGGCATCGATCCAGGTACAGCAACGACCGGTTTTGGTCTGATTACTGAAACAACTTCTGGCAATCTTCAGGCAGTCCACTACGGCGCTATCATTACCCCCCCCAACATGCCTATGCCTAACAGGCTTTTATTGATCTATCAAAGCCTGAAAGAAATCCTTATTCTCCACCACCCTGACACCGGAGCGGTGGAAAAGCTGTTTTTTCAGAAGAATGCCAAGACCGCGCTGACTGTGAGCCAGGCACGCGGGGTCATTCTGATGACGTTGGCTGAATATGGGATTCCGATCGGCGAATACTCACCTCTCGACGTCAAAAATGCGGTGGTGGGATATGGTGGGGCAGATAAAAACCAGGTGCAGCAAATGGTCAAAGCTATCTTGAACCTGGCGGAGATCCCCAAACCGGATGATACCGCCGACGCTTTAGCCATTGCCATCTGCCATCACAGCAGCATGCGTTACCAGAATTCGATCCTATTGGCTTCCACCTGATACCTGAAAGAACACATGGCAGCCACCACCAGTCCGTCGAACCCAAAAATCAAATGGATCCGCAAACTGCGCGACCGAAAAGAACGGGAAAGCAGCGGACTATTTTATATTGAAGGTCTGCGTATCGTTGCGGAAGCTGTCCAGCTACAAGCGAGTTTTGAGTTCCTGATCGTCGCCCCCGAGTTATTAACCAGCCCATTTGGGAGGAATCTGTTACAGGAACGTTTTATAGCTGCTATCCCAGTATTAGAAGTTTCTACCGAAACCTTTAAAAATTTTGCGTTGAAAGATGGCCCGCAGGGGATTGCCGCGGTACTGCGCCAAAGCTGGCTCCCACTCGATCGAGTTGAATTGAAAACAGGTCAGAGCTGGGTAGCCTTGGATGCCGTGCAAGATCCGGGCAACCTGGGAACCATCCTGCGTACGCACGACTCGGTGGGTGGCCTGGGGGTCATTTTATTGGATCACGCCACTGATCCGTATGACCCCACATCGGTGCGCGCCAGTATGGGAGCGCTTTTCTCGCAAAAGTTGGTTAAAACTGATTTCAACACCTTTTCTCGTTGGAAAAAAGAACACTGTTATTCACTAATCGGAACTTCTGGCGCAGCCAAGCACGATTATCACACCTTTATTTACCCAGATCCTTGTATTTTGTTAATGGGCAGCGAAAGAGAAGGTCTAAAAGACCACCATCTCCAACTCTGTGATAATATTATAAAAATACCCCTGGTTGGGAGAAGCGATTCACTCAACCTGGCCATCGCTACAGCCGTCGTTTTATATGAAGTTTATAACCAAAAGCGGGATCGATCTTGATTGCCTCTATTGCCGGTGAAATCAGTGAAATAACTAACGATAGCCTGGTCATCGTGTTAGGTGGTCTTGGGCTGCGGGTCTATGTACCCTCGCCTATCCGGAATCGCCTCCGTGAAGGCGAGCGAACCAGCTTAAGCACATACCTCGTTGTCAGGGAAGATGCGCTCAGCCTTTATGGTTTCGATAATACCGAAGATAGAGATTTTTTTGTCCTGATCCTCGGGGTCAATGGGGTTGGTCCTCGCACAGCCTTAGCGGTCTTATCCGTTTTAACCCCCGATGCCATCCGGCGGGCCGTGGTGAGTGAACAAAGTGAAGTGTTCAGCCGGGTGCCGGGGGTAGGCAAAAAGACGGCGCAAAAGATACTCCTGCACTTACAGGGACGCATCCACGGAGAATCCATCCCGGGTCTGGGGACGCCGGAATCAGTGGTTGAAACAGAGGTCCTGTCTGCTTTAACCAGTTTAGGATACAGTGTGGTAGAAGCCCAGACTGCAATCCAGGCGATCCCTAAAGATACCCCTCCGGATATTGAAACCCGCCTGCGTCTGGCTTTGCAATATTTTTCGTAACGTCTCAGGCTCGTGTGAAAAAGATCCGAATTTGAGGTGTAGGCGCTTACTTGGTAAGCGCCTACACCTCAAATTCGGCAACTTTCACCCGAAGGCTGAGGTGAAACTATTTTTCACGCTAATTATTATCCAGGAAGGATCAGGCCTCACGTTATGCCTTATTTTTCAAGGGAACTTGGGATCGATTTAGGCACGCTCAATACTGTGGTGGCGGAAGGTAAACAGATCTTGTTACAAGAACCGACCGTGGTTGCCATCGTCGTTAACGAACAAAAGATGGTCGAATGGGGCAAGGTGGCCCGCGATATGCTGGGTCGTGTCCCTGAAAATATCGAGGTCACCCGCCCATTACAGCATGGGGTTATTGCCGATTACGAAATCACTGAAAACCTGCTCAAATCATTAATCAAAAAAGTAAGCGGCCCTATGCTTTTCTTCCGCCCGAGGATCATGATCACAGTTCCTTACGGGGTGACCAGCGTCGAGTCGCGTGCTGTGCGCGAGGCCGGTTTAGGCGCGGGCAGCCGAGACGTATACCTTATTCAGCAGCCGCTGGCAGCCGCCCTGGGGATTGACTTGCCCATTAGCACCCCATCGGGTAATATGCTTATTTGCCTGGGGGGAGGCACAACCCAGGCCGCAGTATTGGCTATGAATGGAATTGTCTCCGCTGAGACAACGCATACCGCCGGCCTAAAAATGGATGATGCCATTATCGTTTATATCCGTAAGAAATATGGCCTGGTTATTGGCCAACCCACCGCCGAACAATTAAAAATGAGGATCGGCGCTGCCATTCCCCAGGATGAACAGGGAACTATGGAAATTCAGGGGCAGGATCAGGTATCCGGTTTACCCCGCCCTGCCACACTGACCACCGACGAAATTGCGGACGCACTGCAAGAACCACTCAACGACATTATTTCTACTTCGCGGCGCGTGTTGGAAAAAACTCCCCCAGAGCTGATTTCCGATATCATCGACCGTGGGGTAGCTTTGTGCGGCGGCGGCGCGCTACTAAGGGGCATCGATAAATTCTTGACCAAAGCGTTGGGCATCCCGGCTTACCTCGTCGATAACCCAAGCACTTGCACGGCCGAAGGCGCGGCCCGCGGCCTTGCGATGCGCGAAGTTCTCAAGCGCAATCTTCCTTCTGCTTAACCAAGCTTGGGGACGGTGTAATGTCCTTCCCGATCAGCCAGAATTGTTCCGATAGCCAGCCAGTCCCCTTAGGGTTGGGAAAGTTGATCGCGCCCTATCCATTAAACCGGCGCAGCCATCATTATTGGCAGGCAATCGCCGGTTTCGTGTTTTTTTTCATACTCGGGGTTAGCCTGTTGGCAGCCGGAGGACTTTCTACTTATTCTTCCGTCACCCAATTCGGTCCCAGCGTCACCTGGAAAATGATGCAATGGCCATTTTTCCTGGGCGCTTTTTCCGTGCTCATTGGTTTGATTATTTGTTTAAGGTTTTTGGCATTTCGCCGCCAATCCATCGAATTATATGAATTTGGGTTTATCTATCGACAGGGAATAAATTATCTCTCCTGGCGGTGGGATGAGATTTCCACGATCCAGGTAAAAGTGGACCGGCAGTCATTCGGCATCCTGTTTGGGCAGGTCCAACACCGCTACCGTCTAACCAGTCCGGTACACAAGGACCTGGTTTTGGATGACCGCTTCAGCCAGGTCGAAAAATTCGTCGAACGGGTTCAACTGGTTGTCTTTCCAAAACATTATGCACAGGCCGCCCAGGTTTATAACCAGGGGAACCTGCTCGAATTTGGACCGATTAGTTTAAATAAAACGGGTATCAAAATCAAACAAAAGGATTATACCTGGGAGGCCGTTGGCACTGCTCAGGTCAGCCAGGGTTATCTTGTTTTCCCCCTCCAAGGCAATCAATTACCGGGCGGTTTACGCACTGCGGTTGAGCTAATCCCCAATTTTGAAGTTTTGGTCGCGATCTTAAAATATATCTCGAAATGGCAGTCCACCTGAGCGGGAACCTGCCAGAGCCGGCGGATCAATCCAGGTAATACGTCATGCGTTGTAAATGGATCACCGGGTCGATGTGCTGCACATGCACGTCGGTCGGCACATTTAATGTCACTGGGGCGTAATTTAAAATCGCTTTAATCCCCGCCTTAATCAATAAATCAGCCACGGATTGAGCTGCCTGGGGTGGGACCGTCACCATGGCCACCACGATTTTTGCTGCTTGAATAGATGGGACAAGCTGGGAGATATCCTGGATGACGAATGACCCTAAACTGTTCCCGATTTTCGCTGGGTCCGAATCGAACACCATTTGAATGATAAAGCCACAATCTTTAAATCCCTGATAACGGGCGATAGCGTGACCCAGGTCGCCTGCGCCTACCAGGACCATATCCCAGACCCGATCCACTTTTAATATTTTTTGTAATTCCTCGATCAAATAAGGGACCGTATAACCTGTACCTTGTTTCCCGAATTCGCCAAATTGGGACAGGTCTTTGCGAATCTGGGCCGCCGAGATGCCCAGGTAATTGCCCAGTTCCTGGGAAGAAGTCTTATTAATCCCTTCTGAGGCCATATTTTGCAGCGCGCGCAAGTACCTTGGAAGCCGGCCGACAATGATGTCTGGTATCCCTATTTGATCCATCTTTACTTCCCTTTGTCTATTCAATCCTAATACCGGTTGTTGGTTATCCTCTATCTTTTTGATTAATTGTAACTGCTCAGGCCCCTATGAAAAAGCCTCGAATTTGTGGTGTTTGTGGGTACTTCGTACCCACAAACACCACAAATTCGGCATCTTTCTTGGCATGGCTGAGTAGATAAAGATAATTTATCACAAATATGAACATTGTGCAAACCACCACAAGATCATAATGAATTTTAATTCTAAATAGATTATATAGGCACATTTTACAGAAAATTTGGCATAATATGTTATATAAAATGAGCCGTGTCATTTATATAGCTTCAATTTTAATCAAGACCCATATTTGCGTTACAAATTAGATGGTGCTAAACTATTATAACTATTCAGGAGGAGAATATGACCGCTGGGAAAATTATCCTATATATTGTCGCTGGCTTGATGATCATTTTTGGCTTTTTATTCATCTTAGGGGCTGGTGGAGCAGGTGGGGGAGGGGCCGGCTGGGTTATCATAGGCATCATCTTATGGGCAGTCGCCTTTGGCGCCATCTTTCTTGCCTCCCGGCTGCGCACAGCCGGTGGTGACACACAAAACATTACTTATAAGGTTGATTTACCCGCCAATTTGAGTATGGATACCTTAAAGTGCAAATCTTGTGGTGGGACGCTTGCCCCCGAAAATATCGCCATGGTCGCGGGCGCACCCGTGGTCACCTGTCCATATTGCAAAACCACTTACCAGCTTACCGAACAACCTAAATGGTAAACCCGATGGCTAAGAAAATCTTCCTTTCCTTAGCAATCGTTCTGTTTCTGGTCGGATCAATAACCAGCGGGGTTAAGGCAACCCATGATTCGTTCAGCCTGGATCGCCTGGTCGTGGTCACGACGATCAATAAAGATGGCACGATGTCCGTCGATTACACCTTTGACTTCACCCACAGTCAAGGGGCCGACCCGCTGGATTATGTCGATGTGGGCCTGCCGGTGAGTGATTATGATCTCCACAGCATCACGGCGGATGTAAATGGCCATTCCATTTCGGATATCCAAAAATCGGGTTATGTCGATATTGGCGTAGCGCTTGGGCTGGGAGAGTACGCGATCCAACCGGGTCAGACCGGACGGGTACATACCCCCATTGGCGCCGTTAAGAAGATGATTTATCCGTATACCTTTATCAACGGCGCCCAAAACTTTTCATCTAAACTTATGGGTGATGTGACATCCTTCACCAATGGGATCACTAACGCCACCAACCCCCACCTCCGCCTTCAAAAAGCAGCGGTGGTGGATCTCACAGCGGAGGCTGTGCCTGTGCAGGTCGTGCCTGCGCTTGCGCCGGGGGTGGACGCTGAACAAGGTCTCATCAATGGGCTGAAACCATATTTTACATTAATGAATAGGGATTTCTGAAATGAGATTTCTTAGGAAAAAAAGAATGACGATTAAAAACAAGGGTTTCCGGTTGATCACCTGCATGTCAATAGTCATGCTTTTGCTGACCTTTACCGTTAATAATGTTTCAGCCGCGGATTATTACTTTGCGGTCGACCGGCTGGTGGCAAATGTTTATTTCAATAACCAGGGGATTATGTCGGTAGACTATGTTTATGATTTTGCCAACCAGACCTCCGGCGCTCCCATCGATTTTGTGGACATCGGCCTACCCACTACCTCGTATGATCTAAGCAGTGTCAAAGCGGATATCAATGGGAAAGCCATCAATGATATTCAGATCTCGACCTACGTCAGTGGTATCACCCTGGGATTGGGCGGAGACGCGATCCAACCCGGCCAAAAAGGGACGGTGCACGTCCTAATCGGTACGATTCGTTCTACACTTTACCCCAATAAGAGCAATGGAAAAGATGACGCCAGTTTTAACTTCGTACCCAATTATTTTGGGCAGCAATACGTCACCGGGAGCACGGATGAGACCGTTTCAATTCACCTTCCCCCCGGCATCAAATCCACCGAACCGACATACTTTTCCCCCAAACAGTGGCCCGGAGATGCCACACCTCAGACTAGCTACGATGATCAAAATCGGGTGACTTATACCTGGCAAGCCGCCAATGCGAACGGTTATACCAGCTATTATTTTGGAGCTTCGTTCCCTGCCAGTTACGTACCGGCCTCCGCCATTGTCATCAAGCCAACCCCTGAACCCAATACCGGGTCAAGCTCAAATTCATCCGGCGGGAATAATTGCTGGGTCTTTTACGTCGTCATATTTTTCCTTGTTGTTGTTTTCAGCTCCTTTGGTGGAAAGTCGGCCTCTCAGGCCACCCGGTTAGCTTACTTGCCTCCCAAAATTTCGGTTGAAGGGCACGGCATCAAACGGGGTCTCACCGCCGTGGAAGCAGCTATCCTGATGCAGTTGCCCCTGGACAAAGTACTGACCATGATCTTGTTTGGCGTGATTAAAAAGGGGGCAGCCACGGTAGTCACCAAAGAACCGCTTAAGCTGGAAATCGCCTCGCCGGTCCCTGAGGGCTTATACCCGTATGAAGTTGAGTTCACCAATGCTTTTAAGAGTGGAACGATCAGTAATCAGCGTTTAGCGCTGCAAACCATGATGGTAAACCTGGTGAAAAATATCTCTGAAAAGATGAAAGGTTTTAGCCAGAAAGAAACTTTGGATTATTACCAGGATATCATGCGCCGGGCCTGGAATGAAGTCGAAACCGCCGGCACACCCGAGGTGAAAAGTCAGAAATTTGATGAGGGCCTCGAATGGACCATGCTCGACCGCCAGTTCAACGACCGCACGCGCACCGTTTTTGGCCCGAATCCGGTATTTATCCCCATGTGGTGGGGCCGGTTCGATCCGGTTTACCGTGGGCAGGCTTCTGTGGGTTCCGTTGGCCCCTTGATGCCGACAATATCGCAGCCGTTCGGCACGGGAGCTTCTTCGTCAACAGGTTCCATGCCGAGCTTGCCCGGCTCTGACTTTGCCGCCTCAGTGATCAACGGCTCTTCTACCTTCGCGGCCGGAGCGATCGGCGATTTAACCACGTTTACCGGGGGCATCACATCTAAAACCAACCCCGCGCCTCCTTCATCCTCAGGTGGTTCTCACGGGGGTGGCGGTCATTGCGCGTGTGCCTGCGCTTGTGCTGGCTGCGCTTGCGCCTGTGCCGGTGGTGGGCGCTAAACAATTAATTTAAAGGTTAAAGCGATGTCAATTACCGATAATCTGAAAATATCCTTCCAAAATATAGGTGGAAAGTTATTCAAAGGGACCATTAAGTTACCAGATCCCGGCCTATACCATTACCGCAGAGAGGGAGATGGTGGAAAAGTACGCCTGCACCTGCGCCTTGATCCGGACGGCCAGGGTCTCTTAATGGTTAATGCCAACCGGGTTTTTCACCTCAACCCTACAGCGGCTTTAATGGCCTACCTGAACCTGGAAGAAATGCCCGAAGATCAGGTGATCCAGAGTATTACCCGCCGGTATCACGTTTCAAACACCCAGGCCAGAGCCGATTACGAAGTGATCTCTGCCCAGGTTAAAGAGCTGATCCGTCCCGATGGAGCCTGTCCGATCTGTGACCTGGACCTTGAAACAACGGCGCCGTTCACTGCCCGGCCATCCGCCCCTTATCGGATGGATTTGGTTCTGACTTACCGCTGCAATAACAATTGTACCCATTGTTATAATGCCAGGCCGCGCAACTACCCGGAAATCAAGACGGAAGATTGGATCCGCATCCTCGATGGGTTATGGAAATTGGGCATTCCCCATATTGTTTTCACCGGGGGTGAGCCTACCCTGCGCGATGACTTGCCCGAATTAATTGCCCACGCTGAAAAGAACGGTCAGATTACCGGGATCAACACCAATGGCCGCAAACTCAGCAATCCGGCCTATCTAAAAAGCCTGGTGGAGGCCGGTCTGGATCACGTACAAATTACATTCGAATCACATGACCCGACTATCCATGACAAAATGGTAAGCGCGCATGGCGCATGGCAGCAGACTGTCGCCGGCCTGCGCAATGCACTCGCCACTCCATTGTATGTGATGACCAATACGACCCTACTCAGTGATAACAGCCCGACGTTGTCTGAGACATTAGATACCCTCGCGTATATCGGCGTGCCTACGGTGGGATTAAATGCGCTCATTTACTCTGGACGAGGTTTGAATGTCGGCAGCGGCATCAAAGAAAGCGAACTGCCACCTATGCTGGACCTGGCCCGCCAGAAAACCGATGCGCATGGCCAACGCCTGATCTGGTACACACCCACCCAATACTGCCATTTTGATCCTGTTCAAATGGAATTGGGAGTTAAAGGCTGCACAGCCGCATTGTATAACATGGCGATAGAACCAGATGGGGCGGTCATTCCCTGCCAGTCCTATTACCACCCTTTAGGCAATATCATGACCGATTCGTGGGATTCTATTTGGAATCATGGGTTAGCGGTTAGCCTCCGTGAAAGGAAAAATGCGCCGGTTGAGTGCTCTACCTGCCAGCTTCTCCCCGAATGTGGTGGAGGGTGCCCCCTTGCGCGCCACGCGATGAATGCTGAACTTCCGAAACCTGAACCATTTCTTATGTCTTAACCAAGCTTCTGTCATCATTCATAAAAAGTTGAGGAACTATGAACAGATTGCGGGATACATACCGTCGGATCTTTCCCAAAAAGCAGCCTCTTCCATCCGGCATCTATCATTATCAGACACCCCAAGATGCCAGCCAACAATATCGCTTGCACCTGCGCCTAGAACCTGATGGTTTAGGCGTGTTAATTGTCAACGCAAAGACTGTTCTTCACCTGAACCAGACAGCAGCGGAATATGCTTATTATGTCATCAAGCAAACCCCCGAGGATGAGGTCAGCCGAGAAATGTCGCGCCGTTACCACGTCAGGCGCGCCCAGGCCCTCACCGATTTCCAAACGTTACGCGGTCAATTGGACACACTCGTCCATACACCCGACCTGGATCCGGTTACATTCCTCGATTTTGAAAGACGCGATCCGTATGCGACTGAGCTATCCGCGCCTTATCGCCTGGATTGCGCCATCACTTTCCGGGTTTCAACTTCATCAGAACCCGATGCAGCCCCAGTCGATCGCGTCCGGCGCGAGCTGGTAACAACCGAGTGGCAGACGATCATGGATAAAGCCTGGGCAGCCGGCATCCCTCACGTGGTTTTCACCGGCGGAGAACCCACCCTCCGTCCAGATTTACCAGAATTAATCGCTTATGCCGAAAAGTTGGGTCTGGTGAGTGGTGTGTTGAGTGATGGCCTGCGTTTGGCCGAGACGAAATATTTGCAGAACCTCTTACAGAGTGGTTTAGACCATTTATTGATCGTCCTCCAGCCAGAGGAAGAACAATCCTGGGAAGCTTTAAAAGATGTGTTGGTTGAAGACATCTTCACAACCGTCCATGTCACTCTCACTCCAGACAATCAAGAAACGATCCCGGTTCTGCTCAAACGGCTGGCCGATATGGGAGTCAAATCGCTTTCTCTCAGCGCGAGCAACGTTGGGTTGGCTGAAAGCCTGAAAGCGGCCAGGTCAACCGCGGCTAATCTAAATCTGCCATTAGAATGGGATCTGCCGGTGCCATACTCATCATTCCACCCTATAGCGCTTGAATTGGCCGAACAGGCCACCCCCGCCCAGGGAGCCGGTAAAGCCTGGCTTTACGTCGAACCGGATGGCGTAGTCTTGCCTGCCCAAGGCATCAACCAGGTGATGGGTAACCTCCTGGTCGACGCGTGGGAGACGATCTGGAAAAACCGGCCTCAGCGTGAGTTTTAACTGGCACGATCGTTTTTTACAACAGGCCCGCTGGACTATAGCAATCCGTCAGAGCCTGTACCAACGTGCCAATCTGGCATCTGCCCGGCGTGTGATAGAAATAGGCAGCGGGACCGGTGTGTTGACCGGAGAGCTGGTTGGATACACCCGGGCGGTCAGTTTTGGCCTGGAAATCGATCCTGATAGGCTTCAGCAGGCAAAGAAATTTGATCCCCGTACCCGCTTTATCGCCGGGGATGCTTACCACACACCATTTTCCAGCCAACAATTTGACCTGGCTTTCTGTCATTATTTTCTATTGTGGGCCAGCCAACCCGTCGACGCCATCCGAGAAATGCGTCGTTTGACCCGGCATGGAGGTAGCGTATTGGCGCTGGCCGAGCCAGATTATGGCGGACGCATCGATTACCCCACACCCCTCGAACAGATAGGCCTCATGCAAATCGAATCACTCCGCCGCCAGGGCGCCGATCCATATATTGGCAGAAAGCTGGCCGATTTCTTCCACCAGGCAGGTTTGATCCAGGTTGAGACCGGTGTTCTGGGTGGGCTGTGGACACAAACCGAAGATGTCGCTTCACTCCAATCTGAATGGGATACTTTAGCTCAGGATCTGCAACTGACTGGCGAAACAGTAGACCTGCCATTTTTGAAAGCCATGGATATCGACGCAAGGCAGAGTGGAAAGAGGATTCTGTTTGTGCCCACTTTTTATGCCTGGGGCATCGTGCCAGATTGAATTTCTAATCAAATTCGGCAACTTTCACCTCCCGGCTGAGCAGTTACTCAAAATCAATATAAATGGTTATCCCGTGGAAATGGCCGTATTTTGGGGTGTGGGCGCGCGTATCCGCGCTCACACTCCAAAATATGGAGATTCACCCCGGCAATTCCCTAAAACTCTATAAAATAACCTCAGAATGTTGGTGAATATCGGTTAAATTAGCTTTTCTGTTGTAAAATCAATGTATGGAGATTCAAATTGGTATTGCCAAAATAAACAAGTACGCTTCCTCTGAAAGTGGGGATACGCTTGAAGTGGTCGAACGCCCAAATGGAGGGTTATCTGTCGTCCTGGCGGATGGACAGACTACAGGCAGAGGCGCTAAGGTTATCTCGAACATGGTTGTACGCAAAGTGATCAGCCTGCTGGCTGAAGGGGTCAGAGATGGGGCCGCTGCCAGGGCATCTTCCGATTATCTTTTCACCGAACGCAACGGAAAAGTTACCGCAACATTAAATATTCTCTCGGCTGACCTTCAGACCAACACCCTGGTCATCAGCCGGAATAATCCCGCCCCAGTTTTCCTGGCTATGGGAGATCGCGTAGATTGCCTGGGAACAGAAAGCTCATCGATTGGCACATCGCGTAATATTCGCCCATCCATTTGCGAGCTTCCACTGGAAAGTGGGCTAACCGTGGTAGCCTTTACGGACGGCTTGATCCATGCGGGCGAACTTTATGGTAACCAGTTGGACGTGTGCATGATCCTCGAAGGTATTTTGGAAGAACAAGAGCCCACCCCTCAAGAAATTGCCGATACTTTGTTGGCGAACGCGATTCGCCTGGATGAAAGCCGCCCTTCCGATGATATCAGTGTGGTCGTTTTGAAGACTATGCCTCTGCGAGGCGATTTGGTGCGCAGGATGGCGATCCGATTACCTGTAGGTTTGGATTAAATCATTGTAACTGCTCAAGCCCCTTTGAAAAAGGAATAACAAACGACAAAATCCCTTGTGGGGTCATGGAACATCAGGCGAATTCATTGGTGATTGGAATAGTTGGCCCTTGCGCCGCGGGAAAATCGACCCTGATAAAAAACCTGGCAATCTATAAACTCAATATCCACCACATTGCCCAGGAACATTCTTATGTCGCGGATATGTGGCAGCGCATAACAAACCCCGATCGGCTGATATTTTTGGATGCTTCCTTTCCTGTGACCAATGCCAGACGACAGCACGATTGCACACTGGATGATTACCTGGAGCAGCATCACCGCCTCCGGCATGCGCGCCAGCACGCTGATCTTTACCTTCTTACCGATCGGTTAACCCCTGAAGAAGTAGTCGATCATGTGCTTCACTTTTTGGGAATTGAACCGGGGGGATTAAAAATCTGAGACACCCATTCTTCCACTCTATTCATATCACCCTAATACGGGTATAATCTTCCTTTGCCGCCAGCTTAAGGCTGGCATTTTTGTGAATTGGAGGCCTTGAACGCATGAGTCAACGTAATTATGGGCTGCTTATTTTCATCGTTCTACTGACCGCCGCTGTCATTTGGATCGATTTGCCGAACAATCCTGGTATCCATATCTTCGGTATCAACCGGAATTTAGATCCCCAGCTTGGCCTTGATCTTCGCGGTGGTTTGGAAGTGTTACTCGAAGCCGACGTACCAGCAAGCCAAACTGTAACCGATCAATCTATACAGGATGCCAGAGCGATTTTGGAAAACCGCAGCAATGCGCTAGGGGTCAGCGAAGTGACCTTCCAGGTATCTGGTGCGAGAAGAATTGTCGGCGAATTTCCTGGGATCACGAACCAGGACCAGGTTATTGAGGTTTTAAAACAGGTTGGTCAGCTTACCTTTGTTCCAATGGGTCAAACCCCTTTGCAGGAAGGCACTAAGATCAAAGTTGATCTGACCACTGTGGGCAAACCAGCCGGAGAAGCAACCCCTTTACCTCTCGCAACCAGCGCAGTTACACCCACCGCCACCCTATCTGCTTCACCAACAGCGGCAGCCAGCCCAACCTCAACCGTTGCAACCACGAGCACCCCCGTGGTCGCACAGACACCTACATCCAATTCGCCAACCTATAATGCATTAATGACGGGCACCCAATTAAGCAGCGTGGGTGTAACCAGGGATACCCTCGGAGAATATGTCATTAGCTTCACGCTCAATGATGCCGGTAAAACCCTGTTTGCCGATTACACCACCAAGCACGTCAAGGATTTTTTAGGAATCGTTCTGGATGGGGTCGTTATCTCAAGCCCCCAGGTCATTAACCCAATTACCACCGGCAGCGGTCAGATTACAGGGAAGTTCACTTATGACAGCGCCAATGCCCTGGCAGTGCAATTACGTTACGGCTCATTACCTATCCCGTTGAAAATCCTCCAAACCCGTTCAATTGGGGCCACACTCGGTCAGGACTCAATTCGCAAAAGCGCCATCGCCGGTATCCTCGGCATGGCCGTGGTCATCTTGTTCATGGGTCTTTATTACCGGCTCCCGGGTGTTTTAGCTGACCTGGCCCTGGCAATTTATGTATTGACCACTTTTGCCATCTACAAGATGATCCCCGTTACCTTGTCGTTACCCGGTATCGCCGGCTTTGTATTAAGCGTTGGGGTGGCTGTGGATGCCAACATCTTGATTTTCGAGCGGCTCAAAGAAGAACTGCGTGCCGGGCGCACCTTGAGTCAGGCCATTGACCTGGGTTGGCAGCGAGCCTGGCCTTCTATTCGTGACTCGAACATCTCAACCCTCATCACCTGCATCATTCTGTTCTGGTTTGGCAATACGTTCGGCGCCAGCCTGGTCAAAGGTTTCTCCTTAACTCTGGCCCTGGGTATTCTGGTCAGCTTGTTTACCGCCATCGTCGTCACCCGGACCTTCTTACATTTGGTGCTTGATAATCTGAAACTAACCGAACATCCCAACTGGTTCGGAGCCGGAGGAGATAAAGCATGAATATTATCGGAAGAAGATACCTTTACTTCGCTATCTCCTTATTGGTAATTATCCCCGGTTTGATTTCCCTGATGATTTGGGGGTTACCATTGGGAATTGATTTCTCTGGCGGGAGCATGCTGGAGGTCAAATTTGATACCGGGAAGACCCCTCAGCCGGCCCAAATTATTTCGCTTTACAACGAATTTTCAACCGCACAAAACGTCATCCGTGATCCCCAAGTGCAAACCTCTGGGGTAGATACCCTTGTGATCCGCTCGAAGCAGATGGATGAAGCCACAAAAGCGAAGATCGAAGCAGAGATGAGCACGCGCTTTGGGAGTAAAATCACCGAGCAGCGTTTTGATAGTGTGGGTCCAACGATCGGCGCCGAAGTCACCGTGCGCGGGGCTGAAGCCGTTGGCCTCGCCGCTCTTGGCATCTTGCTCTTTATCACTTTCGCCTTCCGCAAAGTTCCCTATGCCTACCGCTTTGGCGCCGCGGCCATTATCGCTATGTTGCATGATGTAGCCGTGGTGGTTGGGATGGCTGCCATGCTGGGACATTTCCTTGGTTGGGAAGCGGACTCTTTATTCCTGACGGCATTACTCACGGTGATCGGCTTTTCCGTGCATGACACAATTGTTGTGTTTGACCGCATCCGCGAAAACTCTACCATCCACCCAAGGTTGGGTTTTGAAAAAGTCGTCAACCACTCCGTGGTACAGACACTGGACCGCTCGATCAATACCCAGCTCACCGTCATGTTAACTTTGTTTTCTCTGGCGTTATTTGGTGGGGTTACCATCCGCCACTTTGTGGTCACCCTATTGATCGGTGTGTTCAGTGGTACGTACTCTTCTATTTTCAATGCATCACCCATCCTGGTCGTCTGGGAAAACCGTGAATGGCGTTACTGGTTCAAAGGTAACTGGAAGAAACCCAGCACCGTCACGTCAGATTAGATTGCCATGCATAACCTGTAATATAAAAATGGGTTCTGACCTTCTAAGTCGTCAGAACCCATTTTTTTACCCGGGTCTTCAAATGGAGCGGGGAGTTTACCTGAGATTGTCAAGATAGTTACAGAAAAAACGAGGAGAAAACATCTATGCGCAAAGAAGTGGTATTGATTACCGGAGCAAATGGAGAAATGGGTCATGGCCTGATCACACATCTTGGGCAACAAGGCAACGTCAATATTGTGGCCTTAGATGTATCCCCCATCGATGAAAGCTTAAAACCCTATTGCAGTCGATTTATCTTAGGCGATATTTTAGATACGATGCTTTTAGGCCGGTTGGTGGTGGAATTTGAAATCCGTTCGATTTACCACCTGGCGTCGCTTCTTTCGACCAAAGCGGAATATAACCCCGAGACGGCTCACCGGGTCAATGTTGAAGGGACGTTCAATCTTTTACGCCTGGCTGTCGAGCAGTCGCAATGGCAGGGTCGCTCGGTTAAGTTCCTTTATCCCAGTTCAATCGCGGCATACGGCCTGCCGAACTTAGAGACCAAAGCAAAAGCCGGAAGGGTCAAAGAATCCGAATGGTGCAGCCCCAATACGATGTATGGATGCAATAAGCTCTATTGCGAGCATTTGGGACGCTATTATGCATCGCATTACCGCCAGTTAGCCGCGGATCACGATAAAAACACTATCGATTTTCGGGCGATCCGCTTCCCCGGTTTAATCAGCGCGGTTACCATCCCCACCGGCGGAACCAGCGATTACGGCCCTGAAATGCTGCATGCTGCCGCCGAAAACGTGCCCTACAAATGTTTTGTCCGGCCGGATACCCGTCTGCCATTTATGGTAATGCCGGATGCCATCAAAGCATTATTATGCTTAGAAGATGCCCCCCGCGAAAGCCTGACTCAGTTTGTCTATAACGTGACCAGCTTCAGTCCTTCGGCTTATGAAATTTATGAAATTGTCAAACAGGCATTCCCCAAATCAGAAATAACCTTTGATCCCCATCCAAGCCGCCAGGCAATCGTCGATTCCTGGCCGGCCGAAGTTGACGATAGCGCCGCTCGGCGAGATTGGAATTGGCTGCCTGATTATGACCAGAAACGCGCTTTCGATGAATATCTGCTGCCAGCAATCCGCAAACGTTATTAATAAACGCTGTACAACAATGGATTATTGTACAAAGATTGTATCAGGCGTCAGGTACCTTATCACCTACCCTATCCGCTGATATAATAAGCCGTGAGAGGCAAGCCACCGAATTCGAGGTATTTGAGCTTACCAGGTAAGGGCCTAAACCTCAATTTCGGACATTCTTCTCATGATCCTGGGTCATGACGTTTTAATGATCACATTTTGGAGTTGAGATGGTACAAAAGATTAAATTCGGAACCGATGGATGGCGCGGTTATATAGCCGGTGACTATACGTTTGAAAATGTAAAGCGCTGCACCCAGGGATTTGCCACTTACCTGCTCAATCAGGATAGAAAAGGCGAGTGGGTCGTGGTGGGTTATGATAAACGCTTCCATTCCGAGAATTTCGCAGTAACCGCCGCAGAAGTGTTAGCCGGGAATGGGCTGAGGGTCTTTTTGACCCAAGAGGCCACCCCCACCCCGGTGATCGCGTATTCTGTGGTTAATAAAAAAGCAGTGGGTGCAGTTAATATCACCGCGTCACACAACCCGCCCACGGACAACGGATACAAAGTCCGGGATGAAAATGGAGGCGCTATACCACCCCAGGGTTTAACCGAGATCGAATCCTACATCCCCGATTCCGCCGATGAAATTAAAAGTATTCCGATAGAAGAAGCGGTAACCAAACAACTGATCCAGCGTTTCGATCCGAAACCCACATATATCACCCATCTGGCAGATTTAATCGATCTCAAACCCATTCGCGACGCAGGTCTAAACATCGTTTTTGATGCGATGTGGGGGAACGGCGCCACCTGGTTCTCGACCCTGTTGAATGGCAGTAAAACCCAGGTGTATGAAATCCACAACACGCGCAACCCCATTTACCCGGAAATGCTCCGTCCCGAACCCATACAGCCGAATATTGACGTGGGCTTAAGCACAACGGTTAAACACCACGCGGATGTGTTGATCGTGACCGACGGGGACGCTGACCGCCTGGGGGTTGGGGATGAAAATGGACAATTTGTTAACCAGCTTCAGACCTTCGCGCTTCTGGCTTATTACCTGCTCGAGGTTAGAGGTGAGCGCGGACCCATCGTCAAAACACTCTCGACTACCAGCATGTTAAATAAGCTGGGACAAATCTATAATGTACCCGTTTACGAGACAGGGGTAGGCTTTAAATATGTCGCACCGAAAATGTTAGAAACTAATGCGATGATTGGTGGCGAAGAGTCGGGCGGATATGCCTTCAGAGGCAACGTGCCCGAAAGAGATGGTATTTTAGCCGGGTTGTATCTGCTCGATATGATGGTTAAACTCAACCGCAAGCCCTCTCAGTTGATCGATCTCCTTTTTAGCAAAGTGGGCCCTCATTATTATGATCGGATAGACACCCATTTCACAGGCGACCGCAAAAGCCGCGAACAATTGATTCTTTCAGCTCACCCATCCACCGTGGGTGGACTGAAAGTCACCGATCTTAATAGTTCAGATGGTTATAAATTTAGCCTCGAAGATGGGGGTTGGATGTTAATCCGTTTTTCTGGCACCGAACCTATTTTGCGTGTTTATTGCGAAACGACAAAAGGCGACCGGGTTCAAGATATTTTAAAGAGCGGATTGCATATTGCTGGGTTAAAATAGTTGTTACCACTGATTGATAGTCACTGCCACTTGAACTTTGACATCTACGATATGGATAGGGAGGCGGTGATTAAACGCGCTATCGAACACGGCATCCAACGCATCCTTATCCCCGGCGTTGATCTGGCGACAAGCCGCTCAGCAATAGAGCTCGCTCAGGCTTATTCAGGATTGATCTACGCCGCTGCCGGCAGCCATCCAAACGAAACGGAGACCTGGGACGGGCAGTCAATAATAAGTCTGCGCCAGCTTATCAAAGCACCATGGGTTGTTGCCGTTGGAGAAATTGGTCTGGATTATTACCGCGATCATGTGCCACCATCGCAACAAGTGGCAAAATTGAAGGACCAGTTGACCCTGGCTTCAGACTCAAACTTACCTGTCATCCTGCATAACCGCAATTCTATGGATGACCTGATACCAATCCTTTCTGAATGGTATAATGGTCTGCTTAAACACCCATCTGGTCTGGAGATCCATCCAGGAATTTTGCATTCTTTTGATGGCAGTGAAACAGAAGCTCAAAAGCTGTTGGAAATGAACTTTATCCTCGGGATAGGTGGACCAGTGACTTTTAAAAATGCGGTAGAAAAACAAAGCCTGGTAGCCAAACTGCCATTAGACCGTCTGGTAACAGAAACCGACTCGCCTTACCTTACCCCACATCCCTTGAGGGGACAGCGCAATGAGCCGAAGAATATCGCTTTGATAGTCGAAAAAATAGCACTGCTCCAACACCAATCCCTGCCTCATGTAGCCGAGCAATTGAAAAATAACGCTGCGAAGGTATTCTTATGGGGAGTATAGATTGAACACCATCTTTTTAGCACCCGTGCAGGAAGGTATCAATAAAGTTGAAGCTTTGATGCGTTCCCAGGCAAATGATCATCATCCCGATCTCCGCGCAGCCATGGAATTGCTCATCTCTGCCGGTGGAAAACGCATCAGACCCACGATTACCTTGTTAAGTGGAAAAATGTTAGGCGCTCCTGACGATCGACTGATTATTTTAGCGGCTGCCATCGAACTGCTGCACACCGCCACATTAGTACATGATGATCTAATTGACGGCTCTTTACTCAGACGAGGCATTCCCACTCTAAATTCAAAATGGACCCCTGCGGCAACGGTATTAACTGGGGATTTCATTTTCGCCCGTGCGGCCAAGCTGGCTGCCGATACGGGTTCAGTCGCGTTGATGAAAGTGTTCGCGACCACGCTATCTACTATCGTCAATGGAGAAATCACCCAATTATTTACCAGCCATTGTCAAGTTAATCGGGATGATTACAACCGCAGGATCTATGCGAAAACCGCTTCCCTCTTTGAGACCTCTGCTACCACAGCGGCGATCTTAAGCCAGGCCCCTCAAAAAACGATTGATGACCTGTGTCATTATGGCTACTGTATTGGCATGGCGTTTCAAATCATCGATGACATACTGGATTTTACCGGCGAACAGGCTACCGTTGGAAAACCAGTTGGCAGCGACCTGCAACAAGGCATTGTCACCTTGCCCACCATTATCTATATAGAAATGAATCCAAAAGATGGGGATGGAACCAGGCTGCGCTCGGGTCAATGCCTGAATGAAGACCATGCGACACGCATGGCCGAAGCTATCCGCGACAGCCCGGCGATAAAAAAGGCGCATGCTGAAGCGCAGCAATACATTCAACAAGGCATTGATTATTTATCGAATTGTTCTGATACACCCGAGCGTCGTTCGCTTGAAGAAATAGCGGAATTCATCGTCCAACGCAGTTTATAAATAATGACCGAATTTGAGGTGTTCGTGGGTACTTCGTACCCACGAACACCTCAAATTCGGTCAT
>Ga0066793_10000199_pt1 | contig 21581 bp, 24 predicted proteins | sample PersoiDNA2013189_FD_83876 | JGI IMG/M metagenome (GOLD analysis project Ga0066793, IMG submission 83876) | Permafrost soil microbial communities from the Arctic, to analyse light accelerated degradation of dissolved organic matter (DOM) -... | ecosystem: Environmental > Terrestrial > Soil >... | reverse complement strand
GGCATCTTCGCGGTGATCGCGGCGCTCCAGGTCTTCGACCTGGTCACCCGTAACGATGTGCTCACAGCCCTGGTCACGATCGTCATCTGTGGGGCATACATCGGCTGGTGGTTCTGGAGCAACCGGTACCGCTGAGCGGCTCTGACCGAACCCTGCCGGATAATGGGTGTCATGACTGAGCTTTCCGACTTCCGGCTTGGCGCCGATGTAGTCGACAGCGCGGGTCATAAGGCGGGAACTCTCATCAGCGTGATCGTCGATGAGAACGGTTTCGACCCCCGTGCGCTGGTGGTGAAAGACGAGGTGAGCGTTGCCCGCCGGCTGCTTGCGGGCGGGAAGCTCTTCACCACCGACGAGGTGGTGATCCCGATCACCGCCGTCGAGTCTGCCACCCATGAGGTCGTGCGGCTCTCCATGGCGGGCCCCGACATACGCAGCCAGCCTCTTTACCTGAGCTATCGGCGTGAACCCCTTAGCGCTGAGGACGCGGTGATCGAGGAAGGGGAGCTCTTGACAGGAGGCCTGGGATTGCCGAAAGCCGACGAGATCGCGAACAAGCCCGACGGCGAGATCGAGATCGACGGTGGCGAGAACGTGATGCTCGGCACCACAGGCCACCGCCTCGGCACCGTTCGCGACGTGCTGTTTGACCACGGCAAGCTGGTCGCCGTCGTGATCCGGCCCGAAGGGTTCTTCAAGCGGGACGTAGTGCTGCCGATCTCGTTCATCGACCGCGCGGACGACCTGGCGCTTTTCGCGCACCTCGACGAGTCCGAAGTCGAGCAGTTGAAGCCGTTCGTCGATCCGCCTCCCGCCTAGCTACTCGGAGGCTGTTTCCGGCTCCCCCCTGATCTCGATCTTGCGGCGCGCCACCTCGAGCCGGTCGGTGCAGACCTTCAGGTAGACCCTCGCTTCATCGACCGCCTTGAGCGCGTCCTCGAGACCGAGCTCGCCGTCTTCGAGGAGCTTGAGCTTCTCGTCCAGCTTTTCCAGCGCCTGCTCGTAGGTCAGCTCCTCGCTCATGACTCCACCTCGTCGACCATCGCTCCGAGCCTCCCGGTTCCCAGCCGGATGCGCAGCCTTCGATTGACGGCCGTCCCGCCCGAAGTGCGTAAAACGGCACCCGACTCGGCGTCCTGCGTGATGCTGTAGCCGCGCGAGAGCACGCCGTCCGGACTCAATGCAACCAGGCGCTGCCGGCGGTGGTCGAGCCCTCTGGTCGCGGCTGCGAAGCGTTCCGACAGCGCTCGATCCATTCGTTCTGTGGCGCGTCTCGCGGCCAGAGCGTTGCGGCTGCGGCTCAGCCGGGCGGCGGCTGCGCCCTCGAGGCGACGGCCGCGCTCTCGGAGTCCTTCCTCGCGTCGCGCGACCTGCGCGAGGGGGCTGAGCCGCCCCAGCTCGGCCGCGGCGCGTGCGAGGCGCTCGACGCGGTGGCGCACGAGAGCTGGGAGCAGCTGAACCATGCGCTGTTTCCTGTTGGAAAGCCGCTCGCCCTCACGGTCCAGGCGCTGGCCGATCTCGCGGTCCAAACGCCGCCCACGCTCGCGGAGCTGGAGGAGCAGGTCCGACTTCTTAGGCACGACGCGCGCACCCGCCTCGGTCGGCGTCCGGCACTCGGCATCCCCGACGAGGTCGGCCACAGTTCGGTCCGAAGTGTGACCGAGCGCTGTCACCACCGGGAGGCGGGACTCGAGGATCGCCCGTGCGACCAGCTCGGTGTTGAACGCATACATCTCTTCGAAGCTGCCGCCGCCCCTGGCGAGCACGATCACATCGGCCAGCCGCTCTTCGTTGCAGCGCCGGAGCCCACGCGCGACGCTCATCGGCGCGGCCGCGCCCTGCACCTGGACGGGGTAGACGACGACACCCATGTTCGGGTAGCGCTCCCAGATCGTCTCCTGGAGGTCGTGGATCACCGCGCCGGTCGGCGAGGTGAGCAGAGCGACTGCCTGGGGAAGGAACGGCAGCCGGCGCTTGCGTGCGGGCGCGAACGAGCCCTCCGCCTCGAGCCGGCGCTTCAGGTCCTCGAGCCTCGCCCGCAGCTTGCCGACATCATCGAACTCGACCTGGTCGACGATGAAGCTGAGCCGCCCAGTCTTGCCGAAGAAGTCGATCCGGCCTCGAAAAACGAAAACCTGTCCATCCTCCGGAAGCGTCGTGACGCGCCGCGCGTCATCCGCGAACAGCACGGCGTCCAGCCGGCTCACGCCATCCTGGATGGAGAAGTTGAAGTGGCCTGACGGCCCGCGCTTCATTCCGCTGACCTCGCCCTTGACTAAAAGCGCGGTGAGTGGGCGCAGCTCGCGCCGGATCTCGTTGGCGAGCTCGGTGACGGTGTAGGGACGCTGCGCTTCTTCTGGTTTCAGCAAGGGGACTAGCTTACGTTTGACGGATCAGGCAGGGCGCGAGAAGTGGTGCGCAGAGATCCGCATCCGCTTGTTGAAGTACAGCCGGTGAGCTTCGGTGCGGTCCGGCCCGACTCCCGAATCGAGGTGGAACTCGTCGCAGTGGAGGCGCTTGGCCTCATCGATCATCCAGTCCATGAGCTGACCCGCAAACCCCTGCTTCCGGTGCTCGTAGCGGGTACCGAGGTCATCGCAGTACAGCGTGAAGCCCCACGCGAGGTGGTTCACGATCCGGAATCCGGCGACAGCCGCCGCGTAAAGGTCCTCCTTGACGAAGAATCCGACCAGCCGGTAGCCCTCTGGCCTCAGGACCTTGTCGACGTGATCCGAGAACGCCGGCTCGGGACCGATTTTCGGACGGAGCTCGAGCAGGGCCTTGTGAGCCAGGTGGGTGGAGGGTGCCTGGATCTCCTGGATCAATCAGCCACCAATCTGTGACATCGACTTCGCCGGCTTGATGAACCCCGGCTGGTTGATGAGGTGGCCCTCCTCTTTGCGCCAGATCGCTGTCTCGATCACCCGTCCGAGGTGGTCGTCGGACGCGCCCGAACGCATGAGGTCGCGTAGCGGAGTCTCCTGTAGCGAGAACAGGCACGTGCGCAAACCGCCTTCGGCCGTGAGCCGGACGCGGTTGCACGCCGTGCAGAACGCCTGGCTCACCGAGGAAATGAACCCGACGCCGCCTGGCGTGCCGTCAGCGAACTTGAAGCGGGTGGCCGGACCGGGCCGCGCGTCGTCGACCGGAACCAGCGGGAAGAGGTCTTCGATCTGCTCCTGGATGCGACGGCTCGGCACAACCTGCTCGTTGGTCCAGATGCCGTCGCCGTCGAGCGGCATGAACTCGATGAACCGGACCTCGTAACCCTCGGCGCGCGCCAGGCGGGCGAAGTCGACGACCTCGTCGTCGTTGTTCCCCTTCATGACGACCATGTTCAGCTTGATCGGCCACAGGCCGACCTCGCGGGCCGCCTGGATTCCATCCATCGTGCGCTTGAACTGGTCGCTGCGCGCGATCTCGTGGAAGCGCTCCATGTTCAAGGTGTCGAGCGAGATGTTGATGCGCTTCAGGCCCGCGTCTTTCAGCAGGCGGGCCTTGTCGCGGAGCAGCACGCCGTTTGTGGTCATGGTGATGTCAAGGGTGGGGTCGATCGCGTTGATCATCCCGATGAGCTCTTCGACTTTGATGCGAACCAGCGGCTCGCCTCCCGTGATCCGGATCGTCCTCACGCCGTATCGCTCCACGAAGACCCGGGCCAGGCGAACGATCTCCTCGAACCGGAGTATGTCGTCCCGTTTGAGCCACTTGAGGCCCTCAGCCGGCATGCAGTAGATGCAGCGGAAGTTGCAGCGGTCGGTGATCGAGATCCGGAGGTCGTCGGCGACCCGCCCATAGGAATCGCGAAGCGGGCCTACACCACGCGGCTTGCGGGCGTCGACGGAGCTTCGGAGCCCAGGCGGCCCGTCTGCGTCGTTGCCGGCTGCGCGCGCTCGGTTACGCATCTAACGCGATGCGCGCCCTCGCGTGCTCGCCGGCGCCTAGCATCCGGGCCACCTGGATCTCCGAATCTCTCGCCACCGCCACAAGCCGCGTGGTGCCCATTTGGTCGATGATAGCCCCGGTGGGATACGAGCACATCCTGGTCGACATCGAGGCCCCGATCGCGACCGTCACGCTGAACCGGCCGAAGGTGTTGAACGCCCTCAGCCCGGAGCTGATCCGCGAGGTCAACATTGCCCTCGGCGAGCTGGACGCGGACGAGACGGTGCGCGCCGTGGTGCTCACCGGCGGACCGAAGGTCTTCGCCGCCGGTGCTGACATCGGCGACATGGCCGATCGCACCGCCGTCGATCAGCTCCGGCGCGACCAGACCGGCCGCTGGGCCGGGATCGCCGCCTTCAGCAAGCCGCTTGTCGCCGCCGTCAACGGCTACGCGCTGGGGGGCGGCTGCGAGCTTGCGTTGATGTGCGACCTGATCGTCGCGGGCGACACAGCCCGCCTCGGTCAGCCGGAGATCAACCTCGGCATCATCCCCGGCGCCGGCGGCACGCAGCGATGGCCGCGCACCGTCGGAAAGTACGTGGCCATGGAAGCGATGCTCACCGGTGCGCCCGTGACCGCGCGGCGCGCCTACGACCTGGGACTCGTCAACAAGGTCGTGCCGGCTGAGATGACCATCGAGATCGCGAAGCGGACCGCCCGGGGACTGGCCGAGAAACCTCCGCTGGCGCTCCGGATGGCGAAGGAGGCAGTGCTCAAGGCGTTCGAGTCGCCGCTCTCCGAAGGCCTGGCCGTCGAGCGCAAGAGCTTCTACTTTCTGTTCTCGACCGAGGACCAGAAAGAAGGCATGCACGCCTTCCTGGAGAAACGGAAGGGCGTATTCAAGGGCAGGTAAGAAGAGAGATGCCCCCAGTGATGCCGACCGGATCTTCGACGCCCATGCGGCCCATCTGCGTCGTTGCGGGCTGCGCTTCTCGCTCACGCATCAACGGATGCGCTCGCTCCGATGCTCGCCCGCGCCTAGCATCTGGCCCACCTGGTCGCCGAATCTCTCGGTCGGCCCACTGGAGGCATCTCTGATGGCAACCACCGAAGTCGAGCAGCACGTGACGGTCCGCGTCCATGACGGCGTGGGCGTCATCCAGCTGAACCGGCCGGAAAAGATGAATGCGATCGGCGCGCTGACGCGCCGCCAGCTTGGCGATGCGATCAAGCAGGTCGAGCGCGATGAAGCGGTGCGAGTCGTGGTCCTGACTGGATCGGGCCGCGCGTTCTGCTCGGGCGCGGACGTCACGGAGATGGCCCAGAGCGATGGCGGGATGCGGACGCCCGAGGACGTCGGCAACGTGCTTCGCACCGAGTACATGCCGATGCTCACGCGCCTGCGCACCATGCCCAAGCCGGTGATCGCGGCCATGAACGGTCCCGCGGTGGGAATCGGCGCGAGCTACGCGCTGGCGTGCGACATACGGATCGCGACACCCGAGGCCTACATCCTGGAGGCCTTCGTCAATATCGGTCTCGCGCCGGACGGCGGAGTGAGCTGGCTGCTGCCGCGCCTGGCCGGCACGGGCATTGCGTACGAGATGTTCTTCACCGGCAAGCCCCTGCAGGCGGCAGACGCCTACCGACTGGGAGTGATCAACAGGCTCGTTCCGGCGGACAAGTTGGAAGCTGAGGTACGCGAGCTCGCCGGTCACCTTGCCACGCAACCGAGGGGGGCGATGGCGGGCGCGAAGCGGGCGCTCACGCACGCCCTGGAGTCGACTTACGAGGAAGCACTCGAATTCGAGTCCTACCTGCAGGAGGCGCAGGCCGCGAGCTCCGAGTTCGCCGAAGGGGTCCAGGCCTTCCTCGCCAAACGCGCAAAAAAATGACCGTGTGGTCCCGATCGGAGATCCCCGACGGAGCTTTGGCGTCTAGGCTGCCCATCTGCGTTGTCGCCTCCTGCGCGCGCTCGGTCGCGCATAGCAAATGCGCTCCCTCGCGTGCTCGTCGGCTCCTAGCATCTGGGCAGCCGATCCGCCAAATCTCTCGCCGGGGCCTCCGATCGTGACCACGCTGGTGGAGGCCGTGATTGTTGCGACCGCGCGCACGCCTATGGGGCGCTATGGCGGCCAGCTCAAGGACGTGCGCCCCGATGACCTCGCGGCGATCGTGCTCAAGGAGGTCTGCGAGCGAGCGCAGATCAAGCCCCGCGACGTGAGCGACGTGATCCTGGGCTGCGCCAACCAGGCAGGCGAGGACAACCGCAACGTGGCCCGCATGGCGCTGCTGCTGGCCGCCTTCCCGGTCGAGGTTCCAGGTCAGACCGTCAACCGCCTCTGCGGGTCCGGAATGCAGGCGACCATCGCGGCCGCGCGCGAGATCCAGACCGGAGCCGCAGACGTGATGATCGCCGGCGGGGTCGAGAGCATGACCCGCGCCCCGTGGGTGATGCCCAAGCCGGACGGAGCGTATCCACGTGGCTCGCAGACTGTGTACGACACGGCGCTCGGCTGGCGCCTGATCAATTCCAAGATGGCCGAGCTGTACGGCACGCTGCAGATGGGGGAGACCGCGGAGCGCGTGGCGCAGAAGTACGAGGTGTCGCGCGAGGACCAGGACGCGTTCGCGCTGCGCAGCCACCAGCGCGCCGTCGCGGCGCAACAGTCAGGCAGGCTGGCCGAGGAGATCGTTCCGGTGCTGGTCCCGCAGCGCAAAGGTGAGGCGGTCCGGCTGAGCGCGGACGAAGGCCCGCGTACCGACACCTCGCTGGAGGCCCTCGCCAAGCTGCGGCCGGCGTTTTCTGACACGGGATCCGTGACGGCCGGCAACTCGTCTCCGCTCAACGACGGGGCGACCGCCCTGGTCTTGATGTCCGCGGCGAAGGCCAAGGAGCGTGGGTTGAAGCCGCTGGCGCGCTTCGTCTCCGCGGCGTCTGCAGGAGTGCACCCGGACTACATGGGGATCGGCCCCGTGCCTTCTTCATTAAAGGCGCTGGAGCAGGCGGGCCTGCAGCCCTCGGACATGGGAGTCGTGGAGCTGAACGAAGCTTTCGCCTCGCAGTCGCTCGCGTGCATGCGTTTGCTCGGACTGGATGAGGAGAAGGTCAACGTCAACGGAGGTGCGATCGCGCTCGGGCATCCGCTGGGTAGCAGCGGCGCCAGGCTCGTGAGCACCCTTGTTCGCGAGATGGTGCACCGCGACGCCGAGTACGGCCTCGCGACGATGTGCATCGGAGTCGGGCAGGGCATCGCCTCGATCTGGCAATTGGTGTAGCGATCGGCGAACGCGATCCCCAGGAGGTGCGGGCGATGTTCGATCGCATCGCCCACCGCTACGACCTGGTCAACACCGTGCTCTCCGGAGGCATCGACGGAGGCTGGCGGCGGCGCGCCGCGCGGGCCACGGGTCTCAAGCCGGGCGGCTCGGCGCTGGACGTCGCCTGCGGCTCGGGGAAGCTGACCGCCGTACTGGCCGCCATCGCGGGTCCTCAGGGACGCGTGGTTGGTCTGGACTTCAGCCCGCAGATGCTCGAGATCGCGCGACGCGACCACCCGGGAATCGAGTTCCTGGAAGGCGACGCGCTGAACCTGCCTTTCGACGACGGAAGCTTCGACGCCTCGACGATCGCGTTCGGGCTGCGCAACCTGTCCAACCCCGTTCGCGGTCTGCGCGAGATGCTGCGGGTCGTGAAGCCCGGTGGCCGCCCCGTCGTGCTGGAGTTCGTACGCCCGCCGGAGAACCTGGTCGGAAGCGCCTACCGGCTCTACCTTCGCATGCTGCTGCCGGCCATTGGAGGCGCCATCTCAGGACAGCCGGCGGCTTATCGATACCTCAGCGACACGGTGGATTCCTATCGCACGCCTGACGAACTGCGTGCGATGGCCGGCTCAGCCGGCTGGAAAAACGTGAAGTTCCAACCTCTGGCGATGAGCACGGTCGGCGTCCTCGTGGGCGAAAAACCCTTATGAGATGCGATCGACGGCGGAGTGGGCGAGGCTGATCAGGGTCGGCCGCAGTCCATCCAGCTCGACCGTCTCGAGCTCGTGCACGGCCGCGTCGACCAGCGCCTGCGCCTCGCCGCGCACCCGCTGCAGCGCATCGCTCGACGTGACGAGCTCCGCGACGCGGCCGACCTCGGCGTCGCCGAGCGCGCCCGCGAGCAGGCGCCGGACCTCCGGTCCGACGGTGCGGTCCTCCGCCGCATAGATAAGAGGTAGCGACAGGACACGCTGCCTGATGTCGAGCCCGACCGGCTTGCCTGAGCTCGGGCTGAAGTCGACCAGGTCGTCCGCCATCTGAAACGCGACACCGACCAGGTCGCCATACCGCCTGAGAGCTTCGACGATCTCGGGACTTGCTTCAGAAAGGAGCGCGCCGGAGGCGCACGCCGCCGCGAAGAGAGCGGCGGTCTTGCCTCGCACGACCTGCAGGTAAGAGTCGTGGTCGCCCGGATAGGTTCCGCGGAGCGCGACGTCGTCGATCTGTGACGCGCAGATCGCCTCGAGTGCTTCGGCGATCGTCGAGGTCACATCGCGATTGCCTATCTCCGCGATGAGCCGCGTTGCCTTGGCGAAGTAGTAATCGCCGACGGCTATGGCGCGCTCCGGCCCCTCGGCCGCGGCGACGGTCGGGCGCCCGCGCCGGTGCGTGCTCTCGTCGACGTAGTCGTCGTGGATCAGGGTCGCGTTGTGGAGGAGCTCGACGGCGGCGGCCAGGGCTGCCGCGCGCAACGGCTCGCTGCGGGGCCCGATCCCGGCGGCCAGCTGCACGAGCTTGGGCCGCAGTCGCTTGCCGCCTGCCTCGACCAGCCGGCGCATCGGTATGGACACGGGCTCTGGGTCGACGAGTAGCTGGCGGGAGAGCTCGAGCTCGACAAGGTCACGCTCGAGTCCGCGGGCTCCGGTCGCTCTTGAAAAGTCCCCGTCCAGCTGGATCGCCAGCTCCCGGTGGCGTGGGCCGTCCAGCTCTACTGCGAACACCGACTGCCAGCGGCCCAGGACCAGCTCGCCGTCTTCCACCAACAGCGTGGCGAAGCCAGTCAACAGGAGCTGGCGGCAGTGGGCGTGACCGTTTATCGGCTCGTCGACCGCGATGTCAAAGCGCCGCGCAAAATCGTCGTGCTCGTAGCCGGCGTTGGCGGGAGCCAGCCGGTTTAGCAGGCCTTCGAAATCCCGAAGCAGCAGCGGCTCGTTCTCGTTGACCGCCAGGCCGAGCGTCGTGTGCAGCGACTGGAGGTGCAGCCGTCCCATCCCCATGCCGGCCTGGCGCACCTCTGTGCGAAGCCGGTCGGTGATGTCTACGAACTCGGTCGCGTGCTCCGTCTCAAAGCGAAGGCGCTTGCCGATCATCAGCTCGCCTTCAAGGCGCGGAGCAGGAGCTCGCGAGTAGCGGGGGTGCCGGCTCCGGAAGCGGCGGCGGCGGACATGGCCTCGATCGCCTGGGCGAATGCCACCTGGACGCTCTGCGAGGCGGCATCTGCCAGGAGCCTCGACGAGCGCGCGAGGCAGAGGTCGCCCATCAGGAGGGTCGGTGGCGCGGCCGCCCGGCCGCCAAGTCCCTGGAGCCGGACGCCGATCTCGACCAGCGCGGCTGCCAGCGCAAGCTTGGCCTGGGAGGCCGGTTCGTGAGAGGTGACCGCTTCCAGGTATGAGCGGTACATCTCCGAAAGGCCGTCCTCCCAGAGGCTCTCCAGGCGGTCAAGCGCGCGGTCGATGAGCTGCACTGACATCAGACAGGCTCCACCAGCGAACCGGCCAGCTGACGGAATGCCGACAGCGCCTTCAGGCACGATTCGTCGTCTCTCGTAACCACGTAGTACAGGCCGAAGCCGAGCACCGTGTTGAGGACTAGCGGCACGAGGACGTCGCGCGGCACCGTGAGCCGGATCCTCCCATCCTCTTCCAGCCGGTCGAGCTGCTCCTGGATTACCTCGCGGTACCGGGTGAACAGCTCGGGCAGGTATGCCCGCAGCCGCTCGGTGCGGGGAGCCTGGACGAGGAGGTCGAAGGCTGCGAGCTGGACGTCGCCCAGCTGCCGCAGCGAGTCCCAGAGCGACTCGACGCCGATCTCGAGCACCTCGAGAGGGTCGGTCAGCTGGTTGAGAGTGCGGCGCAGCTCGTTGACGGAGCGGGCGGTCAGGTACCTCCACGCCTCGACGAGCAGCTCGGACTTGGTTGGAAACCAGTACTGGAGGTTGCCGATCGCCACGCCCGCCTTGGAGGCGATGGCCCGGACGCTGGTGCCCGAGTAGCCGTTCTCCAGCAGCGAATCAGCCGCAGCATGGATGATCTGGTCCCGAGAGCTCTCCGTCGCTGTGGCCCCGGTCATACGTATGTACTAGCTTAGCGCGCAAGCGCGAGCAGGATTGGACTCCACTGAATGCATATGCCCAAGCGCGGCGTGGGTGGATCCACCGGTTCGGGGGATAATTCACTCGGCTGTGCGGAGCATCGACCAGGTTTTTCCAAATCGAATCTGCGGCGTGCTGCGCACGCAGGACTCCGACGCAGGCTTCCAGGCCTGCCTGGCCGCCATGGAAGGCGGCGTCAGAACCATCGAGATCACCAAGACCGTGCCCTCGTGCTTCGACATGATCCGCGGCCTGATCGCCACCACGGGCGGCCGCTATCCCATCGGGGTGGGGACGGTGTGGGACCCGGGCGCGGTGCGGGAGGCCAAAGAAGCGGGCGCCTCCTTCGTGGTGACCCCGGTGCTGCTGCCCGAGGTGGCCGACGCCTGCCACCAGGAGGACATCCTGTGCGTGCTGGGCGCCCTGACGCCGACCGAGATCTACCAGGCGAGAGTCGCCGGGGCCGCCCTCGTCAAGGTGTTTCCGATCGGACCGGTCGGCGGCCCCGAGTACGTCCGGGCCCTGAACGGTCCCATGGGCGGTGTGCCGTTCTGGGTATCGGGAGGCGTGCCGATCGAAGACATCGGCGCGTACCTGCGGCTGGGCGTGAGGGCCGTGGGCCTGACGGCATCCCTGTTTCCGCCGGAGGCGCTGGCCCACCGCGACTTCGAGCTGATTCGCGCCAACGCCCAGCGGGCGGCACAGGCGGCTGCGGCCGCGATGGGGGACTAGCCGGCTAGGGCTCGGTCAGCAGCCCGCGTGGTACAGACACATAGTCTGCACGATGTCGGAGTAGAGGTTGACGACCTGGCCTCCGGTCGCGATCAACGCGACGATCACGATCAGAGCGATCAGGGCGAGGATGAGCGCGAACTCAACCATCCCCTGTCCTTTTTGGCGTTTCTGGAATTGAATCAATCTGGGTTTCAACCTAGAAGCTTAACCGTCGAGCCTCCCGTTCTGGTCGTTGCCCGGAGCAGCGCATCCTCCACGACGACGCGAACCATGCGCTTCCGCCAGAAGTGGCTGAGATCGGCGTTGTCCAGTGGTTTGGCCGGCTTGGCTGCGATCTCAGCAGTTTCGCGGATCGTGTCTGCCGACGCCCGTTTGCCCTTCAGAAACTCTTCAGCCGCGGTCGCCTCGAGCGGGTGTGACGCCACCGCCGACAGCACGATCCGGCAGCGGACGATCTCATCGCCGTCCAGCTCGACGGAGACCGCCGCGCCCGCGATTGGGAAGTCGATCGAGCCGCGCCGCCTCAGCTTCACGTAAGCCGTTCTCGTCCCTGGGCCTGCAGAAAGTCGCAGCGAAGTGACCACCTCGCTCGGCTGCTTGGCCATGTAGTCCATTCCGTCATCGCGATAGAGAGCCGACACAGGCAGCTCGCGCTCGCCATCAGGCCCGGTCAGCATCACGACTCCGTCGAGTGCGATCGCCATCGGCGCCGTGTCGGACGACGAAACCGCCCAGCATCGCGAGCTGCTCGGGGCGACGAGGCAGATGTCCCCGTCCTTCTTCATGCAGAACCCGGCCGCCTTTCGCCACTCGTACGTCATGTCGTAGTAGTTGCACCGCGTGTCGACACAGAGATTCCCGCCGATAGTGCCCACGTTGCGCAGCGGAGGGGACGACACAAGGCCCGCGGCCTCAGCGTAACCGGCGAAGCTCGTGTTCAGATGTTCGTCGCTGGATGCGGCCGCGAGCGTGACGCCGGCGTCGACGATGCAATCGGTCGATCCGTTGCGGATCTCGCGAGGCAGGAAGTCGAGTCCGATCAGCGTGTCGACATCGAACTGCCGGCGCTTGAGCTTCGGAAACAGATCGGTTCCGCCGGCTACGAACATCGCGCGCGGCCCGAGTTCCGCGGCCATGCGCGAAGCCTCGCGCGCGGTCTTCGGACGCAGGTACTTAAATCGAGGAAGCCGCAGCATGGTCCAGGTTTTTGGGCGGCGGTTCGACCTTGATTGTCGATGGATACGGGATGGTTGGGAAGCGTGCCGGGCCGAAGCGCGCCGGCTGCCCTTTTGTTTTGCGGCGGAGGGCCTCGACGATCTTCTCCGGCGTCACCGGAACCTCGTCGATCCACACGCCGAGCGCGTCGTAAATCGCCGCGCACACTGCCGGCGGTACCGGCAGCAAGGGACCCTGTCCGGCTTCCTTCGCGCCGTATGGCCCTTCCGGGTCGACCGTCTCGACGATGAAGGTCTCGACTTCCGGCATGTCGAGGAAGGTGAGTGACTTGTACTCGAGCATCGACGGCCACTTGTGCAGGCCTTTGCGGAACGCCTGCTCTTCCATGAGAGCCTCGCCGAGGCCCATGTAGACGCTGCCCTCCACCTGGCCCTGCACCAACAGCGGATTGATCGCACGGCCGACGTCGTGCGCGATCCAGATCTTGTTCACCTTCACCAGGCCGGTGCGCGCGTCCGCGTCGAGGTCGACCACGCATGCCGAGTAGCTGTAAGCGGGGCTCGGGCCGACGCCTGACCCCTTGAACGGCCCGGCGATCTTGGGCGGCGTGTAGCTTCCCGCCGTCGTGAGCGCTCCGAAGCGGGCCTCGGCCAGCTCGCTCGCCTCTTGAAAGCTGACCTCGCCGATGTGGCCGCCGCGCACCCGGATCGCCGACACATCGCAAGCCTGCTTCGCCGCGACCGCTTCGACGAGCATCGCGCGCATTTTGCGGGCGGCCTCGATGGCCGCGTTGCCGGCCATGAACGTCACGCGGGAGGAATACGAGCCGAGGTCGATGGGCGTGGTGTCGGTGTCGGCTGTGACCAAGCGCACATCAGCCGGCTGCAGGCCCAGCTCTTCGGCGACGATCGTGGCGAGCACGGAGTCCGAGCCCTGCCCGATGTCCATCGCGCCGCAATAGGCGGTGACGCCGCCGCGGTCGACCTTGATCTGGACCTCGGAGTGGGGCATGTCGTTCCAATAGATGGCTGTGCCGGCGCCGGAGAGATAGCTCGAGATCGCAAATCCCATCCCGTGGCCCGGCCGCCTGGACCGGCGCGCGAAGCCTGACGCGCTTATCACCTTTTCGGTGCATTCGTCAAGTCCACAGGACGTGACGCGCAGCCAGTTCACCGTGCGCGTCATCGGCTTCACGAAGTTGCGGCGCTTCAAATCGACTGGGTCAATGCCGAGGTCGTGCGCGATCTTCTCGAGGTGCAACTCCAGCGCGAAACGTGGCTGCGGTGTGCCGTGGCCGCGCTTAGGTCCGCACGGCGGCTTGTTGGTGAACACCCGGCATCCCTCGAATCGATACGCGGGGATGTCGTACGTCACAGTCTGAAGCGCGCCTGTGTAGAAAGTCGAGGCCACGCCGTAGGAGCCATACGCGCCGCCGTCCAGCGCGGTGCGGAAATGCATCGCGGTGATCAGGCCGTCGCGCGTCACGCCGGTTCTCACCCACATCAGCACGGGGTGACGGCCGCGGTGTGCGTAGAAGACCTCCTCCCGAGTCAGCGTGCATTTGACCGGCCGCCCAGTCAGCATCGCGAGCTTGCTCACGATGATCTCGTGGGCGAAGGGATCGGTCTTGCCGCCGAACCCGCCGCCATGTGCGGCGCCGATCACGCGAATCCTGTTCATCGGCAGCTCCAGCACCTTCGAGAGGGCGCGGTGCACGTAGTGCACGACCTGCGTGGAGGACCACAGCGTGACCCGTCCGTCCACGTATGTCGCGATGGCGCTGTGCTGCTCCATCGGCAAGTGCGTGTTGCCCTGGAAGAAGAAGACGTCTTCGCGCACGTGGTCGGCCCGCGTGAAGCCGCCTTCGACGTCGCCGAACTCCAGCGCTACGAGCTTGTGGATGTTGTGGGGACCGCCGTAGTCCTGGATGCGCTCATCTTTCGGCGCTTCGAGGGCCTCCTCGATTGACATGACCGGATCGAGGACCTCGTACTCGACCGAGATGGCGTCGCATGCGGCGGCCGCGATCTCTTCGTCTGTCGCCGCCACTGCGGCGATCGGATCGCCGACGTAGCGGACCTTCTCATGCTCAAGAGCGCGTTCGTCCTGCGTGACGGGCAGGATGCCGAACTTGATCGGCAGGTCGGCTCCCGTGATGACCGCCAGCACTCCGGGGAGTCGACGCGCCGCGGACGTGTCGATGGAGACGATGCGAGCGTGCGGGTGCGGGCTGCGGAGGATGCGGCAGTGCAGCGTGCGCGCAGGGAGCATGTCATCCGCGTAGATGGCGCGCCCGGTGACCTTCGTCACCGCGTCGACTCTCTGGAGCGGCTTCCCGACCACTTCGAAAGTCATGCCATCCTCCCGGCGGCGAGCTCGATCGCTTCCAGGATCTTGGTGTAGCCCGTGCAGCGGCACAGGTTTCCCGCGAGCGCCTCGCGGATCTCGTCGCGCGAAGGTTGCGCGTTGCTTTCGAGCAAAGATTTCGCGGAGAGCAGGATCCCGGGCGTGCAGTAACCGCATTGCGCCGCCCCCAGCTCCGCAAACGCCTGCTGAAGGGGATGCAGCTCAGCCCCTATAGCCAACCCCTCCACCGTGGTGATGGCGTGGCGCTCCACCTGTATGGGAAGGAGGAGGCAGCTCAGCTCTGGCTTGCCGTCGACCAGCACCGTGCAGGTGCCACATTCGCCAAGCTCGCAGCCGTGCTTTGTACCGGTGAGCTGCATGTCCTCGCGGAGCACCTCGAGCAGCGTCTTGTGCACAGGCACCAGCAGCTCGCTGCGCTCGCCGTTCACGTCGAGTGTCACGACCACCCGCTCGACGTCGCGAAGCATCTCGTGCTTCATCCGTCGTGGAGCATAGCTTTCAAGGCCCGAGCGCATTCCCACAGGTCCGGAGCGACGGCATCCGCCCGACTGGAGGCAGGCTTCGGATCGTCGGGGTAGACCAGGATCGTCCGCATCCCGAGCGCGAGGGCCGGTTCGATGTCGTTCTCCTCGCGATTGCCGATCACGACGCAGCGCTCGGCCGGGCTGTTCGCAACCCGCATCGCCATCTCGAACACCGCCGTGTGCGGCTTGAGGTGGCCGGCGTCGACCGACGTGACGATCGCGTTGACGCAGTCAGCCATCCCGAGGAGGCGGAAGTCCTGCCAGTAGCTCTCGGCGTCCCGCCAGTACGTGTTGCTGGCAATGACGGTTCGCAGCCCAAGCGCGCGGATTTCCGCGAGCAGCTCGACGGCGCCTGGGAGCGGCTTCATGCGATCGTCCACAGGCAATGCCATCGCGCGCCTGATGCGGGCGATGGTCTGCACGTCCCCGGCCAGGCCCTGCCGCGCGAGCGAGGTGGCGATCAGCACCTCGGCGGCGGCGAGCGTCGCCGGGGTCTCCGTGGAGATGGCTCGCGCCTCATCGCCAATGCGGCTGCTCTCGATCAAGTCGGCGACCAGCGCGTCGATCGCAGCTGTCTCCAGCATCGGCATCGCGGTCGCCACCCGCTGGTGCCTGCCGGCGCCGTCGGTGCTGCGAAAAGGCCACGAATTCGGCCACAGGGTGCCGCCGACGTCGATCAGGGCTGCGTCCAGCGCTTTTGGCACTGCCCCTATCATCCCCTCAATGCTGAGATTGCTGACCGCGGGCGAATCGCACGGCCCGCAGCTGACCGTCATCATCGATGGAATTCCCTCTGGACTCGAGATCTCCGAGGACGACCTGCGTCGCGATCTCGCCCGCCGTCAGGGCGGACACGGGCGCGGGGGACGTCAGAAGATCGAGACCGACGTCGCTCGGATCGTCAGCGGCGTACGTGGCGGGGTGACGATCGGGAGCCCGATCACGCTGGTGCTCGAGAACAAGGATCACGCGAACTGGACCTCCCAGATGACCGCCTCCAAGGAGGGCTACGAGCCCAAGCCGGTGACACGGTTGCGCCCGGGCCATGCCGACCTCGCGGGCGCGCTGAAGTACGGGCACTCGGACATCCGGAACGTGCTCGAGCGTTCGTCGGCGCGTGAGACCGCGACGCGCGTGGCGGCCGGCGGCGTCGCACGCAAGCTGCTCGCCCACTTCGGAATCGAGATCCTGAGCTTCACGCAATCGATCGGCACCGTCGACATCGGGTACGAGGGCGTCAACCCGGAGACCGTGACCACGAAGCAGATAGAGGAATCGCCCGTCCGCTGTCCGGACCCCGACGCCTCCGCCCAGATGGTCACCGAGATCGACCATGTCGCGGAGCTGGGCGACACGATCGGAGGAACGTTCCGAGTCGTCGCGCGTGGCGTTCCTCCTGGCCTGGGCAGCTATGTCCACTGGGATCGCAAGCTCGATGGTCGCATTGCCCAGGCGATCCTCTCCATCAACGCGATCAAAGGGGTCGAGTTCGGCGCGGGCTTTCAGGGCGCGGCGCGCCATGGCTCGGACTTCCACGACCAGATCGAATACGAAGGTGGACGTTTTCACCACCTGACCAATCGCGCCGGCGGGCTGACGGGCGGGATGACGAATGGCGAGCCGATCGACCTGCGCGTCGCCATCAAGCCGATCTCGACGATGAAGAAGCCGATGTGGTCGGTCGACCTGATCACCAAGGAACCGGTGGAGGCGCACTACGAGCGCAGCGACGTGTGCGTGGTCCCAGCGGCCGGCGTGATCGGCGAGGCGGTGGTCGCGCTGACGCTTGCCGAGGCTTTTCTCGAGAAGTTCGGCGGCGACTCGATGCCGGAGCTCGAGCGCAACTACCGCTCTTACCTGGAGTCGATCGGGCAATAAAGTATGAGAAGGAACCGTGGCCGGTTCCTTCTGCGCGCGAGCGCGATCAGGATGGGCCTTGCTGAATGCATCGGCCGGTCGGCTTCGCCGACGGGCCTGCTCATCTTTCGCGGGATTGGATTTGCTGAATGACTCTCCTGGCAACGCTTGGGTTAGTTGGCTGCAACGCTGTGTCGCGGCCGAGATGAACTCGGCCGCCCAGGCCACGTAGCGCGATGCCCGGGAAGGTCATGACTATGGCGGAGGCGATCCGCCGCTTCGTGCCGGACCGTTCGACCGTTGCCCTCGGGCTTGCCCTGGAGCCGCTGATCCCATTCGCGGCCGGCCACGAGATGATCCGCCAGGGGCGGCGCGACCTCGACCTCGTCGGCCCGATCTCGGATGCGCTGTTCGACCAGCTGATCGGCGCCGGCTGCGTGCGTCGTGTGACCGCCGCCTGGGTCGGCAACGTCTCAGAGGGGTTGGGGCACTGCTACCGCCGCGCATGCGAGGAGCGCATTCCTCTGCCGCTCGAGGTGCGCGACCATTCCAACTTCTCGATCTCGCTGGCCCTGTGGGCGGCCGCCTGGAACGTGCCGAGCCTCCCGACCCGCACGCTCGTGGGCAGCGACATCCTGCAGACCAACCCGGCGCTGACCGCCGCGGACGGGCTGGTGCACGTCGAGGCCGTACGGCCCGACGTCGCGATAGTCCATGTCCAGCGCGCCGACGGGATGGGCCGGGCGCACGCCTGGGGACCGATGGGCATCACCGAAGAGGCAGGCCTGGCGGCCGACCGCGTCATCATCACCTGCGAGGAGCTGGTCGACGCGAGCGTGACGCTGAGCGATCCGAACCGAATCCTGTTCCCGGAAACGAAGGTGGCGGCGGTCGTGCACGAGCCGGGCGGAGCGCATCCGTCCCCGGTGCAGGGATTCTTCAAACGGGACCACGCGTTCTATCGCGAATACGCGCAGCGGTCGCGGTCGGTGGATGGCTACCTCGCGTGGCTCGAGCAGTTGGTGATGGGCGTGCCCGACCGAGCCGGTTACCTGAGCCACGTCAACACCGAATCGCTGCGCGTCTCGCAGCATCGGATGTCGGAGCCGGTGGACTATGGCTTCGAATAGCTACACGCCGCAGGAACTCATGGTGGCTGTCGCCGCACGCGAGATCCAGGACGGTGACCTGGTCTTTGTCGGCATGCGGCTGCCGATCCTCGCCTACGCGGTCGCGCGCAACGCACACGCGCCGAGCGCGCGTGGCCTGTTCGAGGTGGGGCTGATGCGCGACCAGCCGGCCGACGGATTCCTGGGCACCATGGGCGATCCGCCAAACGTCGTAGGAGCGCTTTGGGCGACGCGGATGTCGAACGTGATGGCGCTGATGGCTCAGGGTTCCGTCGATCTGGGATTCATCGGCGGCGCGGAGATCGACCGGTTCGGAAACCTGAACACGTCTTACGTCGGCGAGCCGGCGCACCCGACGGTGAAGCTGCCGGGGAGCGGGGGAGGGGCCGACATCGCGATCCTGAGCCGGCGCTGGGTCACTTTGATGAGCCACGAACGCCGCCGCCTCGTGGAGAAGGTCTCATTCATCACCTCACCGGGTTATGGCGACGGGACGCCTCATTGGAGGAAGCGCAACGGACTGCTGGGCGGCGGCCCCGTGGCGATCATCACCACGCTGTGCGTGCTCAGGTTCCCAGAGCTGGGCGGAGAGGCGTTCCTCGCGTCGGTGCATCCCGGCCACACCATCGACGAGGTGCGTTCCGCGACCGGGTGGAACCTGAAGGTGGCGGACGATGTCTCGGAGACGCCGCCGCCGAGCGATTCCGAGCTTGCCGCCATTCGCCGTTTCGACCCTGAAGGTTTCTGGACGAGATCCGCCTAGGCCGCCCAGCGCACACCCGGCCCGCGCGCCCGCCTCATCACCATCCGCTCCGGCGGCAGGAATTGGAATTCCCGACCCGATTTGATCACCTGCCATCCGCCTTCATGCACGAGGCGGTGGTGGAAATAGCAGAGGAGCACAAGGTTGGGCAGTTTGCCCGGTCCCCCTCGCGCCCAATAAATAATGTGATGCGGGCTCGACCAGTTGACCTGGCGGTCGCACCCGTGGAACCGGCATCCCTTGTCTCTTACTCGCAGCGCCCGCATGGTCGGCGCCGAGACGACTCGTGTCGCCCGCCCGACGTCGATCACCATCGAGTCGGCCAGCAGCACGCGCGTCATCGTGCAGTCGCAGGCGATCCGCTCGGCGGTCCGCGTCGAGATGGGAAGGGAGAGCTCGAGGTCGGCCGGCGGCACGCCGACCTCGCCCTTGAGGCCGTGCAGCGTCATGGTCAGGTTGATGTGCGGTTTGACGGAGTGGCGTCGAGGCAATGTGCCTTGCTCCATCGCGTGCATCGCCAGCTCACCCACGGCGTCCGCTCTGCGCTGCTTGGGGGTTCGCTCATCGTCCTGTCCGTTGGGCTTGGCGAGAACGTCTACCGCCGTCTTGAAGGCAGCACCGGCGACCGGGTCGAGCACGCCATCGACCGCAAAGAGGCCATCAGACATCTGGCTGATGTGCAGCCGGCGACGCATGAAGTTCTCCTCGGCGTCGTTGAAGAAGCCGTCGGGGTCGGCGGCATGGCGGGCTGCGTTGCAGAGCTTGCGCAGCTCGTAAACCGAATAGTCGCGTGCGTACTCGAGCATCTCGTCCTCGTCGAAGAGCCTTGCCTTCTCGGCCAACTGCTCTCGCAGGTGGCAGAGAACGGAACTCGATTGGAATGAGATCTCGCCTGAACCAAGCGCAGCCGCCACCTTGGGCAGCGACTCCAGCTGCTCGCCGACGCAGAGCCGGTCAGCCGCCGAGGTGATCGACATGCCGCAGGTGCGAGCGATCCAGGAGGCCGCTGTGATGTTGCCGGCGACCAGATGCTCGCCGGACCGTTGGGATCGCCGGGCGTTTGTCGAGAACACACCCTCGAGCGCGTCAATGACGACACGCAGCTCTTTGTTGTCTGCGCGCTCGTCCCAAGCCTGAAGCTCGCGGACCGCCGCCTGCAGTTTTGCGAGGGGTGTGCCCCCTTCCCCCGACATACGAATAGCCTATCAAACGAATGTTCGCATGTCAATGCCTAATTTACAAAAGCAGCCCCACCCAAACATCTAATCCGGCCACCCAAGCCCGCCCACAAGACCCTCTTCCCAGTGCTTCCGCCACGGTCCTACATTGCTCCGCGTGGTCACCGGCGCTCACGTGATCGTGTACAGCCAGGATGCCGAGGCGGACCGCAACTTCTTCAAGGACATGTTCGGTTTCGATTCGGTCGACGCGGTCACGGTTGGTTGATCTTCGCCTTGCCGCCCGCGGAGGTCGCCTTTCATCCCGGCGCCGAATCCCGCCACGAGCTCTACCTGATGTGCGACGACCTGGAGACCACGATGGCGGACCTCCAGCGCAAAGGAGTCGTTTTCAAAGGGGCGATCGATGAGCTCCGCTGGGGACGCCTCGCCCACCTCGACCTTCCGGGCGGCGGGACGCTGGGAATCTACCAACCGAAGCACCCGGTGCCGGCACGGAGCCCGATTACAAAAGACTGACCGCGCCGCAACGAGGCTCTGACACCGCCACCTCATCGTGATGCCCGATCGATGGATCGAATAACGAAGAGAGGTGTTCACGATGACCCCGTTTGCAGCAGTCGCCGTCAAAACCGTGGGCGCGGCCGGCGCAGCCGCCCTCCTGAGCCTGGGCCTCGCCGGTGGCCTTGTCCAGGCCGCGTCCAACCCGACCCCAACCCCGTCCGCGAGCACCAAGGCGCCCGCGACCGACCACCGAGCCGACCGGCGCGCTATCGCCCGCGCGGTCTTCGAATCAGAGGCCGACGTGCTGGGCATCACGCCCAAGACGCTGCGGGCCGATCTGCGGAAAGGCCAGAAGGTCTCCGACCTCGCAAAAGATAAAGGCATGACCAAAGAGCAGTTCGAGACGAAGCTCATCTCCAGCGCGAAGCCGCGCCTGGCGGCGCTGGTCGACCACAAGGTCATCACCCAGGCGCAGGCCGACAGGGTGATCGACCGCATCTCCAAGGGCTACGTTCCGTTCTGGGACGGACTCCACCGCGCCGCCGCTCCCGCCGCCCCCGCCACCAACTAACTTCTCCCCCTGGAAGAAGGCCTGGCCCGCCGGCCAGGCCTCTTCTCTCTCACTTGTCACAGCTTGATGCGAACCTTGTTCGCGACCGAGATCTGCTTCCACTTCTTGCGCTCCTCCAGCCGGATCCGCGCGTCGGTCTTGGCCGCCACCGCGCGTAGCTCGCGCTGCAGCTTGCGATAGCTCCCTAACCGTCCGGCGTCGAGGGTGCCGGCGTCGAGTGCGGCCTTGATCGCGCAGCCCGGCTCGGTCTCATGCGCACAATCGGTGAACCTGCAGGTGAGCGCCAGCTCTTCGATGTCTTCGAAGACGTTGACCAGCGCTTCCTCGCCTTCCCACAGCTGCGCCTCGCGCAGGCCGGGCGTGTCGATGATCATTCCGCCCTGCGGCAATTGCACCAGCTGGCGGTGGCTCGTCATATGGCGCCCTTCTCCCGAGCGGTGAACCAGGCGGGTGCGCATGAGGTCCGAGCCGACGATCCGGTTGATCAGAGTCGATTTGCCGGCGCCCGAAGGTCCGAGCAGCACGCCGGTGCGCGC
>Ga0066793_10000197_pt1 | contig 21810 bp, 15 predicted proteins | sample PersoiDNA2013189_FD_83876 | JGI IMG/M metagenome (GOLD analysis project Ga0066793, IMG submission 83876) | Permafrost soil microbial communities from the Arctic, to analyse light accelerated degradation of dissolved organic matter (DOM) -... | ecosystem: Environmental > Terrestrial > Soil >... | reverse complement strand
TCAACAACGATCTGGCGCTGCTGGCGGGTTGGACGAACGTTAAAGTGGCCAGCCGCGAAATGGAGTTCGCCTGGGGTCCAGCGAGCGGCGGCGTCATCAGCGAATTGGGCGCCATAGAGATTGCCATTGTTGCGGGCGAAGGCGGTGCGGGGAGCCTGTCGATTTCTAATCTTAGAATCGAGGATGGTGGACCGACGAAAGCCGCGACGGCGAGCGCATCAAGCGCGCTGCCGGGGTTCGATGCGGCGCAGGCATTCGGCGAGCTGGGCTGGAAGCCGCGGCCCGATGATGTGAAGCCTTGGATTCTCGTGGATTTCGTCGAGCCTCGCAGGCTTGGCGGACTCATCATCGATTGGCTCGACGGCGCACCGGCACGCGGCTTTTGCGTGCGCGCATCATTGAGCGGCCGACGCTGGAGCACCCTGCACCGGACGCGGCGCGCCGGCGGCGCACGCAGCTACATATATCTACCGGACACGAGAGCGAGATTTCTCAGGCTCGAACTTAGAGAGCCGACTTCCGGCGCCGCTTTGCGCCCGCAATCGTTCGAGTTCTCGCGTTCAATCGATAGCTTCTGGCACAACATTGCCAAACGCGAGCCGCGCGGCTGTCATCCGCGCTGGCTGCACCGTGAACAAAGCCTGTGGACTCCCATCGGCACCTCAGACGGAACGCACTGCGCGCTCATGAATGAGGAAGGCATGGTCGAGATCGAGCCGGGGTCGTGCTCGATTGAGCCTCTCATCTGGGTTGAGCACCGGCTTTTCACCTGGGCCGACGTCAGCGCGCGGCAGGAACTTCTGCAAGGCTTTCTGCCGGTGCCGTCGGTCATCTGGGAAACCGCGCTCTGGCGGCTGCGCATGCAGGCCGAGGCGACTGTCAGCGGTGTGCTGCGCGTGCGCTATCGCCTGGAGAATCTGACCGACAGGCCATTGTCGGCGCGTGTGTTTGTTCTGGTGCGACCGTTTCAGGTCACCCCTCCATGGCAGAGCTTTGGCGCGATAGGCGGAGTGAGTCGCATCCACGATCTGCGGTGGTCCGACGGCGCCGTGCGCGTCAATGACAAGCTCCTCATCGTGCCCACGAGCAAGCCCTACGGATTTGCAGCGACTGGTTTCGATGAGGGGTTCATGGTGCCGCAGCTTGCCGCCGGCAAGCTGCCGGCGAAGACAAGGACGCACGACGCATTCGGTTTTGCCTCCGGCGCGCTCGCCTTTGATGTGTCGCTCAAGCCCCGCGCGAGCGACGAACGCGTCGTGGAGTGCCTGCAGGCAACAGCTGCCCGCGTGATCGGCGAGGCATCATTTGATTGGGGCGCAAGGCTTGCCGAGAAGCAGTGGTCCGGCAACGACTGGGCAACTGACACCATCCGCGCTGCGCTCACGGCCACTGCGCACGTGCTCGTGACGCGTTCCGGAGCTGCCTTGCAGCCAGGGCCGCGACGCTACACGCGCTCGTGGATCCGCGACGGGACGATCATGAGCGCGGCGCTCTTGCGCATGGGACGGGTGCAGGAGATTCGCGAGTTTATCCGCTGGTACGCGCCATTCCAGCGCGCGGATGGCTTTGTGCCCTGCTGCGTAGATGCTAACGGACCCGATTGGCTCATCGAGCACGACAGCCACGGCGAACTCATTGCCCTGATCGCCGACTACTATCGGTTCACGGCCGATGAGGAACTCCTCAAAGAATCGTGGCCCTGCATTGCGAAGGCGGTCGGCTGCATTGAAGGTCTGCTGGAAGCGGATGGTCTTCTGCCGATCTCAGTAAGCCACGAGGGCTACCTCGCGCAACCGGTGCATTCGTACTGGGATGACTTCTGGGCGCTGCGCGGCTTGCGCGATGCGGTTGAGCTTGCGCATCTGCTTGGCGAGGTGAAATTGGCGCAGCGCTGGCAGGCTTTGGCGACGCGCTTCGCAGCCACGCTCTACGCCTCGATTGAACAAACCCGCGCGGAACGCAACCTCGACTTCATTCCCGGCAGTATCGAGTGGGCGGACTTCGACCCAACATCCACTGCGAATGCCATCGCGCTCCTTGATGTGGCGGATGGTCTTAACCAAAAGGCTCTCGAGCATACCTTCGATCGCTACCTTTATGACTGGCGCAGGAAGCGCAGCGGCGCGTTGCAATGGTCCAACTACACCCCTTACGAGATCCGCATTATCGGCGCCTTCGTACGCCTGGGGCGACGTGATGCAGCACTCGAGCTCCTGCGGTTTTTTCTAGCGGATCGGCGCCCGCCAGAGTGGAATCAATGGCCGGAGATCGGCTGGGCTGACCCAAGGGCGCCCGCCCATGTCGGCGACCTTCCGCATACCTGGGTCGCTGCCGAATACGTGCTCGCCGTAAGGAGTCTCTTCGCCTTTGAGCGCGCAGCCGATCAAGCTCTCGTGCTCGGCGCGGGTCTTGCTCCTGAGTGGCTTACCGGCAGCGGCGTGCAAGTGACCGACATGCCAACCCTGTACGGCAGATTGAGCTTTTCCGTGCGCAGTATCGATACAAACGTCCTGCGGTTTATGATCGCAAGCGGGGTTAGCGCCAAGATGATTCTGCGGCCGCCACTGACTGCGCCCTTGCGCGGCGTGACCGTTAACGGCCAAGTGTGCACAAGCTTTGATCACGACTCGGTGACGATCGCCGAGTCTCCTGCAGACGTCATCTGCAGCATCGCACACGCGAGTTGACGCGGTGGACCCGTATTCCCGACTATGCGGCTATGCACGCAATCAACCAATGCTTGAGTCAGCAACGCTGCAACCGCGCTTAGCCGCGCACGTTTAGGAACTGCGAAGCACCCCAATGTCAGCTCCAGAAGACATCTCCGACGCCGCATCCGAGAGCGAAGAGGCAGCTCATTCGAGCTTGGGTCACCAGCTTGGCATGATTGTGCGGGCGCTGCTCGCATCATCCGTCGGCAAGACGCTGATCCTGCTGATAGGCATTATCTCCGTCATCGTCATTGCGACGGCCTACGGCCAAATCCGCCTCAATCGCTGGAACAAGCCCTTCTTCGACGCTTTGTCGCGGCGTGATTTCCGCGAGTTTTTGGTGCAGCTCGGCGTGTTCTTTATTATCGCCGGGCTTGTTCTGATCCTGAACGTGGCGCAGCGATGGTTTGTTGAAATATTGAAGCTCAAACTGCGCGAGGGCCTGGTACACGACCTCCTGCGGGGCTGGATGCTGCCGCGCCGAGCTTTCTGGCTCGCCCATGCGGGAGCGATGGGCGTCAATCCGGATCAGCGCATGCACGAGGACGCGCGCAAACTGTGCGACCTGTCAGCAGATCTTGGCATCGGACTTCTGCAAGCCTCGATCCTGTTTGCCACCTTCGCAGGCGTACTCTGGGGCCTTTCCCAAGGCTTCGTCTTCCGCTTCGCCGAGCATGACTATGCCATCCCTGGATTCATGCTGTGGGCCGCCATTGTCTACGCGGCCGCGGGCTCGCTCCTCAGCTATTGGGTTGGGCGCGATCTCATCAATCGCAACGCGGACCGCTATGCGCGCGAGGCCGACCTGCGCTTCTCACTTGTGCGGATCAATGAGCATCTCGATGGCATTTCACTCGCGGCAGGCGAAACACACGAACGCCAGCGCGTCGAACTGCATCTTGGCAACGTGCTTAGCGCTACGCGACGTCTCGTCGTGGGTCTCACGAATCTCACCTGGGTCACCGCGGGGTTTGGCTGGATAACGCTCGTGGCGCCGATTCTTGTCGCAGCGCCGCTGTATTTCGCCGGCAAGATATCGTTCGGCGGACTCATGATGGCAGCGGCGGCCTTCACCCAAGCACAGTCTTCGCTGCGCTGGTTCGTCGACAATTTCAGCGTCATTGCGGACTGGCGCGCAACCCTGCTGCGCGTCGCAAGCTTTCGCCGCGCAGTAATGACCGCCGCCGACGTGCCGCCTCAGCTTGAAAGCCGCATCTCCTACGTCGAAGGCGAGCCCGGCACGATCACGATCGATGACCTTGAGATCGTCTCCCCGGCCGGCCGCGACATGCTGAAGGAAAAGAAAGTGATCGTGACGCCTGGGGAGCGCATCCTCATCGTGGGCGCTCCCGGGACGGGAAAGACAGCGCTGTTTCGCGCCTTGGCAGGCTTGTGGCCGTATGGCACCGGCAGCATCACGCGTCCCAGGGACGAAGAGATGTTTTATCTGCCTCGCGGTACCCCGTACCTGTCCCGGGGGACCTTGCGCGAGGTTCTCGCATATCCATTGAAAGTTGAAAGTTTTGGCGACGGCGCATTCGCGCACGCGCTCGCGAGGCTTGGGCTCGAACGGCTCATGCCGATGCTCGATCTGACGCACCGCTGGGACCGGGAATTGAGCCAGGACGAGCAACTGTGCCTCGCCTTTGCCCGCATTGTTCTACAGACGCCGCGCTGGGCGCTGATCGATGACTCGCTCGGTTTGCTCGACGACGAAGCCCACGAGCGCGTCATTGACGTCTTCGCCAACGAGCTTGAGAGCACCACGGTCATTCATATTGGCCGAGCCGCGCACGCGCGCGACCCTCTCTATACGCGCGTCCTGCATCTCGTCAAAGCTCCTGCCTTGCGCGCGCTCGTCCAGGGCAAGCCGTCCGGTGCGCACAGTACATCGGCGCTCGACCAGCGATGAAAATCTACGTCATCAAATGCCGCAAGCTTGCCGCCAAGGCAGCCGCCGGATCGATGAGCACATTTCGCCCGGCGACGCTTGTGCGGCTGGCAAGATCGCTCGCCTGCTTTCTGGTGCTCGTGCTAGCAGCATCCTGGGCTTGCGCGCAACAGCTTGAATTTCATCCGCCTGCGAGTGCAAGCGACGCGGCGACACCTGCGATCATGCGTGATCTTGCGGAACGGGTCCTGCCGGTCTATCAGGAGGATGATCCCGAACGCTATCTTGCGAATCTCTCCGCCCTGCAGCTGACCTCCGGCGACTTCGCGGCTGCCTACGCAACCCAGCAGTCGCTACGCGAGCGGCGTCAGAACGCGTATCCCGATCGGCTCGGCGACCGCGAGCTCATGTCTGATATCTATGTGCGCGCCCGGGCTATCGAGGCGCAGGACCGAGTTCCCTTCGTGCAAGCGTTTACGCAGTCATTCCAGGATGTACTTCTGCGGCTCAACAATCCGGACGCGTACACGCTCTTCCGACGGTTGCGCACTCCGCTGTCCGTATTCCAGGAGGATCTGCGGAAAACCTTCGATGAGCGGCGCGCCAAGGGCACAATTGACCTTGCAGAAGCGGTCGACCTCATCCGCACGTATCTCACCTTCGATGCCCATCGCAACTTTGGCCCGCTGATCGATCCGCTCGCCGTGCAGGATGATCGGCGCCGCTACATCACCGACGAGGATGTTCTCATCCAGACAGCCGACGGAACCAGCATATCTGCCATGTTGGTTCTGCCGAAGAGCTCGAGCAAAGCACTGCCGACGCTCCTGGAGCTTGCGCTTGACGTCTCCTCACTTAACTTCGCCAAGGAATGCGCGGCGCACGGCTACGCGGGCATCGTGGCTTATATGCGCGCAACTCCGACGAATGCTCTCAAGATGGGCACCTACCAGAGCGGCGGTGATGATGCGCGCACGGTAATCAACTGGATTGCCAAGCAGCCCTGGAGCAATGGCCAGGTCGGCATGTACGGCGGCAGTTATGGCGCCTTCAGCGAATGGGCCGCGGCCAAGCATCTGCCGCCGGCACTGAAGGCGATCGCGACCTCCGCCAGCGCCGCGCCGGGAATCAATGTTCCCATGGAAGGCAGCATCTTCCGCAACTCCGCGTATCGATGGGCCTACTGTCTAACGAATACGAATGGATCGGACGCGAGGAGCTGCAGCGACGACGCCCCGTGGCGCGCGCTTGATGAGAGCTGGTACCGGAGCGGCGAGGCGTACCGCGATCTTGATCGTGTGCACGGCAAGCACAATCGGATCTTTCAGCGGTGGCTCAACCACCCAAGCTACGACCGGTTCTGGCAGAAGTTAATTCCTTACCGGCAAGAGTTCAGCCATATCCGCATACCGGTGCTCGCGACCAGCGGCTACTTCGCCGCGAGCGAAACGGGCTCACTGTACTATTTCACGCAGCACTATCAGTACGACCGCGAAGCCAATCACACATTCCTGATCGGCCCGTACGATGACAGTGCTACGGAACATAGACCGCTGCCGATCCTAGCGGGCTATCGGGTCGATCAGGCCGCCCTAATTGATCTTCGCGAGCTGCGCTATCAATGGTTCGATTCGGTGCTGAAGGGCGGCGCCAAGCCCGCCCTCCTCGCCGGCCGCGTCAACTACGAAGTGATGGGAGCGAACGAATGGCGGCATTCAGCATCGCTCGAAGCTATGGCCACGGGATCGTTGCGATTCTATCTGGACGCTACCCCCTCCGGCGATAGACCCCAGCTCGTACAGCATGAGCCCTCGGGCGCCACATTCGTGAAGCAGACAGTGAAGCTCGGCGATCGCAGTGACGCCAGTTGGACGCCGGCCTCCGACATCGTGAGCAAGAGTCTGCAACTCCACGACGGCGTCGCATTTGTGAGCGCGCCGCTGCCAAGGGCCATTGAGTTTCATGGGCTTTTCTCGGCACGCCTCGATTTCACCGTGAACAAGATGGACATGGACGTGAATATCGCTCTGTATGAGCTGCTGCCGAGCGGCGAATACCTGCAGCTCTTTCAGCCAGCCTACGAATTTCGTGCAAGCTACGCGCGCGACCGCGTGCACCGGCATCTCCTCAAGGCTGGCGAGCGTCAGCAGTTGACGATCAAGAGTGAGCGGCTGATGAGCCGCAAGCTGCAGGCTGGCAGCCGCGTGGTCATGGTGCTCGGCGTCAACAAGCGGCGGGATCGACAGATCAACTACGGCGGCGGCAGTGAGGTAAGCGAAGAGTCGCTCGAGGCCGCCGGCAAGGTCCCTTTGAAAATCCGCTGGTATAGCGCGAGCTACATCGAAATCCCGGTTCGAAGATAACGGCTCCGCGTCGTTGTCGCAGGATGCTATCCATCGCTGCACTGCGGCGTAACAAGAACCGCTCGCTCACTTGCAATGGATCGCGGCGCCGGGCAGATCGGCGTCGCCGTTGCACAATTGAGCCGCCATCGGACTGTGCTAACCTTTGGCGATATGCGCAATAAATCGCCTGGGTTGGTCCTCGCCGTATGCTGCGGTCTTGCTGCCTGCGCGTCCCTCAACAGCACCAGCGCCTCGGTCGAGTCGCGCCTCGCTGCACAGAATGCGCTCTTTGAAGAAGCATACGAGTATGGGCTCAAGACTCACCCCGAGCGCGCGATGGCGTATGGCGATTATCGCTACAACGACCGACTGGACGAATATTCGCTCGCAGCGTTGCAGAGCGAGCACGCAAGCGACGTGGACTTTCTTGCGCGCTTGAAAGCGATCCCGATCAGCGGCTTCTCCGAGCAGGACACGCTGTCGCACGAGGTACTGGTACGCACGCTCGAACAGCGCATGAAGAACTACGACTTCAAGGAATACGAGATGCCGCTCAGCCAGATGGATGGCCCGCACGTGCATCTTGCCGATCTGCCGCTCGCCGTTCCGTTCGATTCGGCGAAGCAATACGAGGACTACATCGCCCGTCTGCATCAGATCCCGCGCGTGTTCGTACAGACCGAAGAAGTGCTGCGTGCCGGTATGGCGGACAAGCTCATGCCCGTGCGTTTTCTGCTCGAGAAAATCCCCGCGCAGTGCCAGGGCGTCATCGCCGCAGACCCGTTCCTGCTGCCGCTAACACGCTTTCCTGCAAGCATCGCCCCAGAGGACAAGCAGCGTCTCGCCAAGGAGATCAATGACGCGGTCGTCAACGAAGTCCTGCCCGCCTACATCGCCTTTGCGACTTTCGTTGCTACCGAGTACGCCTCCCACGGCCGCGCTACGCTCGCGGTCACCGCGCTGCCCAATGGCCAACAGCGCTACCTCAACGACATCCGCAGCCGCACCACTGTCAACAATCTCACCCCCAATAAGATCCACCAGATCGGCCTGCACGAGATCGACCGCATTCAGGCCGACATGCTGACCATCGCGCGCGCAGAGGGCTTTGCGGATCTCGCCGCTTTTCGCGAGTCACTCAAGACCAACGCCAAGTACAAGCCGGCCTCCGCGCAGCAGATCGTCGATGACTTTCGCAAGTACATCGCGCAGATGCAACCAAAGCTCGCGGATCTTTTCGGCTTCATTCCCGGCTCTCCGGTCACCGTTGAGGCTATGCCGGCTTTTCAGGCGGCGAACGCCACGCACTACCAAACCGGCACGCCGGACGGCAAACGCCCCGGCCGCGTGGTCGTCGCTGTGTCCAACTTTGCGGAGCGCTCGCTCATCGATGACGAAGCCATCGCATATCACGAAGGCATACCCGGCCATCACATGCAGCTCTCGGTCGCGCAGCAGCTGACGAGCCTGCCAAAGTTTCGCCGTCACACTCAGAACTCGGGCTACATCGAGGGTTGGGCGCTGTACGCCGAACAGCTCGGCAAAGAGGTTGGCTTCTACGAGGATCCGGTGAGCGACTACGGACGACTCTCCAGTGAGCTCTTCCGCGCGGTACGCCTCGTCGTCGATACCGGCATCCACTCCGAAGGCTGGACGCGAAATGAGGTAGTGGACTTCTTTCGCAAGTCCGGGGCGGTTGATGAGCCGACCGTCCAATCTGAGACGGATCGCTACATCGCCTGGCCGGCGCAGGCACTCGCCTACAAACTTGGGCAACTGAAGTTCCGCGAACTGCGCGCGCGCGCGCGAAAGGAGTTGGGCGCAAGCTTCGACATCCGCGCTTTCCATGACGAGATGCTAAGCGGCGGTGTTCTGCCGCTCGATCTTTTGGATTCGCGTACCGATCGCTGGATTCGCGCCCGGAAAGCCGCACTCAAATCCGCAACGGCAAACTAACTCCGACAGCGGCGCGCAACGGCGCTTGCTCGCAGCCTTATCCCACGCGCGCGCGAAACTTCGCGCCATGGGTTGCTTAAACTGTAATAAAATCCCGAATGAAAAGCACAAGCCTGCCGCGGCATCGCCAGATTCCCGTCACTCAAGGCCACGCAAAAAAATGAATATCCACGAATATCAGGCGAAAGCGCTTCTTGCTGACTTTGGTGTACCAGTGCCAAAGGGCGGTGTTGCTTACGGGGCCGACCATGCCGTTTACGTTGCCGCCCAGCTCGGCGGCGAGCATTGGGCGGTCAAGGCGCAGATACATGCGGGCGGCCGTGGCAAGGCCGGCGGCGTGCGTCTATGCCGCAGCCACCAGGAGATCGCAGAGGCTGCTGGCGCGCTGCTTGGCAAACCGCTCGTGACAGCGCAAACCGGCCCATCGGGCCAGGTCGTGCATCGGCTCTACATCGAGAAAGCGCTGCCGTTTGTGCGCGAGCTGTACCTGGGACTCGTGCTCGATCGCAAGATCGAACGCATTCGGGTCGTCGCTTCCGCCGCCGGAGGAATGGAAATAGAGGAGATCGCGGCGCAAAAGCCCGGTTCTTTGCTGCAAATTCAAGTCGAGCCGGCGGTTGGGCTGCAGCGATTCCAGGCGCGCGAGCTGGCGTTCGGTCTGGGCCTCAACCAAAGACAAGTGGAACAAACGGTCATTGCCATCATGGGCTGCTATCGCGCTCTGCGGGATCTCGACGCCACCATGGTCGAAGTCAATCCGCTCGTCGTAACGCAAGATGACCGCGTGATAGCTCTCGATGCGAAAATGTCATTTGACGACAACGCGCTGTTCCGACGGCCGCAGATCGCCGAAATGCGCGATCCCGCGGAGGAAGATCCCCGCGAATTCGAGGCCGCCGGGCTCGGGCTTAATTTCGTAAGTCTAGCGGGCGACATCGGTTGCATTATCAACGGCGCCGGTTTGGCAATGGCGACCATGGACATGATCAAATATGCGGGCGGCGAGCCCGCAAACTTCCTCGATGTAGGTGGAGGCGCATCCCCCGAACGCGTGGCGTCAGCGTTTAATCTCGTGCTCGCCGATCGGGGCGTCAAGGCAATACTCGTCAACATATTTGCCGGAATCAACCGCTGCGACTGGGTTGCGCAGGGAGTTGTTCAGGCGGCGCGCGGATTGCGCGTGCCGCTCGTCGTCCGGTTGGCGGGCACGAACGTTGACGAAGGCCGCAGGATCCTGCGCGACAGCGGATTGCCGATCATTACGGCCGACACTCTGGCGGATGCTGCCGCGAAGGCCGTCGCAGCGGCACGGAGCGTCGCATGAGTATTCTGATTGACGAATCGTCTCGCGTCATTGTGCAGGGATTCACCGGTGAGAAGGCCACTTTTCATGCCCGGGAAATGCTCGCTTACGGCACGAACATCGTCGGCGGGGTCACACCGGGAAAGGGTGGACAGCGGCATCTTGATCGGCCGGTGTTCGACACGGTCAAGGAAGCGGTGAAGGCGACCGACGCGGATGTGAGTCTCGCCTTCATTCCGCCGCCGTTTGCTGCCGACGGGCTGATGGAGGCGGCGGACGCGGGCTTAAGACTCGTCTGCATCATTACCGATGGTATCCCGGCGCAGGACATGATGACCGTCAAGCGCTACCTCTTGCGTTATCCGCGCGAACGGCGCACGACGCTCGTAGGGCCGAACTGCGCAGGTATCATCAGTCCCGGCAAGGCCATGCTTGGCATCATGCCCGGGCACATTTATCGACGCGGTAATGTTGGCGTCGTGTCGCGCTCGGGTACGCTCGGCTACGAGGCTGCCGCGCAGTTGGTGGCTCTTGGGCTAGGCATCACGACGAGCGTCGGCATCGGCGGCGATCCGATCAACGGCAGTTCCTTTCGAGATCACATGGAGCGGTTCGAGAAGGACCCCGAGACCGCTGCCGTGATCATGATCGGCGAGATCGGAGGGCCGCAGGAATCCGAGGCGGCGGCCTGGGCGCGCGAGCACATGTCAAAACCTGTGATCGGCTATGTCGCGGGGCTTACGGCGCCCAAAGGTCGACGTATGGGCCATGCCGGCGCAATCATCTCCGCAGCCGGTGATTCTGCGACCGAGAAATCGGAGCTCTTGCGATCCTTCGGTCTGCACGTGGCACCGAGCGCCGCCGAACTGGGGGCAACGGTTGCGAAGGTTCTCGCCTCTAATGGACGATGAGCGCCGGGCGACCCCCGCTTCGGCCCCTAGGACACCAAGATCATGAGTTTTAAATCGATTCTGCAAGCGCCGGCGCGGCTGCATCGCTCGGAGTTGGCGGTTCCCGGGTCCAATCCGGCATTGTTCGAAAAGGCCGCGCTCTCGGCCGCCGACGTTGTTTTCCTCGATCTGGAGGACGCCGTCGCGCCGGATGACAAGGAGCGCGCGCGCATCAACATCATCGCCGGCCTCAACGACATCGACTGGGGTACGAAGACCATGACGGTGCGTATAAACGGTCTCGATACGCACTACATGTACCGCGATGTCATCGAGGTCGTTGAAGCCTGCGAACGACTCGACATGATCCTGATCCCAAAGGTAGGGGTCGCGGCCGACGTGTATGCCGTCGACATGCTGGTGACGCAAGTGGAAAGCGCCGCGCGAAAACACAAACGCGTCGGCTTCGAAGTGCTGATTGAAACTGCCCTCGGGCTGGCGAATGTTGAAGCCATTGCACAGTCGAGTTCGAGGCTCGAGGCAATGTCGTTCGGAGTCGCCGATTACGCTGCTTCCACGCGCGCGCGGACGACCGTTATCGGCGGAGTACACGCTGATTCGGGCGTGCTCGCCGATGCCTCTGCCGAAGGCGAGCGCGCCTACTTCTGGACCGACCCCTGGCATGCAGCGCAGACCCGGATGATGGTGGCCTGTCGCGCCTACGGTTTGCGACCCATCGATGGCCCGTTTGGTGATTTCGGTGACGTGGCCGGCTTCAGATCCGCTGCGCGCCGGGCGGCCGTGCTCGGCTACGAAGGCAAGTGGGCGATCCATCCATCGCAGATTGCATTGGCCAACGAAGTGTTCACGCCAACGTCGGCGGAGATCGATAAGGCCCAGCGCATCGTTGCGGCAATGCAGGCGGCAGCGCGCGACGGTCGCGGCGCGGTGTCCCTTGACGGACGCTTGATTGACATGGCAAGCATCCGCATGGCGGAGTCGTTGCTCGACAAGGCGCGTGCGGCGGGCTGCGTCCCGCGCTCGGCATGACCGGACGCATCAGCGACTCTATAGGGACACGACAAACCCACTGAGGCGATGCCGGGAAAGGCGCCGCACAGCACCAGCGGCGGATTCGACGTAGGCGCTCGGCGCGGGACGGGCTTTGTGTCTGCCTTGAAGACGCATGGGCATCGTTAGCGATTCTGTGCACTACGCGCCGCCGATGCGCTATGCATGCGAGGAACGTAATGCTCCTCATATACAGTGACGAGAAGGGTGCTCGTCAGCACCACAAGTCCTCCGATTGCCATGCGCACGGTGACGTGCTCTCCGAGGGCGGCCGCAGCAATCACGACACCCAAGACGGGGATGAGGTAGTTCGACAGGCCGGCCTGGGTCGCGTCAAGTCGCGACAGCACAGTAAGAAACAGGATCATGGACAGGAAATACACGAGCGCCGCCAGTAGCACGACACCGAGCCATACCTGTAGCCCGAAATACGTCATGTTACGAAGCGAGTCGGGCTCCAAGAAAAACGCGAGGGGAGCCAAGCATAGTAGAACAACGCAATAGCTATACAGCAGAACTTCCAGCGCTGTATAGCGGTCGAGGAGCTTCTTGCCGTAGACGTTGTAGAAGGCGCTGCCGAGAATGCTTGCCATGATCAAGACATTTCCGGTCAGAACCTCGCCGCTCTTGAACCGCAAGCCATCCCAATCAATACCGGAGCATTGCAAGACCCCCGCGACAGCCAGGGCAAAGCTCGTCCAGCGGATTATCGTCATGCGCTCGCCGATCAATACGTACGCCATCAACGCGGTTGTGATCGGCAGCGTCAGCGACAATAGCGCGCCGTTTGAAGCAGGCGCCAAGCGGACCCCCCCAAGTCGTCCCGAGCTGCGCTGCAATTTGTCCAAACACTCCTAAAAAGGCGAAGCGCACGATGTCAGCCCTGCCCACGCTAGGCCTTCGGCCGCGGCGCGCCTGCTGGCGTCGCACCAGCGGGATGAGGCAGATAGTTGCGATCGCCATTGGCAGCAGTGTGGCGAAGATCGGGCCCATCTGCTCCTGGACGAGTTTCGCGAGTACGAATTGGCTCGCCCAGATCAAATTGCAAAGAATGAGCAACGACCAGTCGACAAGCCGGGCAGCAGTGCGGGCGCTCATAGCGGACGCGCGCAAGCGCTTACGAAGCGCCGCGGCCGAAGCACGACCAAACGCGTTTGCGTGGTTCTCCTCGTGAGTGCTTTGCAGAGCGCATTCTCGTTCTCGTCTTCACCTCCAATGAAGGTCCGCGTGACGCATCCCGTGCTTTACGATCGAAGCGAACGGCGCCCGCGGCACCGTTCAATCCCGGCCGGTCGAAGTCAAGACGAGGCCGAATTCTGCCGCGCTGCTTGCAAGGTTGTGCCAAAAGGTGCCGACAAGACTGCGGAATACCGCAATTTCAAACACCGGCGAACCATCGACGGCATCCGCCAGGCGCCAGAGTGTTGCGCCCACATGGGACGCAGTCGTTGAGGCGACGCGGCCGGGTTCGAAAGCGCGCTCGTGCAGGTCGATCGGCAGGATCTTCGCCAACGTGTCCCGAACCATCGGCCCGCTCAGGCGCAGTATCGCGTAGCCGCTGCTCTGGTCCGAAACCGAGGCCATAGCACCGATTGCCTCCTTAAGGGATGAGGCAAAAGAGTTGCCGCCCGCCTCGCCGGTGGCGAGCCATGCGTCGGGCGCGGTACCGGCAAAGGCGACGTCGCCCGATGCGCTGCGGCGAGGTCCACGCGGCAGCTCGATGGCAAAGCGCTCGCGAACACGTTGAGTCAAAGCCCCGATCTGACCCTTGCGGACGAGGACCGTGGCGACACCAAGTCCATCACGATCGGCGAAAAGCACGCCGCGGCGCGGCGCGGAAGAAAACACAAGACTCGTGAAGGGTGCGCGCGAAGCGAGCGTGTAATCAGTCATGGGTGGTCATAAATTCAGCATCCGCCAGTTTGGAGTTTCGATCAGCTATGAAGCCGTGCTCCCTCCGAATCGAAGAAAACAGGCGAGACGATCTCGACGTCCGCATCGCCGCCGCGTACGGGGCTGTGCGCGCGGATGCGCTCGCCGCAGCGCTCCGCACCGCGCTTGAGCAGGCCCAATCCGATCCAGTGCCCGAGCATCGGCGAGAACGCAACCGAGGTGACGTAACCCTGATCATTCGCAAGCGTCGCGGGCGCGCCGAGCGTAAGTAGATGCGCGCCGGCGTAGAGCCGGGCCAACCTGTCGGTGGGCTGTATGCCGATGAGCGACGGCCGGTCGGGGTCCGTGAGGCCGGGTCTTCGCGTCAGTACGCGGCCGATGAAGTCTTTCTGCTTTGACATCATCTTGCCGAGACCCAGATCGATCGCGGTGGTCGTGCCGTCGAGCTCGTTACCCGTCACATGGCCCTTTTCGATGCGCATGACGTTGAGCGCTTCAAGTCCGTACGGGACGACCTCGAAGTCCCGCCCGGCAGCCATCACGGCCCGGATCGCGGCATCGCCGAAGCGCGCCGGAACTGCCAGCTCATAGGCGAGCTCTCCAGAGAATGAAATGCGAAAGAGCCGTGCCGGCACGCCGCGCCAGGAGAATTCCGCGCACGCAAGGTACGGAAAGGCGGTATTGGAGACGTCAATCGCGTCGCCGAGCAGCCGCTCGAGCAGGCGGCGCGCGTTCGGCCCGGCGATGGCGTATTGCGCCCATTGCTCGGTGACCGAGACGATCTGCACGTCAAGCTCCGGCCACAGGACCTGCCGAGCGTGCTCCATATGCTGCATGACCTTGCCGGCATTCGCGGTCGTCGTAGACATGATGTAGTGGTTGGCCGCGAGATGCGCACTCGTGCCATCGTCCATGACCAAACCGTCCTCGCGCAGCATCAATCCGTAGCGCACCTTTCCCATCGGCAGGGTCGAGAATAAATTGATGTAAAGGCGGTCGAGGAATGCACCGGCATCTCGGCCCTGGATGTCAATCTTGCCCAAGGTCGAGACGTCGCAAACGCCCACACTCGAACGCACGGCCTTTACTTCGCGCGACACGATCTGGAGCCAATCCGTCTCACCGGGCGCGGCGAACCATTGCGCGCGCAGCCAGTCGCCCGCCGCAACGAAGGTCGCGCCGCGCTCTTGGGCCCAGGCGTGTGCTGCAGTGAGGCGCGTCGGCTTAAAATCTTTACCGCGGTGAATCCCCGCGAAGGCCGCGAGCGCGACAGGCGTGTACGGCGGCCGCGAGGTCGTCGTTCCGAGCTCAGCGATGGCGCGCTCGGTGAGCGCGGCCATGATCGCCTGCCCATTCACGCTGGAGGTTTTCCCCTGGTCGGTCGCCATACCGAGCGTGGTATAGCGCTTCAGGAGCTCGACCGCGCGAAAGCCCTCGCGTGCAGCGAGCGCCACGTCATCGTGGGTCACGTCGTGCTGGAAATCGACGAACGCCTTTGTCTTGGATCCGCTGACAGCCCACAGCGGCTGCACCGCCGTGAGCTCCTCGCTCACGCGCAGTTCGAGCTGTTTGACCGTCCTGAAACCTGTCGCCTCGGCGGCCTCTCCTCCCGCCGCCGCGCCTTCGCGGAGCGCGTCCGCGAGGGCGAACGAGCCGCCCGCGGCACCGACCACGGTCATGCCGCGCGGCACGTCGCCTGGAACAAAAGCGGCGATCGCGTCTGACCAGCGGGGACGTCCACCGAGGTGGGTACTGAGCGCCACGTTCGGATTCCAGCCGCCCGACACGGCAAGCGTGTCGATGTCAATTTGCGAAAGCTGCCCAGCGCGATCGCGAACCGTGATGCGGCCCAGTCCGCGGCCGCCGTGCGCATCAACGACCTGCGCGCCGCATAAGACGCGCGTCTCAATGCGCTTCGCCTCATCAAGCAGTGCCGGCGATACTGCGCCCCGAGCGTCAATGATTGCCGCCATCTGAACGCCGGCATTGGCAAGGTCGAACGCCGTCTTCCAGCCGTCATCGCTCGTCGTGAAGAGCGCGGCGCGTCGGCCCGGGAGCACTCCAAAACGATGCACATAGGTGCGAACGGCCGAGGCCATCATGACACCCGGCCGATCGTTGCCGCCAAAAACTATCGGCCGCTCGGTAGCGCCCGCTGCGAGTACCGCCCGCTTTGCGATAATTCTCCAAAGTCGCTGGCGCGGTTGATGAGGCGGGGGAATGGCCAAGTGATCGCAGACGCGCTCGAGCGCGCCGAATGTGCGTGCGCCGGAGAGGCCGCCGTCGTAAGCGCCGAATACGGTTGTGCGGCGGAGAATGCGCAGCTCGGGATACGAGAGAAGTTCGGCCTCGGCCTGCCGCGCCCAGGAATAGCCACTTTCGCCGTTGATATCCTGCCGATCGCCGTTTAGCCGGCCGCCGAGAACGAAATCCTCGTCACAGAGTACGACGCGTGCCCCGGATGATGCGGCAGTGAGCGCCGCCGCAAGACCCGCGGCTCCCGCGCCGATGATGAGCACATCGCAGAAGGCGTGCGCCTTTTCATAGCTGTCGGGATCCTCTTCGTGGCTTGCACGCCCAAGACCCGCTGCGCGACGAATGGCCGGCTCGTAGAGCTTCTCCCAGAACGCCGCCGGCCACATGAACGTCTTGTAGTAGAAGCCGGCAACAAAGAGCGGCGAGAAGAGCGAATTGATGGCACTCACATCGAACGCGAGGGAGGGCCAGCGGTTCTGGCTGCGCGCCTCGAGCCCATCGAAGAGCTCTGCCACCGTCGCCCGTGTATTGGCCTCGCGCCGTGCGCCGCCGCGCAGCTCCACCAGCGCATTTGGCTCTTCAGAGCCGGCCGTGAGAATGCCGCGCGGCCGGTGATATTTGAAGGACCGCCCGACCAGTCCGACACCCGCGGCAAGCAGCGCGGCGGCAAGCGTGTCGCCAGCAAACCCCGTGTAGCTGCGGTCATCGAAATGAAACGACAGCGGGCGGCTGCGGTCGATGAGGCGCGCCGCCACAAGGCGGTTCGGCTGCCCGACAGTGTGTTCATGCGACGAGCTCATGAAGCTTTGTTCGATCCGGGAAAGTTGACAGCCAGAATCTCGTGGGTACGCGTATCGCGCGTCACGCGTATCCAACTACGGCAGCCGAAGGCGTGATACCACAGCTCCTCATGCGGGCCGGCAGGATTGCTGCGCAGATAGACAGCCTCGAAGTATCGCGTCTCAGCATCCGGCGCGTCAGGATCGGGACGCTTGAAGTTGGCATCGCCAAGGTACGCGAACTCGCTCGCGTCACGCTCACCGCAAAAGGGACATTGAATACGCATGAAGCTCTTTGGTGTCGATTGTCGGGGTCACTGTAGATTCGGCTGGGCACCGGCGCCCTTTTCGTCGATGAGATGGCCGGTTGCGAAACGGTCGAGGCGATACGCACGCGCCACTTCGTGCGGCTCGTCGCGCGCAAGCAAGTGTGCAAAGCACCAGCCCGAGGCGGGTGTTGCTTTGAAACCTCCGTAGCACCAGCCGGCATTCAGATATAAGCCCTGAATCGGTGTGCGATCGATGATCGGCGAGCCGTCCATCGACATGTCCATCACTCCGCCCCAGGAGCGCAACATGCGCACCCGCCCGAGCGCCGGGATCAGCGCCATGCCGCCTTCACAGACATCTTCTACCGTCGGGAGATTGCCGCGCTGGGCGTACGAGTTGTAGCCGTCGAGGTTTCCGCCGAACACCAGTCCGCCTTTGTCCGACTGACTGATATAGAAATGTCCGGCGCCGAAGGTGACAACGCCGGGAATAAACGGCTTGATCGCCTCTGACACGAATGCCTGCAGCACGTGGCTCTCAATCGGCAGCTTGAGGCCCGCAAGCTGTGCCACGCGCGAGCTGCTGCCCGCAACCGCCATCGCAACCTTGCGCGCCCGGATCGTGCCGCGGCTGGTGTGCACACCCACAACTCGACCGGCCTCGCGGATGAAACCCGTGACCTCGCAGTTCTGGACGATGTCGACGCCGCGGTCGCTCGCCGCACGCGCATAGCCCCATACAACCGCGTCGTGGCGCGCGGTACCCCCACGCCTCTGCAGGAGTCCCCCTTTTATCGGAAAGCGCGCATTGTCGAAATCAAAGAACGGCAGCATGCGGCGCACGGCCGCGGCATCGAGCAACTCGGCAGCGACGCCGTGCATGCGCATGGCATTGCCGCGGCGAACGATGGCGTCACGCTGGGCGTCCGTGTGACACAAGTTCAATACGCCGCGTTGACTCACCATCGCGTTATAGTTGAGATCCTGCTCGAGGCCCTCCCAGAGCTGCATCGACCATTCGTAGAAGGGATTGTTGCCGGCAAGAAGATAGTTTGAGCGGATGATCGTGGTATTGCGCCCAGCGTTGCCCGAGCCGATCCAGCCTCTCTCGAGTACCGCAACATTCGTGATTCCATGTACCTTGGCAAGGTAATGCGCCGTTGCAAGACCGTGCCCGCCGCCGCCGATGATCACGACGTCGTAGGCGGCTTTCGGAGCGGCATCCCGCCAAGCCGGGCCCCAGCCGCGGTGCCCGGTCAGCGCCTGCCGCATGAGATTGAATATTGAATAGCGCATTAGCGTGAGACCCGTTTCTAGTACGCTGGTTTTGTGCCGGTTGAGACGCTCGCGAAGCGCTCAACCGACGCAGCCAACAATGCCAATACTGCATAGGCCACGAGCGCGGTGACGCTCATCGCTTCGGGCGATGCAGGCGGCGGCCCGAAGTTCGCAAGGGCCTGGACGATTACCATGGAAACCACGAATCCCCAAAATGCATAGCGACCTTTGACACTGGAAAATGTCGCCGTACGCGCGTAGAGCCATGCACCGGCGGCGAGCAGCATCAACTCAAGTGGAAAACTCAGACCAACATGCCGCCAAAGACCAAAGCCGACCTTGGCTGAGTTCCCGTAGAGCGGCAGATCGTGCACGTGCACGATGAGATCGAGCAGCCAGTGTGAGAACGACGCACCCGCCACGAGAACCAGGGTCGTTGCGCGATTTCCCGAGATAAAGAGCGCAACAATCGCCCCGAGAACAATCGAAAGCACAAGCGATCCGAGCAATCCATGCGTATATAGCATGAAATAAAGATCTTAAGCGTTGGCCTGTGTAAAGCCTGGGACGATGCGCAGTTCTTCAACGCCACAGAGCGCCAGGACGGACCAGATAATGTCCATCCATTGCACGGCGACAAACCAGATCCAGAGCGGCACGCGTCTATTGACGGATCGCGCCGCAAACGAGACGCCGTAGTGACCGACGAACATGACTTCGAGCCCGGTTGGAACGGTGGTGGAGCTTAGCAACACAAGGCTTAGATGGCGATGTCCCTTGCATGGCTTGCCAAGTTGCCAACGTGGAGGGCATGCAGGAACGCGGCAGCCGTTCGCATGGGGAACGCGCGATGGCGCAAGACTTGTCGGGGGAGTATTCGGAGGCGAGGACGACAAGGACCCGGCGCAGGGCGGGTCAGATGCGCCCCTTGGCGCGGACGCGTTTGCCGCGGCTGTCAGCGAATGATCCGCAGGTCGCCGGCAACAGACGCCCCCGCTTCCTTAGCGAGCCGGCCGAGCTTGCAAACTTGCAAATAAGGCACGGCGACGACGAACACGCGCTGTGCCTTGCCAACCTGCGCAATCCACTCAGTGCGGAAGGCACCCGCCGGATCGGACCGCGGCTGCGGGTCAGCTTTCAATCGCTCATCGTGCGCGTCGCAAGCATCATCGGGAATGACCCGCAATGCCGCATTTGTCGCGACTAACCTTCGACAGCGGCCTTCAATCTCATGAGCGCGTGATCCCACTGTTGCCCGATGAGGTCGAGCGAACGGCGTGCCTCTTCCAGCCGCGCGCGTTCAAACTCCCACAGGCGCTCGCGTCCCATTTTGACGTTGCGCACCAAGCGCGCACCGGCCAGGACATGCAGGTGCTTCGTGACCGCCTGGCGTGTGATGTCGGTTCCGGATGTGAGCTGTGCGATCGACATCGCGCCTTCGACGCATAGGACAGCAATGAGGCGCAGGCGCGTCGCGTCACCGAGCGCCGCGAACAACGGCGCAGATTTCGCTAGCGCTCCGTACTTTGAAGACACGCTAGCGCGTCGCGACATGCGCTTCTATGTTCTTCATCTGTTCGTCCCAGGCGCCGCTGTTCATGCGAAACGCATCCGCGCGACGCGGCGCTGGAACCTTGTCGAAACCGGATTCGACGACGCTCAGCAATGTGCCGCCGTCGACCTCCTTCAACTCGAATACGACGAGCGTAGTAGCCTCTTGTGAATAGTCGACTCCGCGCTGAATAGCGGCCGGATGCCAGCGCCAGCATAAGCAGCACTCCGGCTCCAATCGATCGATCCGCACCTCGAAAACAACATGTTCGTATCCGCGATAAGTGACGTCTTCCCGTACACGCTGACCGACCATAAAAGCGCCTCCCTTGAGTGCCACGCCAAACCAGCCGCCGAATCCTTCGGCATTCGAAAGCGCGCGCCACACGCGCGAGCGCGGAGCCTTGAGTAGCACCTGTTTTTCGATACGATCGCTCAGTGAGCTCATATGCAACCTTGTGGCTGCACCTTAAATCCTTACCGCTGCCAATGCAACTTATTCGTTGCATATAGGTTCCTTCCGGTATTAGCCGCCGGCCGCTGACCTTTACCCACCGCAACGCCGCGTACCCGCCCCACAGCCGCAGTCAATTCCACCGCAACCGCACGCCCGCCCAGAGCGCGCGCGGCGCCGCCGGAGACACGGCATTCTCGTTGGTCCAATCGTTCGGATTGGCGCGGAACGTACCGTTCGCGTTGAAGGAATTGCCAGTCAGAAAACCTCCGGTCGCATACTGCTTGTCAAAAACGTTGGCCACCCGCGCAAACACATCGAACGCTTTGGCCACCTTGAATGTACCCTGCAGGTTGACCACGGCATAACCGGGAATCCACCCTGTGCCTGAGATAAATCCGCCACCGCCATTGGTGCGACCGGCCTGATTGGCATTGTTTTCGTTGCCGTGGAGAAATGAGCCGGAGGCTACGACCACGTTGCCGCCGATATCCAAGCGTTCATTTACCTGGTAGTCCAGGACCAGCCGCCCGGTATGCCGCGGGATCAGCGGAATCCGATCTCCCGGACGCACCAGGATGTTGCCGTTGGCATCGGCGGTGCTGTTCGATCCGGCGTTGACTGCAAAGCTCGACTGGAAGGTGGCATCGACAAAACTGTACGTCAGGTGCCAGTTCAAGCCGCCTTCCTTGCCGCCCAGCGCTAAATCCAGCCCCTGGCGGCGCGTACTGCCCACGTTGGCGAAATACCCTTGATTGGTGCTCGCGGCAATAAACTGAATGTCATTACTATTGAGTGTGCGGAACACATCCGCGCTCCATGTCAAACGCTTGTCGGACCGATTGCCCCGTAACCCCACTTCCACCGTTCGAGCGACCACCTGCTTCAGATCCGGGTCGCTCGCGAAATCATTGGGCAGGCCGCAAGGGGCTGCGGGATTGGAGCAGCCCAATTCAATCACCGTCGGTGCGCGGCTCGCCTCGTTGTAATCGGCATAGAGGGTCAAGGCATCGGTCGGCGTCACCGTGAATCCAAAAGCCGGATTGATGCGACTGAAGGTGTGAGCTGCAGTGAGAGGGCTCGCCGCATCGAATCCGGAGCCGACGTCACCCACGTCCGTATCCACGCTATAGCCGTTGAGCTTTTCAGTGTTCCTGTTATAG
>Ga0066793_10000196_pt1 | contig 21814 bp, 15 predicted proteins | sample PersoiDNA2013189_FD_83876 | JGI IMG/M metagenome (GOLD analysis project Ga0066793, IMG submission 83876) | Permafrost soil microbial communities from the Arctic, to analyse light accelerated degradation of dissolved organic matter (DOM) -... | ecosystem: Environmental > Terrestrial > Soil >... | reverse complement strand
TCACATCTACGGCGTCATGCTCACCGGCAGCGTCCTGGCTTGCGGCGGTACCCAGATCATGATGGAGCGCTTCGATCTGATGCAATCGTTAGAGCTAAGCGAAAAACATAACGTCACCTACTATTTTGCCGTGCCACCAATCATTCTGGCACTGGCGAATGCTCCCCTGGACCTCAGCAAGCTCAGAACGGTCAAGTACATTTTCTCGGGAGCCGCGCCCATGCCGGCGGAACCGGCACGCAGGCTCCAGGACAAGACCGGCATCCTCGTGGTACAGGGCTACGGCTTGACCGAGGCATCGCCGCTCACACACGCGCAGCCAAAGGACAGGGATTTCGTACGCATGGAGAGCGTGGGTATGCCCACCCATAACACGGAACGGAAGTTCGTGGATATGGAGACCGGCGAGCGCGAACTGCCGGTCGGAGAAGACGGCGAATTGATCATTCGCGGGCCGCAGATAATGCAGGGCTACTGGAAAGCGCCCGAGGAGACCGCGCGCGCCCTGCGCAACGGCTGGCTCTACACCGGTGATATCGGACATGTCGATGCCGATGGTTATACCTACATCGTCGATCGCAAGAAAGAGATGATCAAGTATAAAGGCTTCGGCGTCGCTCCCGCCGAGATCGAGGCCCTGCTGCTGGAACATCCCGCCGTCGCCGACTCAGCCGCGATCGGCGTGCCTGACGATGAGGCGGGCGAACTGATCAAGGGCCTCGTCGTCCTCCGCAAGGGGCAGGAGATAACAGAGGAAGAGATCCTGACCTTCGCCAATGGCAAGTTGGCTGGCTACAAGAAAGTTCACCTGATCGAGTTTATCGATAGCGTTCCCAAAACGGCCTCGGGCAAGATTCTACGCCGCGAACTGAAGGAACGCGAACGGGCGCTCAGTTCCAGCAAGAAAGACGGGTAGAGCTTAAAGTAAAAGAGGATTGAGAAGGGTTGGCAGCCCGAGCCGCCAACCCTTCTCAATCCTCTTTTATATGCGTGTTTATAGGCCGATCAAGAACAGGCCACGCGCCATAGCCTCACCAGCGAGGGTGCAGACAACCACGAGATAGAGCATACCTGTCGCGGACTGGAACGAGCGATCGCGAATCAGCTTCCAGGCCAGCGCGCCCAGCACCAGCGGGATGATGAAGCCAACCAGAATATGCAGCCAGCCGATCGCACCGGTACTGATCGGCGTGACGACAGGCGCGTTGACGGGCTTCACCTGCGAACTCGGAACCGGCGTCGCGGGGGCCGTGATGGTAGTTCCGCTGGTCGGCTGGTTAGCAGCCACGGTCGTTGGCCCCATGCCGAGCGTAAAGATCACCTGGGCCAGGATGGCGACCAGGACCAGCGTCGTCGCGAACTGCAGTGGCTTCTCCGAGAGCGCGGGCGTGACGAGGTACCAGTGACCCAGCCACATCGCGGGCAGCACGCCGCCGAGCGCGAAGGCGGAGGCGAAGAAGCCAGCCACGGTCAGCGCGCCGCCCAGGTTGACCGCTGCGATGGGCCGGAAGATCATCGCCATCACAAAGAGCATGACCAGGCCAGCGGCGACGGTCGCCACGCCGCTGATCAGGCGCAGGACGCGGATTACTGAGAGGCGGCGCGGCTCTCCCTGGGCCTCCGCTTTGGCCTGCTCAACCTTGCTGTCGACTCCCGCGCTGCGATCAATCAGCAGAAAGAGGTTGTAGGGGAGCAGCAGCAGGAAGAAGAGCAGCAGCGGCAGGGTTAGCGCGCCCGTCCAGGCTTTGTCGAGGTGTTGATAGGTATTGAGCAGTTCTGGATAGGCGAACCCTTGCTGGAACAGATAGGTGAGACCGGTCAGGCCCAGGTAAATAAGCCCATATGAGATAAGGAAGCCGCGCTTGACTTCGTTGCGCCAGTCGAGGAAGACCAGCACGCTGACGGAGCCAATGGAGACCTCTGTCATAATGATGAATAGTACTAACGGTAACGTCTGTAGCATACCACCCTGTTATCCTTTAATAATATTTCGCGTTGCAAGCGTGGGAAATAAGCATTTCCACGGTCGTACAGATTATACATCTCTTTGTCCGATGCAACAACTCAAGAAAATGAACTGAAGGAGAACGCCTCCTTGAGCCTGGAACGAGCTTTGAGGTACTCTTTTCATTTTCTATATTGTTGTGTTTATCTGCTTGAGTTTGGGGAATTTCTGTTGTGAAGACGAACAGATTTTGTTTTGTGGAGTGTGTCTTGGTGATATAGCAAATTTTTTATAAGTGGGTATCTTTTGTATTGTAGTCTTTTTGAGGTGAAATCAAGCTCAATTTGGCGGAAGATCAGGGCGTTCCCTTACTGAGTACTATACAATGGATATTCTCTCTTGCACGCAATCAAAGGGCCACAAGAGCGGCTTTGTTTTCTTATGGCTTTTCCTTTGATACCTGAATTGACCTTTATAGATTTTATGTACAGCAAGCTTCTTTTTCCTTTTACTTTCTCTTGTTCTGGAGGCTCGCATAATTCTCTTGCGATTTCTTGGTGTCGGGGTGCTCGGGTCCCAGCGCATTCTCTTTGATGACCAAGGCTCGCTTAAAAAGCGGCTCGGCTTGCTCATACCTGCCCCGATTCCAATAGAGGATGGCCAGATTGTGCACCGTGCTGGCTGTGTCGGGGTGCTCAGGTCCCTGCACACTCTCTTTGATGACCAGGGCATGTCGGTAGAGCGGCTCGGCTTCTTGATAGCGCGCGCGATCATCGAGATAGGATGCAACATTGTGAAGCAGGTTTGCTGCTTCTTTTGAAACGAGGTTCCATTGCTGAATGTATTGAGTGCACACAAGAGCATGAGGAAGGTAGCGCTGACAGAGAGACCAGGTGGTGGCATCTCCGAAGGGAAAAAACTGATTGAGGATGCCCACGATTCGTTCTGCCCATTGTTGATGTGTCTGCTTGTCCATCTCGTCTTTGAGTACCGCTTGCACGACCCGATGGATGGAGAGCATCTGCGCTACTGAGTGTCGCTGGACCAGCGAGTAGCGCAGCAGTTCTCCAAGCGCTTCATCGACCTGTATGTGCTCTTTGGAGTCTTCCGGCAAAGCTGGATTGAGAAAAGGGACGCTTTCGGTCACGAGTTCTTCGGGAATCGTGTCAGGAGAAAGAAAGGCACACAATCGCAGGAGATCGGCAGCCAGTGGGCTCGCTGCAGCAACCTTTTGGAAAGAGAGCGACCAGGTGGTGGCAACGGGTTCTGGGTGATCGGTTGACTGTTTGCCTCGTCGTTGGTGCAGCTCCTTACGCTGTGTTTGATAGAGGGTGAGATAGCGTGACAGGCTACATCCCGTCTCTTCAATATAGGCTCCTGCCTGGTCAAGGGCGAGGGGGAGACCATCGACAGCATCCACGATAGTTCTTGCTGTGTGCTGTGTCGTTTCATCGAGGCTTGAAAGTGGCGCATCTGGGGCAAGGAGAGTGGCCCGGTGCAGGAAGAAGAGCGTGCCTTCTTCAATGTCCATCTTCTCGACATCCACGCGCTGTGCTCTGCTTCCTGTGGCGTGGGTCCGTGTCGTGAGGAGAAGATGACCACTGTTCTGAGAGGTACGGATAGAGAGGTACGGATCAACGAGGGAGAGATCATCGGCATTATCGAAAATCAGTAACCAATTTGAGTGCTCTGCGAGCCACTGTTTCACCGCCTGGATGGCCTGTTGTTGGTACTGTGCCTCTTTCTCCGGCAGGTTGAGAAGGGTGGCCAGAGTCAGCATATCTGACTGCAAGATGTCGAGGCTATTGGCCTGAACCCAGAGGACCTGCTGATACTGCTCTCGATAGCGATAGGCGTACTCGACGGCCAGTTGTGTTTTGCCAATTCCTCCTAACCCGCTGATGGCTGGTGGTTGTGAGACAGAAGCAGTCTGCTCCTTTATGAGGATCGTGCGAATGTGGGTGATCATCTGCTCGCGTCCCGTGAAGAAGGGGTTGCGGAGGAAAGGAACGTTCCAGACGTTTGCAGAAGAAGAGACATGCTGCGGAGGTTTTGCGGTTGAAGAGATAGAAAGTGTTGTGCTGGTCGAGCGTTTCTTCTTTTGCGCTTCGACAAGCTTTCGAATGTGCTGTGCGACCTGAAGGAGAGCTTCGTCACTGTTGGATGCGGTGGAAATGGGTTTTGCGTCGTTTGGGAGGGCTTGCAGTTTGGCAAACGGCGTGCCTTTCCAATCGACCGGGCGAACAATGATCGGAATGACGTGTGCTTCACCTTTGTTGTGTCGTCGAATGGCCTTTTTTAACTCAGAACAGTAACAATAGTCGGAAGAAATAAAGTCGGGACTGATAAGGAGGAAAATGATATCGGCATTGCTAAGACGAGTATCGATTTCTTGAGCCCATTCTGTACCTGGAAGTATTTTACGATCATGCCAAGTGATCAGGCGCTTCTGTCGTTTGAGGCTCCCGAGATGGCGCTCGAGTTGGTCACGCCAGTATTCGTCAGCGTGGGCATAGGAGAAAAACACTTCTAAATTGGCCATATGGCGCATTTCCTCTCGATTATGTCTCTATGGGTTGCATTATATCGTAACTCAAGTGCAATATCAAGCAGGAACGATTGCATGTGGAGAGGGAGAACAGGTGTTTCCTCCTATTTATTAATTTCCCCTTATGAAGTCAGAGATCGCCTTTCTCTCGGTATTTTTTGATACGTTCTTTCTCACTTTTCACGAGCCTTCGGTTTTCTTCTGATAAGAACCAGGTTACGGGATTCCATTCGCCTGTGTTGGCATAGTAGTTGATGATTTTTATGTTGTGTGGTTGAAATATCTTCTGAAAAGTGAGGTAGGTTCTCAGTTGATGAAATGGAGAGGTGATAAGTATTACACGATGCATATTATGTTTTTTTAAAATTTGTAGGGTATATTCAGCATTTTCTTTGGTATGCAGTGAATTTGTCTCTGCCAGGATGTCTTCAACCGGAATTCCCATTCGAGTGGCTTGTTCTCTTATATATATATTGCTCCCAGATCGGTGTCCCAGGTTTTTGCTGCGGTTGGAATATCTTTCTTCTCAATGCGGCCTGCTATAACTGCTTCTTCGAGTTCTTTGATAGGTATAAGGTTTGCTGTCTCGGTGATTTTTGCACTGAATCTTCCTACTGCGATGATATACGGTGCCCATCCTCGCTTGTAAAGATGAACGGCTGTTTGTATCTTGCCATCGAGGAATTTGATATTTCCCCTGGTTCCAGCAAGAACAATAATAGCGTCTGCTTTCTGAAGGCGGTTTCTCAGTGCAAATTGCTTACCTTTTAAATAGAGTATCAACCATGCAATAATCGGCACCAGAGTAATGATGCCGATTGTGATAAAAAAGCTTCTGTTTTTGCGCATGTCTTGCTATCGCAGTAACGCTCCTAATCGAGCGATACCTGGTTCCTTTCTCCAAGGTGATTGTGTCAGGTTGCTGTAGAGAGCATTTATTCGTGCTGTGGTCTTGTTTGATCCTACAGATTTTGCCAAATTTAAAGCCTCTTCAGCAGCTATAGCACATTCGTCAATTAGTCCGAGACCTTGATAGGCTTCCGCTTTTTGTGATGTCAGCCTGGCACGTCCTCAGCTACATAGTCGAACTGTTTAGGATCAATCTCCGTGGGAGGGTTGGCGCGTTCCCACGAGATGGTGCGCGCGAGGGCTTCGTTCAGTTCGATCGGCTCACGATAGCCCAGCTCCTGGCGGATACGCGTCGTGTCTACCAGTAGCTCCTGGGTTGCGTCCATATCCGCGACGAGGTGAGGTGGTAGGCGATTAGCAGAGAGGGCAACAATGTCGCCGTTCCAGCCAGCAGTATCTGCAATAGAGCGAATCCACTCAGCAATGGTGAGTGTGCGGACCTCGCCGACGTTGTAGATGCGCCCGGCGGCACGGTCGTCTGTTATGGCAAGAACGATGGCGGCGGCGACATTTTCGACATAGCCACGCGTCCAGCGCCAGGAGACCACAGATGCGTCTAAAAGGATTGTCGGGCGCTTATCGTCCATGCGTTTCAAGTATTCAAAGAGCCGATGCTGGCCGTCACCTGGACCATAGACCATAGGCAGGCGCAGAATCGTACCGGGCAGGTCTGGCTCGCTCATAATGATGCGTTCGATGGGGATCTTGTCGTAGTCATCCATCCAGCGTTGCTTATCCTCTGAAGTTCGCAGGGTAGCGCCGCGATATGGGTAGAGCTTCTCGCGCAGTGGAGAATCCTCAGTGAGCGGAACAGGATCGGCGGGACCGGGCTCCGTACGAAGTAGGCGTCCATAGGCGCGATACACATCCTGGCTGCTGATCGCTACCACGCGCCGGGCCATACCCTTGAACAGGTCCATAATGCTACGAGCATCTTCTTCAACAAAGGGAATCATGTCCAGCACAACTTCGGGCGAGAAATGCGCAAAATCTTGTTTAGAGGTGTGAAGCTGCGACCTATCACCGAAGATCTGCTGCACTCCTACTGGCACGTTCGCCTGTGTGCGATGAAAGACCAGTACCTCGTACCCCTGCTCGGAGAGGAGACGCACGACGGCGCGCCCAATGAAGCGCGTTCCGCCAATAACCAGAATACGCATTGTTGCAAGTCCTTTCGAAATAGTGTGATATACAATACTATAAGAAACGATACAGCCATTGCACGCGTCTTACAAGACATGAGTAAGGCTATGAGCATAGCCAGTTAAGAGACATATGCTCATGGCATAGTTACTAAAGGAGATATTTCAAAACGTCGAGTGCTGAGATCCGCTTCTGGGGCCATGTTTTCAATTGTTCAACGGTTATACTGTTCAGCACGCGCGCCTTTTACCACCCTCAGCCCCCGATACCGTGCAGGTGTGATCCCAAAGGTGGCTTTAAACATCCGACTGAAATGCGCTTGATCAGCAAAACCAGCCTCTATGGCGACTTCGACCAGCGATCGGTCCTGGATGAGCTGTTGGCGGGCAAAGTCAAGACGCCGCATGAGCAAATAGCGGTACGGACTGGTCCCACACATGACTCGAAACTGCCGGGCCAGCTCGTAGCGGGTGAGTCCGGTCACCGCCTCCAATTCCACTGAGTGGACGACTCGCGTTTTCTGCGTATCAAGATACTGGCGTGCTCGTTTGAGGGCAGCAACATCAAAGCGACGAGGAAGGGAGACTTGCTTGCAACTCGGATCTACCTCTATCAACCCCTCTACCAATTGTAAAATGAGACTATCGATTGCCAGTGGTTCGCGGGTGCCCTGAAAGGCACTGGTGATCGCGGCAGACAACTTCTGATTCATTGCTACAGGCGTGCGTACAAATGGCAGAGAGCAGGTATGAGGGCACATAGTCTGGATCGCTTCAAAAATCAAAGCCGGGTCCACATATAGCTGGCGATATCCGAAGCCTTCTTGCGCACCTGCATGCCCATCATGGACCTCATCGGGATGCAGCACCACCACCTGGCCTGGTGTACTGATCTCTGAGCGGCCTCGGTAGTCGAATGCCTGGACACCAGTGGTTGTCAAGCAGATCGCATAGGTATCGTGGCGGTGCTTCTGATAAGCACTGCCTTGAAACCATGCTTCTAAGAATTCTACTCCGTATTCTGTCTCAGTGCTCTGCATCCAATCCTGTGCGCACAATCGTTCAAGACCAACGCCGCTGGCTTTGCTATGCTTCTTCATCATAATGACTACCCTCAAGAGTTCTGGAATGAGGAGGAACCTCAGTGATGACAGTCGGTCAAGTTCTTACTTTTTTGCTTTTTGCGGTCGTTGCCGCTATCACGCCTGGACCCAGCAATCTTATCTTGACCTCGACAGGTGCGAGGGTTGGGTTGCTTCGTGGGCTTCCCTGCCTGGGTGGGGTGGTAATTGGAATGGGACTTATGATGTTCCTTGTTGCCTTCGGACTTGGAAACGTTGTTCTGGCCAGGCCATGGCTCATCCTGATTCTCAAGTGGGGAGGCATTGGCTTTCTGCTCTGGCTGTCGTGGAAAATTGCCACGGCAGGTCGCAGTGATGCGACAATAGAGAAACAGCCTCTCGGTTTTTGGGGTGCGGCCGCTTTTCAATGGATCAATCCTAAGTCGTGGCTCGTCAGTGTTAGCGCGGTAAGCGTCTACTTGCGCCCTGCAGCAGGCACAACATTCACCCAGGCAATGGACTTTGGTCTGCTGTTTATCCTTGCTGCTCTGCCGAGTTGTTTCCTCTGGCTGGCTTTCGGGGCAAGCTTACAGCGATTTCTTTCCACGAAACGAACCGCGAGAATATTCAACGTTGCAATGGGTGTCCTGCTTGCAGGATCTGTTCTTCTGTTCATCTGGTAGCTACATAGTCCACGGTCTCTTGCGGGCCTTCTCAGGCTCTCTTGCCTGACTGGATCAGGGGTAAGGCTGGTGGCTAGTTCGTCAGCAAGATGCCTGCCCTTGGCGTAATGCCATTATACCATAGTAGGAGTCCGATAGTACTGCTCCTTTCAACGGGAGAGAAAGGCGGTAAGAGACATGGCAAAAGGGAAAGCCATACAATACATTGACATACCCTTCCACATCCTCGTACACTAAAGGGGCAACAATAGCCCCACGAAGTATACGTTCTAAGTTGACAATAAAGTGATGTGAGAGAGAATATGCCGCGTTGTCCCAATCCCCGTTGTCAGGCCGACTATCCGGCTGGTAGTACGCAGTGCACCAATCCGTTTTGTCGTTGTCTCCTGCCGGAGGCCGTGGTGGCCGGGCGCTACCGCACCGAGACGCTGATCGGCCTGGGCGGCATGGGCGCGGTCTATCGGGTCAGCGATACGTTCGAGATGGAGCAGGCGGCGCTCAAGGTGTTAACACTGACTAATGGGTCGATGGATATGGCAACGGCGGTAGAGCGCTTCAGGCGCGAGGCGCGCTATGCCCACCAGTTGCGGCATAGAAATATCGTGCCGGTCCTGAACTTCGGACAGGATGGCGAGCGGCTTTACCTGGTAATGCCCCTGGTAACTGGCGGGACGCTCAAAGCGCTGCTCAAGGCCCAGCAGCCGCTCCCAACGGCACAGGTGATGCGCTATCTCAACGACCTGGCGGCGGCAATCGACGCGGTACACGCCCATCCGCAAAAGATCATTCACCGCGACATCAAACCCTCCAACCTGCTTATTCACCAGGACGATGGTCGCCTGGTGCTGACCGATTTCGGCATTTCACGGGCGATGGAGCAGGAGAAGCCGCTCACACAACGCGGCTGGTCGCTCGGCACCGAGCACTATATCGCGCCGGAACAGGAGCAGGGGCAGGCGCAACCGTCCAGCGATGTCTACTCCATGGGGGTCGTGGCGTACCAGATGTTTACCGGTCTGCTCCCGTTTCAAGCGGTCGTGAAGAGCCGCGCCGCCGAACTGCCCGTGCCCAGCAAGCTCAATCCAACGTTGCCACCGACAGTCGACGCGATTGTGATGCGCGCCATGGAGATCGATCCAAGCAAGCGTCATCGCTCGGCAGGTGCCTTTGTGGAGGCGCTCAACGACGCCTTCGCCAATGATGTGACCATAGCCGACGATGTAATCGCACCGACGATAATGACGACCAATAACGCCAATGTCATCGTGAGAGCGCTCATCCCAGAGAATCCATGCACCGGTTGCGGAGGGGAGAACCGCAGCAGTTCGCGCTTCTGTCGCCACTGCGGCCACAGCCTCGACGAGACCTCGCCGCTGGTCACAGAGGTCTGCCAGGTTGGCTATATCAGCGACACGGGACAGCAGGCAAACGATAACGAAGATATGCTGCTTGTGGTGCAGGGATTATGCGTGACGCTCGCGCCTCCGCCGCGTCCATTCAGCGTGTTCGCCGTCGCCGATGGGCTGCGCGGCGCGCAGGGAAAGTCCGCTGGCGGGCACGAGGCCAGTCGCCTGGCGATCGAGACGGTGGCGGATGTGCTCCTGCCATTGATCGCGACTCCGCCGCAAGCGGGCCTTGCGCGACCCACACCCGGCTCGTCGAATCAGCCCCAGGCGGCGCATCTTTCGTCTGGTCGTATATTACAGAGGAAGCCGCCAGCCGATACCATCTTAGAGCAATGGCTGCGCGACGCGGTCAGGCAGGCAAACCAGGTCATCTACCACTGCAACGCCGACTATGATACGACGATGGCCAGCACACTGACGGTGGCAGTAATGTACAAACGGCGCTGCTATATCGCTAACGTAGGAGACAGCCGGGCGTATCACTACAGCGCCAACAAGGGAACCTTACAGCGCATCCCGCACGATGCCACAGCGGCTGAGAACCTCGTGGAGGCTGATCTGCGGCGGCCCGACGGGGTATACGAGAGCGCCAAACACAACCAGCAGTATCGCTATCTGGGACAGACATCGAACATGCCCATAGACCTCTTCCAGCAAGATGTCGAACCCGACGATCTTATTCTGCTGTGTAGTGATGGGCTGTGGCACATGGTGCGCGACGAACGCCTCAAAGAGCTTCTCGCGCTGGGCGGTGATCCCCAACGTCTGGCGAGCATCCTGGTGGAGACGGCCAATCAGGTGGGTGGGGAGGGCAACGTGAGCGCCATCGTCGTGCGCGTGCAATAGCGCGAACCCAGCACGATCTTCTTCCACGACCTGTTCTTTTGCGCACGTATAAGCACATTCAAACATGTTAGTGATCTGGCGCTACGGAGGTGGAGCGGCCAATGGAAGTGTTATGGTAAAGGTCGAACCCCGACCGGGCACGCTCTCCACCGAGATAGTGCCGTTCTGTGCGCGCATCAGCCAATCGGCGATGGCGAGACCGAGGCCAGAGCCGCCAACGGCCTTGGAGCGCGCGGGATCGGCACGGTAGAAGCGTTCAAAGATGTGCTCAATATCCTTCTGGGCGATACCGATACCCGTGTCGCGCACAATAAGATGGGCGCGTTTGTCGCTCACCTTGACGGAGAGCGTGACGCTGCCGCCAGCGTTGGTATAGATGAGCGCGTTATCAACCAGACTTATGATCACCTGAATCAGGCGCGCAGCGTCACCTATCACCGTCGCGGCTTTCAGATTCTCGGTACGCAGCGTCAGATGACGTTCGGAGGCCAGCGGCTCCATGCTTTCCACGACATCAGCAGCCAGCAGATCAATGCGCACAGGTTCGAAGTCAAGCTTGATCTGCTGCTCATCGGCGCGCGCCAGGGCGAGCAGATCATTGATCAGGTGGCTGAGGCGTTCCGACTCCGCGTTGACTTCGCGCAATACCAGTAGATTGTCCTCGGCATTTGAGGGCTGCGCAACGGCCAGGTCGGTCATGCTGCGAATAACCGCGACAGGCGTGCGTAACTCGTGCGAGGCATCGGCGACAAAGCGACGCTGCTGCGCGAAGGCGCGTTCCAGGCGTTCGATCATCTGATTGAAGATAATAGAGAGGTCGCGCACTTCGTCCTGCGCCTGGGGAACGGGGACGCGCTGATCCAGATCCTTTGCGCTGATCTCGCGCGCGGTATTGGCAAGGCGATGAATTGGACCGAAGGCGCGCCCGGCCAGCCAGTAGCTTCCAAAGGCGCTGAGTATGAGGACAAAAGGCGTCGCAATCAGTAATCCAAGCAAGATATGCATCAGGTTCGCATCTAATGTCGCCAGCGACTGGCCGACCTGGACGACGCCCACGACATGCTTATCGTCGGTAAGCATAGTGCTATAAAGGCGGACCGACTGTCCGCCTGGTCCCGTAACATTCCCGCTCCATGGATGGCCTTGCAGTGGCTGTGTCACACTCTCACGCGGCAAAGATAATTTATTTGAAGAGAAAACGCAATAGACAACATTACCTTTCGTATCGAGGACACGGACCAGCATACTTCTATCGGCGCGCGGCAAATTCTGGATAGACGCGCTCGCTTCGGTATTGGTAACAGGAGTTCCATCGTCATCGGAAGAATCGATGAGGGCTGCCGTCGCATCGAGCTCGGGAAGTTCGTTAACGATATTTTCGACGACCATAGTGCCCTTATGAATGGAGATGCCCTCCGCCACTTGCTGGGCCCGTAGTTGCAACGTTGCGTCAAAGCTCGAGGCCAACTGGCGCTGCAAGGTGGTATAGAAGGCAACGCCAAAGATAAGCATCAATATGGCTGAGACAAGGGTGTACCACAGCGTCAACTGAATACGTATGCCTGGTAGTTTGAGATGGCCCAAGAGCTTGCGCATTAACCGGGTTCCTTAAGCTGGTAGCCTGAACCACGCACGGTATAGATCACATCGGGTTCGTTTTGATCGCACAGCTTGCGGCGCAGATAGCGAATATACACATCTATGACATTGGAAAGATGCTCGGTATCGCCGTCCCAGACGTGTTCTACGATCATCGTGCGGCTCAGAACCTGGTGGGGGTGCCGCATAAAAAATTCGAGCAGGGCATACTCTTTATTGCCCAGAACAACGACACGCTCCCCGCGCCGCACCTCGTGAGTGCCGGTATCGAGAGTAATATCCATAAAACGAAGGACGGGCGTTTTCACAGGCGCGCTCCGGCGTAGCAACGCACGCACACGCGCCTCCAACTCACTAAAAGCAAAAGGCTTCACCAGGTAGTCATCGGCACCCAGGTCCAGGCCTTTCACGCGATGATCTACCTCGCCCAGCGCGGTCAGCAACAAAATAGGCATATTGCGTTCCCGCTCTCGCAGCCGCTGACACACCTCAAATCCGCTCAGGCCCGGCAGCAATATATCCAGGATGAGCAGATCATAGGGAGTGGCAACAGCCATCAAGACCGCGTCCTCGCCATCGGCGACCAGATCAACGGCGTAGCGATTGCCCTCTAAGCCTTTTTTCAGGCTTGGGCCTAAGCGTGGATCGTCCTCCACCACTAGAATGCGCATAAGCGTTCCTCGATCCCCTTTTCAATAGATACGCATAAACACATACGCAATACCGTCGCCCGGCTGTCGTAGCACCACGACTCCTGTAGTCTGACGGACAGCCAGATGACGTGCTACAGTGTAGCGTTCCATCATTAGACGAACATTAATTATTCCCCATACACCCTAAACCACTAGGGATGGCCCCATCCGGCCCGGAAGTCAGGAGGGCAAGCGGATGGGGGCAAGCCCCATAGGTGCGAACGTAAGGTGATGACGTGGCCTGCAGGGCGACCGCCAGGGTCGCCCGTACCAGGAGACGCACGGCGTCACCCCCTCGTCTTCTGGTACGGGCGACCCTGGCGGTCGCCCTGAGAGCGGTTCCCACACTCTCCATCATACACTCATCCCTTCTTCCGTTCGCACCTATGGGGGCCAGCCCCATCCCTACTAATGAGTTTTTGCCAGGGCCGCCTGCATACGTGCGAGGGCCGTCTCGATGCGCTCCTCGGGCACCGTCATCGAGATGCGCACGTAGCCCTCACCAGCCGCGCCAAAGTTCGTGCCGGGCGTGACGAAGACGCCAGTCTCATCGAAGAGCCAGTTCGCGAAGTCGCGCGCGCTAAAGCCCTTCGGCACGGCGGACCAGACGTAGAGGCCAGCCTTCGTGGTCTGCGTGCGCATGCCGATCTGGTTGCAGCCCGCGACGAGCAGGTTCCGACGCCGCTGATAGATGGCATTGCGTTGCTCCAGCCAGGACGGCGGCATACGTAACGCCTCGATGGCGGCGTACTGCACCGGACGGAATATACCGCTATCGATGTTGCTCTTCAGACGGCCCACGGCATCTACCAGCACGGGATTGCCGACCAACATGCCGATACGAAAACCCGCCATGTTATAGGTTTTGCTCAGAGAATGCAGCTCCACCGCAACCTCTGCCGCGCCCGGCACCTCCAGGATGCTCGACGGGCGAAAGTCGTCGAAATAGACCTCGGCATAGGCCATATCGTGAATGATGACGATATTGTGGCGGCGCGCAAACTCCACGGCGCGCTCGAAGAAGCTACGCTCAGCGCAGGCGGCGGTTGGATTGTTGGGATAGTTGAGCCAGAGGAGCCGCGTCCGCGCCAGGATCTCCTGGGGGATATGCTCAAGATCGGGGAGATAGCCATTCTGCTCCAACAACGGTAAAAAGTACGGCTGGGCATTGAGCGTCGTGCAGGCCGTTACGTACACGGGATAATAGGGGTCGGGAATCAGCGCGATATCACCCGCGTTGAGCACGGACATGGCGGCATAGGCCAATCCCTCTTTCGAGCCGAGCAGCGGCAGGATATCGCGTTCGGGCGTCAGACGCACATGAAAACGCTGCTCAAACCAGGCGGCGATGGCCTCGTGGAGCGCACGCATACCGCGATATTCGGGGTAGCGGTGGTTCTCCGTCACCTGCAAGGCCGTACAGAGGCGCTCGATGACGGCAGGAGGCGCAGGCAGGTCGGGATCACCCATTGAGAGGCTGATTACATCAACACCGGCAGCCTGGCGCTCGGCGATTCTTTTCTTGGCATCAGCGAAATGATATGGCGGTAGATTATTAATCAATTCAGATAATTGCACAAAATAACTCCTCTAATTAAACGAGACGAGGCGATCCTTATGGCAGGGCAACCGCGAGGGTCGCCCGTACAAGAACACACAAAGGCATGGGCCTCGATTGATTTTTTGTAGGGGCGACCCTCGCGGTCGCCCTGCGGCTTACCACCACAGGAGCGGCCCCGGAAACGCCCTGGGTCAGTCCATAGGTTCGGCCTCGTACCAGTTGCGCCCGACCTTCATCTCCACCTTGATCGGAACGGCGAGCTGGGCAACGCCCTCCATCTCCTTTTTGACGAGGCGGCGGGTGCGCTCAAGCTCCTCAACGGGAACCTCGAAGACCAGCTCGTCATGCACCTGCAGGATCATGCGCGTCTTCATGTGTGTCTCCTTCAGGGCATGATGGAGGCGGAGCATCGCGATCTTGATCAGGTCGGCGTTCGTGCCCTGGATCGGCATATTGATGGACTCGCGTTCCAACGCCTGACGCTCCGTGTGAGACAGGACGCGCATGTCGGGAATAAAGCGCTTGCGCCCGTAGAGTGTGTTGACGTAGCGCTGCGTACGCGCCTGGGCAAGGGTGCTGTCTACGTAGACCTTGATGTTAGGAAAGGTCTCGTGGTAGCGCTTGATGAAGGTGGCGGCGTCGGAGTTGCTCATGCCGGTCACTTGCGAGAGGCCGAAGGCCGATTGACCGTAGAGTACCGCGTAGACAACCGTCTTGGCAAGGCGACGCTGGTCCTTCGTCACCTGCTCCACGGGCACGCCGAAGAGCGAGGAGGCGGTGATGGTGTGAATATCTTCATTGTGGCTGAACGCCTCGACCAGGCGTGGCTCGTGCGTGATGTGGGCCAGGATGCGCAGCTCTATCTGCGAGTAGTCGGCGGTCAGCAGCACGTAGCTGGGATCGGCGATGAAGGCGCGGCGAATCTGGCGTCCCAGTTCGGTGCGCACCGGAATGTTTTGCAGGTTGGGATTACTCGACGACAGGCGACCACTGGAGGCAATCGTCTGATTAAACGACGTGTAGACGCGCCCGGTCGTTTCGTCCATCAAGGACAGCAGGCCGTCCGCGTAGGTCGATTTGAGCTTGCTGAGCTGGCGATAGTTCAGCAGGTAATCGACGACGGGATGGCGGCCCTGCAGGCTCTCGATCACGTCGGCGTTGACCGAGTAGCCGGTTTTGGTCTTCTTGCCAGATGGGAGCTTCAGTTCGCCGAAGAGGACATCGCCCAGTTGCTTCGGCGAATTGATGTTGAATTGATGGCCCACGGCGTCGTAGATGCTGCTCTCAAGTATATGTAACTGCTCGGCGAGCTGCTCGGTGAACGCGCGTAAGAAATCGGCATCGAGCGCCACGCCGTGGAGCTCCATCTGCATCAGGACCGGGATGAGCGGCAACTCGATACGGTTGTAGAGCTTCAGCAGGTTGTGTTTTTCCAGATCGGCTCTGACGGAGGCGACGAGGCGCAGGGTCATATCGGCATCTGCGCCCGCGTAATCGGCAGCCTTGCGCACAGCAACGCGGTCCATGGTAATCATCTTGCTGCCGGAGCCAATCAGATCACGGATGGGCGTCATCACCACGTTCAGGCGCTGAAACGCCTGGTCCTTGAGTCCGAGGCCGCGCCGACCGGGTTCAGCGAGATAAGCACCGACCATGGTATCGAAGGCCAGGCCGCGCACATCAATCCCGTGGCGCTTCAGCAACGCCATATCGTACTTGGCATTGTGCATGTACTTCAGAACCTGCTCATCCTCCAGGACGGGTCTGAGCTTCTCCAGCACATAAGCGAGCGGCAGTTGCAGCGCAGGTTCCTGGTCATCAAACGTGCGACCGTGCCCGACGGGAATGTAGTAGGCTTCGCGCGGGGCCATCGAGCAGGAGATGCCGACCAGGGCGGCGCGGCGTGGGTCCTCTGAAGTGGTCTCGGTGTCGAGGGCAAAAGCTCCGGCGTCGGTCAGGCTTTTCACAAGCACGCGCAACGCGTCTTCGCTATCGACGACCAGTGTGCTCGTATTCGGGGCCAACTGATCATCCTCCACAACGATGGGGAAAAGCTCAGCCCCCGCGCTGGGAAGGTGCAACTTATGCACCACCTCGCTATGTGGAACCTCGATATCGAAAAGGCTTAGTTGCTCCGGTCCCTCCTGCTCCGCTACAGCCACGGCAGTCGCCATAAGCGCAGCGGAGCTAGCCGGAGAGTCAGGTACCTGCGAGTCCGGGAGCATGGCAACATCTGGATCTTCGTCTGGCGGGAGCGGCGGCTGCAGGATAGGGACCACGCCCGTAGGAGGCGCGAACTGTAGATCTTCTTCTTCGTCGACCAGCATATCGTGCGCAGGGGTTTCATCCTCCGCAGAGGTCGAAGAGGCGGGATCATCCGGGCCTGTGCTGACGCCGAGCTCGCGCAACAGAGAGCGCACTTTCTCTACCATGGTGCGGAACTCCAGCTCGCGGAAGAGCGCCAGCACCTTTTCGCTATTCACATGTGTCAGCCTGCACGCCTCCAGGTCGAGCTGAACAGGGGCATCCAGAACGATCGTCGCCAGAAACTTGCTCTGGCGCGCCTGCTCCGCCCACTCGCCCAGCAGCTTCTGTTCTTTCGGCTTCAGCTCAGCGACATGCGCGAGAATGCCCTCCAGGTCTCCATACTCAGCAATCAAGCGGCTCGCCGTCTTCTCGCCGATGCCGGGAACGCCGGGAATGTTATCGGATTTGTCGCCGACCAGTCCCTTAAAATCCGGCAGCTTCTGCGGCACGAAGCCATAGCGGTGCATCACCTCGGCCTCGTCGTATTCCGTAACCTCCGAGATGCCGCGCTTCGCCACCTTCACCATAACATGATCATTAACCAGCTGCAGGGTATCCATATCGCCAGTATAAATGATCGTATCAACATCCAGAGGCTGTGCCTGCACGGAGAGCGTGCCCAGGATATCGTCGGCCTCGAAGCCGTCCTTCTCGTAGATCTGGATGCCGAACGCCTGCACCATCTCACGAATGCGGGCGAACTGAGGTCGCATATTATCGGGCAGCGTGGGGCGCTGCGCCTTATATTGCGGAAACTCCTTGTGACGAAACGTCGGCGAGGGACGATCGAACGTCATGGCGATATAATCTGGCTTCTCCTCCTGCAGGGCCTTCATCAGCATCGATGTAAAGCCAAAGGTGGCATTGGCAGGCTCGCCAGCGCTGGTTGACAGATCTTCTGGCACCGCGTGAAAAGCGCGGTGAATGATGGCGTGCCCGTCGACGAGCACAAATTTTTTCCGTTTCACGCCTCTTTCCTTCCTCTCCTGACCCGACCTGCTCTCAACATTCCTCTTGACATATTTCTAGAATATCTATTCCTTGTATTGCCCCAGAACACGGTAACTGCCCCGATCGGCGAGCCCGTTAGCGGTCCAGGCGCAGAGACTGGCACAAGCAGGGCCATGCTCGTCTGCTGTCAGCAGCACAAAAATGAGTCGGGTCACATCGCGCAACGGGATAGCATCCCAGGCGGGAGCGTGTAACCACGCGAGCAGTTCGGGCGTCATTGCGACAGGCTGGGCGTAGCGCCGCGTCCAACTGGCCGTATTAAGATATTCTTGACTGCCGAGTGTGTTGTGGCGAATCATATGCGTATGTCCCGCGATAGCATAACGCAAGTGGGGGTCGCGTTGCAAGACCGCGTGCATACCCTGGGCCACAGCCTCGCCCATCTGGTACACAGCGGGCGTGCAAATCGACGCCACGGCCTCCGCCAACGGTAGAGACAGATCAGCGCGCAACTGCATAAACTCCTGCAGTTCGGTAGGTGAGATCTGCATCTCGGAAGAGTCAGCCGTCCAATCGCGCTTCTGCGCAACCATATCCTCCTGGAAAGCGACAAAATCGACCATCGTCTCTTCAAACAGCCGCACAGGGATACGCGCTTCGCCTGGGGGCAGGTTTGCCAGGGCTTCACGCGGATAGGACAGGAGCTGCATGGTGAGCCGCGCCGTCTCTTCAATCAATGCGGGAGCGAGCAGACTAAGCAGGGCTATCTGGCGCGGGGTGTTCATTGACGGCTCGAAATGATCAAAGTAAGGGTAGCGCTCGCTGATCAGGTAAGCGGAGTGCTGGAAGTAGCGCGAACCCATTGAGAGCGTGATGCGTTCGGGTTCGCGCGTCAATGGCTGCCCCTGCTCATCCCAGAGGCCCGCGATGGCGTGATTCCAGAAATCGTAGTGGTTGCCGTGCTCTATATACACATCTGGCAGAGGACGGTAGAAACGCGTTGGACAGAAATAGACGCGTGGATCGCTCTCCTGTCCGGTGATGGCAACGCAGACGCGGGCACGCACACGCGCAAAGCACAATTCGAGATCATGATTGCCGGTGGTAAAGGTCACAGTGCAGTCGGGATGCGCGATAAAGGAACGCAGCGCAGTAAAGAAGGGGCCATGCGCGGCGATAATCTTCTCGATCTTCAAAAGCGCAGTGGGTTGGTCAATCGTGCCATCAAAAGCATAAGGCCGCGTCACCAGGAAATCAAAACAATCGCCATTGATAATCAACTCGACAGACCCCTGCTCATCCCCACTCCCAAAATTCTCCAGCAGTCCCTCAAACGCCATCTGCTGACTATCAGCGAAGCAATCGAGGATGGGAGAGCCATCGGCCAGGTGCAGATCGCTCACAACAATCTTTGTAGTGGACATAACTACCCTTCTCACCAGTATAGCTTGAGTAGGGATGGGGCTTGCCTCCATCCGGCCCAGGAGCCGCATGATGGGAACCGGATGGGGGCAAGCCCCATCCCTACTCAAGAGGTAGGACCAGAATGCGTGACAACAAGAGCCATTTTTTAATGCAGCACCACTTACTAGCGTCTACTAGTTAACTACCTGTTGTACGAGATTGGAAGGGCAAAGAAACCACGCATCTCTTACAAGTGACAGGTAAAACTACTCTAGTTTAGAGAGTTTGCGTCGATCTGTATAGTATAGTTAGCTGCCAGGCGGTGTTGTAAGTTCTCACATTAATATGCAGCAGTCTCCAAATTCGATCGCAAGTGAAAACCATGTGATGAGCATTCACACTACTGACAGTGTACCACATCTTCAGACTGTTCTGAGGGTGATGCAGCAAGGTCGTTTATACCACCAGCAAAGGGGGACAACATGCCTCGCAGAAGTAACACACTAGCACAGCAGCACCTGAACGGTGCAGGAGAAAACGTAATGGCAGAAGATAGTAGAGATGATCTCTTAACCGTGCGCGAAGTGGCGCGCCGCCTGCGCGTCGACGACACCACGGTCAGGCGCTGGATTAAGAGCGGCGCGTTGGAGGCGATCACCCTACCACACCAGGGGAAGCGACAGGCATACCGCATCAAAAAGTCGACGCTTGATAGCCTGTTGAGCGGCTCTATTCAGCTTTCTTAGCGGCTCGCTGGCGGCAAGCGTTCGCGTGCAAAACTTCCCAGAGGGTTTGCGTCAGCGTTTTGCACGGAGCGAAGCACGTCATATGCGCTTTCTTCTATACATAGTCGCAGTACACTGGAAAGAGAGGTTTCCAGTGTACTGCGACTATGTTTTCTCTGAAGAGAGATTCAATGAAGAAAAGCGAGGCATAGTGTCAATGAAGATAGCTATTACAGGGGGCGCTGGCTGTATCGGTTCACGTCTGACGAAGGCATATCTGGATGAAGGGCACGATGTTGTGGTCATCGACAATCTGTTGCACGGGAGCCGCCAGGCGATCGATCCGCGTGCGCGTTTCTACCAGCTCGATATACGCGATAGCAAGCTGCACACTATTTTGCAACAAGAACGACCCGATGTCGTGAGCCATCACGCAGCCCACCAGCGCGATGATATAGCAGAAGCACAGACGCTGGCGGACGCCGATGTGCATGTACGCGGGCTACTAAATGTCCTGGAAGGTTGCATCAGCGCGGAGGTCAGAAAAGTCATCTTCGCATCAAATGGCAATAGCCTCTATAATGCCGTGGAGAAGGAGTCGCTCCCCATTAAGGAGAACGCGCCGCTCTGTCCGCGACATCCCTATGATATCAGCAAGCTTGCTGGCGAATGGTATGTGCGTTATTACACACACCAGTATGGGTTCAAACACTGCATCCTCCGCTACGCCGATGTTTATGGAGAGACGAATAGCCAGCACGCGCAGCATCCGCTGACCTACTTCTTTCGCATGTTCAGCCAGCAACAGCGCCCGGTCATTCGCGGCACAGGCGATGAGATACGCGACCACATTTTTATCGATGATGTGGTACGGGCGAACCTGCGTGCCCCGAAGCTGGGAGACAATCAGACGCTACATATCAGTACAGGACGTGGTTGCAGCCTCAATCAATTGTGCCGCATGGTTGCTATTCTGTTCAAAAGCGATTTCGAGCCGCTGCACATCTCAGGCACCCTGGTAGAGGAATGTTCGATTGTGCTAGATAACAGCCGCGCTGAGCGCGTCCTCGGCTGGCAACCCGAGGTAGAGATGATCGAGGGGGTGCAGCGCGCGCTTCAGTTATGGCTTGGCGAGGTGCTATCGTCTCCTGATGGGCAAGAGAGGGTCGCTTATGCCAGGATGGCGGAGCGATTTCGAGCATAGGACGCTTATTGTATTGACCATCTGTTGTAGGGGCGCGGTTGACAAGCCTGTGGCGCTTCACAGGCCAGCTCGCGGGGTATGTATAGGGCGCAACGGGCTTATAAATCGCGCCCCTACATCATAAATCGCGCCCCTATCCCTTGTGCGGCGGGTAGGAGACAAACACGCTCTTCGTCTCGCTGAACTCTTCGACGGCGCAGGAGCCAAGCTCACGATGGCCGTTGCCGCTCGCCTTCATGCCGCCGAAGGGCAGGTGGATTTCAGAGCCAGTCGTCGAGGCGTTGACATAGACAAGGCCAGCCTCGATATCGCGCATGGCACGGAAGACGAGACGCATATCACTGGTAAAGATGGAGGTGGACAGGCCATAGTCGGTGGAGTTCGCGACCTGGATGGCCTCTTCGTAGGACGAGATGGGCAGGATCGAGACGAAGGGACCAAAGATCTCCTCGCGCGCGATGCGCATCTGCGGCTGCACGTCCGCGAAGATTGTTGGTTGGTAGAACGCGCCCTCGCTATAGGAGTCGTTTGTGAGGGGAGCACCGCCAGTCACCAGGCGAGCGCCCTCCTGCAGACCAACCTGGGTGTACTCGTGGACGGCCTTTACGCGCCCAGCATTCACCAGCGGCCCCATGTCGGTGCCTGGCTCAAGGCCGTCGCCGACGCGCAACGCCTCAGCCGCCGCCGCCAGCCTATCCGTGAAGGATTTCTGCACGGCAGTATGCACGATCACGCGGCTCGTCGCGGTGCAGCGCTGACCGGTCGTTCCGAAGGCACCCAGGGCAACGCTACTCACCGCGAACTCCACGTCGGCATCATCCATAACGACAC
>Ga0066793_10000195_pt1 | contig 21850 bp, 18 predicted proteins | sample PersoiDNA2013189_FD_83876 | JGI IMG/M metagenome (GOLD analysis project Ga0066793, IMG submission 83876) | Permafrost soil microbial communities from the Arctic, to analyse light accelerated degradation of dissolved organic matter (DOM) -... | ecosystem: Environmental > Terrestrial > Soil >... | reverse complement strand
TGGGAGGTTTTTGGCTTCATCCTGTCTCCTTTTTTCTTACCGGACTGGTAATGCTTATTGGTACACAGTATGAATATTACCTGATGATCAGGAATACTGGTGTGAGGCCGCAATTAGTTCCGGGTATTATTACAGGAATCACTGCATATGTTATTTCAACTTTGATTGCTTCAGGTCTGATTCCGAAGAATTCATTCCTTATTCTTATTCCAGTGATGCTGATAATAATGGTTGCCGAGTTATACAGAAAACAGGATAGACCATTTGATTCACTGGCACACACGTTTTTTTCGGTACTCTATACTGCCCTTCCGTTTTCGATGTTCCCGTTTTCAGCATTCTCGAGAACAGGACTTAATTCATTACTTCCTCACGACAACATCATTTTCTCACCCGGAATAGTCATTGGCTTTTTTATCCTTATATGGGCAAATGACACAGGTGCATATCTTACAGGTATGTCCTTAGGCCGTCACAAATTGATGGAGCGTATCTCACCCAAAAAAACATGGGAAGGATTCATTGGAGGTATTATTATAGCTTCACTCACAGCCTGGTTTCTTTCAGGTTGGCTGGGTATTGTTGATAAAACACATTGGGTAATTATTGCAGCAATCGTCTCTATAGCAGGGACATACGGAGACCTGGTTGAGTCAATGCTCAAAAGAAGCGTTGGGGTAAAGGATTCTGGAAAAATAATGCCGGGTCATGGTGGCTTTCTCGATCGCTTCGACAGTGCAATTATATCTTTCCCACTGGTATATCTTTTTATATCACTTTTTGGTTGATTGGCTGTACTTGATTAGTTTTGTGCAAATCTTATTAAGATGAGGATTTATATTCATAAGGAGGGTTACAAGTTATTGGCAATAGGTTTGATAACATTGGTGATCCTGAATATTGTTGTGAATATTATATGGGCAGATCTGGGAATTGTGAAATGGGCCTTTTTCATCTGTTCATTTATACTTTACATTTTTTTGCTCTTTTTCTTCAGGCTTCCAGTAAGAAACTTTGAAACTGATCCGGGACTTATTTATGCACCGGCTGATGGGAAAGTTGTAGTTATTGAAGAGACAATGGAAAATGAGTATTTTAAGGATATGCGTCTACAGGTTTCGATTTTTATGTCCCCTTTTAATATGCATAGTAACAGATATCCTGTTTCAGGAAAGGTAAAATACGTATGTTATCATTCAGGTCAGAATATGGTAGCATGGCATCCTAAATCTTCTGAACTGAACGAGAGGAGTACAATTGTTATAGAGACGAAAGAGGGCACGAAGGTAATGGTAAGGCAGATAGCAGGGGCAGTGGCCCGGAGGATAGTTACTTATGCAAAAGAGAATTTGGATGTTCTCCAGGGCGATGAACTTGGGTTTATCAAGTTTGGATCGAGAGTCGATATATTCTTACCATTAGGCACTGAAGTTGAAATTCCGATCCTCCAGCAGGTGAAGGCAAATAAGAGTATTATTGCCAAAATCTGAAAATGATTGAAAATATGAATAAAGCTGATGATAAAATTATAGACATCACCCGTGATGTCAAGTGGATAGGTGTGCTGGATTATGATATCAGGACCTTCGATATAGTAATGCATACCGATCACGGTACAACTTATAACTCGTATTTTATTAATGCAGAGAAGAAAACAATAGTTGAGGTTGCCAAAGAAAAATTCAGGGAAACATATCTTCGCAAACTAAAAGCAGTTACTAATCCCGAAGAGATTCAGTATATTATTCTGGATCATACTGAACCTGACCATTCTGGTAGTCTGAGGGATCTTCTTGAGCTGGCGCCTTCAGCTATAGTAGTTGGCAGTGGAAATGCAATAAGGTACCTGGAAGATATTGTTAATATCCCATTTAAATCTCTGATAGTAAAAGATGGCGACATACTTGACCTGGGGAACAAAACCCTCCGGTTTCTATCGGCTCCGAACCTCCATTGGCCAGATTCGATTTTAACTCTGCTGGTGGAAGACAAGGTATTGTTTACATGTGATGTATTCGGGGCCCATTATTGTTCTCCCCAAATGTATAGTGCCTTTGGCGCACAGTATACAGAAGCTTTTAAATACTACTTTGACATCATCATGAGACCATTCAGCAGGTTTATGCTGAAAGCCATTGAAAAGGTAAAACCTCTTGAGCTTGATTTCATTTGCCCTGGACATGGACCGATTCATAAGGAGAACATCAGAAAAGCTCTTGATCTTTCTGAAAAACTGGCAGGCAACTATATGAAGATTGTGTCTGAAAACAATAAGATGACTATTCTGATCGCTTATGTTTCGGCTTATGGTTACACCAAAGATGCTGCTCATTTTATTGCAGACGGTATACTTGAGACTGAAGGTATTACCGTGGATATTACAGACATTGAAAATATTACACTGGAAGAGCTGGAATCAAAGTTAATAAAGTCAGACGGGTTACTTGTTGGTTCACCAACAATCAATCAGAATACATTGCTTCCGGTATATAAGTTATTCGCACTTATCAATCCGATACGGGACAAAGGTAAATTAGGTGGTGCATTTGGATCCTACGGATGGAGCGGAGAGTCACCAAACCTGATCCTCGAAAACCTTCGTATGCTTAAGCTGAAAATATTTGAAGAAACAGCAGCATTTAAATTTTCTGCAGATAACAACAAAAAAGAAAATTTAATAGAATTCGGAAGGAATTTTGCCCAGAGATATATTCAGGAATGTGGCCACATAAAAAATCCCGGCAGTTAGCCGGGATTCTTTTTTTAATTGATTATGAAATTTCAATCGTTCTTGTGATTTTGGTTTTCTCCTCATCCTGTTTTGGAAGCGATACTGAAAGAACTCCATCTTTGTAATTTGCTTCTATTTTTTCCCTGTTCACGTTTTCAGGGATGTAGAAACTTCTTGAGAATGCCGAAAAGCTGAATTCTTTTCTTCTGTATCCATCTTTGCTTTCCTCTGATTCATTTTTAGTATCATATGATACTGCCAGAACATCCTCATTGATATCAATTTTCAGATCTTTCTTGTCAATCCCCGGAGCTGCGAGGTCAAGAATATAATTCTTTTCATCTTCCCTTATGTTAACAGCCGGCGTTGAGCTGGTCCTGTTTGATTGTATAGGGAAAAAATCATCTTCAAAAAAATTCGGCATGAAAAATGGCCTGAAACTTCTTCTTGTAATTGTTGGTAACATAGCTTTGTCCTCCTATAATTTTAGTTTAACATTTTATCGTTTCAGCAATATATTTTCAAACTTCGTTCCAAATTAATTAAAATGACATAATGGCACACAATGATAAATTACTACAGACAATATGGCAGTTGTGTGATTTAAAGTGCCGGGGCACAATTTTTAGCGAATTCCAAAAATTTCGATTAGGTTTGTAAGAAGAATTGTCTATTTGAATGACCGCAACGTTAAGAAACATTCTTATCTTTTTTGGAGTTTTGCTCCTTTTAGCCTGTGCCTGGTATTTCAGGAATATTGTGGTTTATATATTGGTGTCAGGTGTACTCTCTATTGTTGGGAGACCCCTTGTTGATCTGTTTTGCAGAATCAGAATAAATAAATGGTCTTTTCCCCGTTCCCTGAGTGCCCTTATCACCCTGGCTATAATCTGGGGACTCATTATTCTGTTTTTTATTATTTTCGTCCCTCTTGTGACCAGACAGATTGATTCTTTTTCAACCATCGACAGCGGAAAAATTGTTCAGATTGTCTCAGTTCCAATTAATAAAGTTGAAAATCTTTTCAGAGCATTTAACAAGGATATTACGGAAGAACTCTCTATTCAGGATTTTATACAAGGAAAGGTTGCTGGAGTTTTGAATATTAACATGATACAAAATTTTATTGGTTCACTTATCAGTATTCTTGGTAATGTCCTGATTGCAGTATTTTCTATCACATTTATTACATTTTTCTTTCTTAAAGACCAGCTGTTATTTTTCGAATCCATATTAATGTGGGTGCCGGATAAATATGTCGATAATGTGACCAGGGCATTGTATTCGGTTAAAAGACTTCTCACAAGGTATTTCATTGGTATTGTGATACAGAGCACCTGCATAATGATACTTATTACTATTGGAATGACAATTGCAGGCATTGATTTTCAACAGGCTCTGGTAATGGGACTTATCCTCGGAATTTTAAATGTTATCCCCTACGTTGGTCCGTGGATTGGTTTGTTCATAGCAATTATAATGGGTGTTGCTTCGCACATTAATCAGGATTTTCCCACTGTTGTGATACCTCTCGTTACATATATGATAATCGTTGAAGCTATAACGCATTTAATTGATAATGTTTTATTTCAGCCTGTTATCTTTTCCAATAGTGTTAAAGCTCATCCTCTTGAAATCTTTATTGTTGTACTTGCTGCCGGATTTGCTGCCGGAGTACCCGGAATGATATTGGGAATACCCGCTTATACTGTCCTTAGGGTTTTTGCCCGGGAATTCTTTTACAATTTTAAGGCAGTACAGAAGATCACTTCCAGCCTTTCCACAGAAAATTTTAGAAATAAACATCAGATGCCACTTCATACAGATGAAGAGCCGGGGATTAAATAGATTATTTTTCGAATACATGTAATTCAGCTTAATTAAAAATACTTTCCTCTGAAATAATAACCAGAAAAATGAGACCACACTTTTCTATATTATACCGATTATTCAATTTCTATTATGACGGATTCAGGAATATATCCGATTGGGGAAGAAAAGTCTGGATTATAATCATCATTAAGCTTTTTATTATGTTCGTTATATTAAGGATCTTCTTCTTTCAGGATTTTCTTCATAAGAATTACGCAAATGACAAGCAAAGAAGTGAACATGTCATGGATCAATTAATAAATTCATCTGATAAACATGATTGAAAATATTGATTTAAGCCTGGTCGACTGGTCAAGAGCTCAGTTTGCCCTGACCGCTATTTATCACTGGCTATTTGTACCTCTTACTCTTGGGTTATCCTTTATACTGGCAATAATGGAGACAATCTATGTCAGAACCGGTAAAGAGGAATGGAAACGTATTACACAGTTCTGGATGACTCTTTTTGGTATAAACTTCGCGATTGGTATTGCAACAGGCATTATTCTTGAATTTGAATTCGGAACTAACTGGTCAAACTACTCCTGGTTCGTTGGAGATATTTTCGGTGCACCTCTTGCGATGGAAGCTATTCTGGCTTTCTTCCTTGAATCGACATTCGTTGCAGTAATGTTTTTCGGGTGGAATAAAGTGAGTAAAAAGTATCACATGGTTTCAACCTGGCTGGTTGCTATTGGAGCCAGTCTCTCAGCCCTCTGGATTCTGGTTGCAAATGCATGGATGCAAAATCCTGTCGGGATGATGTTTAATCCTGATACTGCAAGAAATGAAATGGTTAACTTCTGGGCGATTCTCTTTAATCAGGTTGCTGTCGACAAATTCTTACATACTATTTCATCCGGATTTCTTCTTGCATCAATGTTTGTACTTGGCATAAGTGCCTGGTTCCTGTTAAGGAAAAGGGAAGACCTTCTGGCTAAGAGAAGCATACTTGTTGCCGGCGTTTTCGGACTTTTATCTTCTCTTTTAGTCGCTTTCACAGGAGATGGATCTGCAAGAAGAGTATCTAAAGTGCAGCCTGTTAAATTTGCGTCAATGGAAGCACTTTATGAAGGTAAAAATAATGCCGGGCTGATAGCTTTCGGAATACTAAAAGACACTAATAAGAAAATCGGGGAAAAAAGTGTCAAAGAATTTGCATTCAAAATTGAAATACCCGGGTTACTTTCAGTTCTTACCGGGGGTGACAAAGATGCATATGTTCAGGGACTTGCAGATCATATGTTTGGTAATGAGAAATTGGGTATAATTTCTGTCCCTGATAAGATACAAAGGGGCATCGTTGCAAGGGATGCTCTTACATCTTATAAAAGAGCAAAACTGATTAATGATACGGCTCAGATAGAGGCTTTAAAAGGAGTTTTCAATGACAAAGACTTCCATGACAAATATTTCAGATATTTCGGTTATGCTTCTATTAATAAGCCTGAAGATGTAATCCCGGATGTGACAATCTCGTTTTATTCATTTCATTTTATGGTTATACTTGGTTTTCTGTTTATAATGATTTTTTCTGCAGCACTTTATTTACTCTTCAGGGGGACAATTGCTGATAAAAGATGGTTTTTGTGGATTGCATTACTTTCAATACCTCTGCCTTACGTTGCAGGCGAGCTGGGTTGGATACTTACGGAGGTGGGCCGGCAACCCTGGATAATTCAGGATATGATGACTGTGTCAAAAGCTGTTTCACAGATCAGTACAGGATCGGTGATTACAACATTCATTCTTTTTGCGGTTCTATTCACTGGATTGCTCATTTCAGAGATATCAATTATGGTTAAACAAATTAAAACAGGACCCAAACATTAGGAGGATAAGCTTATGACCTTTACGATTTCTCATTTGTTTCTGCAACACTACTGGTGGATTATTATCTCTCTTCTGGCAAGCTTTCTGGTCTTTCTGATGTTTGTTCAGGGAGGACAATCGTTGATATATTCACTTCCACAGAATAACCTTCAAAAGAAAATGATTGTAAATTCATTGGGGCGGAAGTGGGAATTCACCTTCACAACGCTTGTAACATTTGGCGGCGCTTTTTTTGCCTCCTTCCCGCTTTTCTATGCAACAAGTTTTGGCGGTGCATACTGGGTTTGGATAGCAATATTGTTCAGTTTTACCATACAGGCTATTGCCTATGAGTTCAGATCAAAGCCAAATAATGTTTTCGGACAGAAAACTTTCGATCTCTTCCTGTTTCTGAATGGTTCTCTTGGCCCATTTTTAATAGGGGTGGCGGTTGCTACTTTTTTCACAGGTGCAATGTTCAGCCTGAACCGTATGAATCAGGTACATTGGGCAACTCCATGGTATGGCCTTGAAGCCTTATTGAATGTGAGAAACCTTGCACTTGGTTTTGCAGTATTATTCCTTGCGAGAATTAATGGGCTGTTATATATAATCAATAGTGTTGACGATGAGAGTCTGATCAAAAGATCTGTTAAAAGATTAATTACAAATTCCATCCCTTTTCTGATCTTCTTCCTGTATTTTATCGTTTCGCTGCTCGTTTCAAAAGGATTTGCAGTTGACTCAGTTACAGGTAATATTATTATTGAGAAGTTTAAATATTTGCATAATTTCGTTGAGATGCCGGTTGTTCTGGTACTTTTTTTAGCAGGAGTAATTGGTGTTTTATCTGGTATCGGGATTACAATACTAAAGAAGAGTGTAACAGGCATATGGTTTTCCGGGGCAGGAACTATACTTTCAGTATTCTCTCTGTTTCTGATAGCCGGTTTTAATGGAACCTCATTTTATCCCTCTATCTATGACCTACAAAGCTCATTAACAATCAGGAATGCATCTTCGAGTCTGTTCACCCTGAAAACAATGATGTATGTCTCATTTATTATGCCTTTTGTTATTGCATATATATGGTATGCATGGAAAGCAATAAATAGAACTAAGATCACCGAAGGGGAGATGAACTCAGACGGACATGCATATTAATATAAGACATTTAGACAATTTGAAATGTATATAAGTGAAATTCTTCAATACCTCATCTGGCCGGGCTTTATTTTATTAAGCTGGTTTGTCGTAAGAATTGTTTTATCAGCTTACGAAAAGAAATTTCCTGAAAAGGAATAGGTGATCAAAAAATCAGGTACGTTTGTAACCCGAAACGATTATTATCTCAATGGAATTTCCATCATTAAAATCGTGGTTTAAGGAGGATGTTAATTATCCTTTTATCATTGCCGGACCATGCAGTGCTGAGAGTGAGGATCAGATTTTATCTACTGCCTCTTATCTCAGGTCTACAGGTAAGGTGAATCTTTTCCGGTCAGGCGTTTGGAAGCCAAGAACCCGTCCCGGGGCTTTTAGCGGAATTGGTGTAAAAGCATTGAAATGGCTCCAGAAAGTTCAGTCGGTGTACAACCTGAGAGTGACAGTGGAAGTTGCCTCTCCGAAGCATGTAGAAGCCTGTCTGAAACATGGAGTTGATGTGTTATGGCTTGGAGCAAGAACTGTTTCAAATCCTTTTTCTGTTGAAGAGCTTTCCGAAGCGCTGAAGGGCGTAGATATTCCGGTGCTAATAAAAAATCCATTGAGCCCTGATATAGATCTCTGGCAGGGAGCAATTGAAAGGATCTATAAAGCAGGCGTTAAAAGGATAGCTGCAGTGCATCGTGGTTTTTCGCCATTTGAAAGAACGTTGTATCGTAATATGCCAAAATGGGAAATTCCTATTGAATTACGACAACGGATAAGGAACCTTCCTATTATATGCGATCCAAGTCACATATCCGGTAGAGCAGATCTGGTCACAGAAATATCTCAGAAAGCTCTTGATCTGACTATGAGCGGATTGATGATTGAGGTACATCCTCATCCATCAGAAGCTTTGAGCGATTCAGCCCAGCAACTGAATTTTGATCAGTTCACATCCCTGATGGAGACTCTGATTATCCGAAAGCCCACAATTGATGATAAAGGGTTCCTGAATCAACTTGAAGAACTTCGTAATCAGATAGATTCAATTGATTTTCAGTTAATTGAACTGGTTGCTTCCAGAATGAATATCTCGGGGAAAATGGGGGAATACAAATTCAAAAATAATGTTGCCGTACTTCAGATGGAACGCTGGCTGGAAATTCTGCGTACCCGCACAGAACATGGTACTTTACTCAATCTGGAACCAGCTTTTATTGAACGGGTGATGACGCTTATCCACCAGGAATCAATCCGTATTCAGTCAGCAATACTTGACAATTTTAAAACAACTGGAGATCACTGGTCAGAAGAGCAGTGATAATGCTGAAGCAATTATATACAAAGGTATTATTATAGGGAATGCATTTATCCTGAATATCGCAAAAACAATTAGTACCATTCCAACCAGAATATATCTTCCTTCATTTCCTTTAAACTTCAGGTTTGCGACCTTCAGAGATAGTAGTGGTATCCTGCTGACCATTAAGAGGGATAAAATGATAGTAAAAAGTATTAGCAAAAAAGCAGAGCTGATAAAGGAGTTAAAAATCAACGATTGTGAATTATGTCCGGCAATAACAACTGAAATCACTGCAAGAGCATTTGCAGGAATAGGTAATCCTTTAAACGTGTTAGCCTGGGTTGTGTCAACATTAAAAACTGCGAGTCGCAAAGCTCCACATACCGGCATTATTGCAGGTATAATCATTAAGATTATGAATCTTAAAACCTCAGAATTTACAACAGGTGAAGAACTTAATGAAAGAGTATCATTAAGAAGGTGATAAATTATTAATCCGGGTGCAACGCCAAAACTTACAACATCGGCAAGACTATCGAGCTCTTTGCCTATTGTGGAATATGCTTTCAGTAAGCGGGCAGAAAAACCATCAAGGAAGTCGAAAATCATAGCGGCAAGTATTAACCATGAAGCTGTAATAATGTTTCCGTTCGCTGCAAAAATAATTGCTACAAATCCTGATAACAGATTGAGTGATGTTATGATGTTTGGAATATGTTTCATTTTGAATTGAGATATTTGAATCCTGCAGGGGAGTAAATTTAAGAAAATCTTCTCTTTTATTATTAGATTTGCATCAATTAACAAAAATTGAATGATTGACTTCACAAATGTAAAGATTGCGATTGATTTTGATGGAACAATAGTTGAACACGAGTATCCGAAAATCGGTAAAGAGAAACTATTTGCCTTTCAGACGCTTAAGGAACTGGAAAAACTGGGAGTAAGGCTCATCCTCTGGACATTCCGGACAGGAAAAGAACTTGATGATGCAGTTAATTATTGCAGGTTGAACGGAATTGAGTTTTATGCAGTTAACAAGAACTATCCTGAAGAGGTTTTTGATGAAACAGTAAGCCGGAAGATAGATGCTGACATTTATATTGATGATAAAAACATTGGTGGTTTTCCGGGGTGGAGCGGTGTATGGCAGATACTGATCCCCTATGATCTTCTTCAGCAGGAGGCTGAGAAAAGAATATCATCAGGACGAAAGAATATTTTTAAGCGATTATTTACGTGGAATATAAAGACAAATGAAAACTGATTATCCCAGATATATCATTTCCTTTTCAGTACTACTGCTTTTAACATGGATACTTTCATGTTCAGGACGGCCGGGTAAAAAGAGTGTCGCAGGGATACAACCTGCACCTGTTATAAATGAAGAGGTTTCTTCAAAACTTTTTAAAATTATTTCGCCTGATGAAAATGCAGGTTTTAAGCTCCATGATCCTCTTAAAGTGGTTCTGTCCCTTGAAGATAAGAAAAAAGTACCGGACTCTGTGGCAGTCTATTTTAATGGTACTGCCGTAACAACTATTAAATCAGAGCCATGGGAGTATTCTATCCCCTCCATGTTTACCGTAACTACCGGGAGAAAATCATTAAAAGTTACAGCATTTAAAGGAGGAAAACCTCAGAATACTATTATCCGGTTTATAATAATATTTTCAGATGTGATCCCTGCAAAAAATGGTTATAAAGTGATTCATACATATCTTCACAACAGGGATGCATTTACCCAGGGGCTTGTTTATGATAACGGGGAATTATATGAAGGTACAGGGCAGGAGACTGGTTCGACTTTAAGGGAAGTTGAACTTGAGACTGGTAAGGTTATCAGGCAGCATAATCTTGATAATTCTTTGTTTGGTGAAGGAATAACACTTTACCACGACCGGATTTACCAGGTGACCTGGCAAAATAAGGTTGGTTTTGTGTATAATAAGTCGGATTTTAAATTGATAAATAAAATTTATTATCCCACACAGGGTTGGGGTTTGACAACAATGGATGACAAGATTGTAATGAGCGATGGTACAAATATTCTCTATTTCTTTGAACCGGAGATGTTTACAGTAGTTTCAAAAATTGAAGTATATGATAATGCGAAGAAGGTTGACCAGCTTAATGAACTTGAATATATCAATGGTGAGATCTGGGCAAATATCTGGATGACTGATCTTATCGCCAGAATTGATCCGGTGAGTGGTAAAGTTCTGGCTTATATTGATTTGAATGGTATTTTACCCAAATCGGACCGCAATGAAGAAACAGACGTGTTAAATGGTATTGCTTACGATAAAATTGGTAAAAAAATCTTTGTTACCGGAAAAAGGTGGCCCAAACTCTTCGAGATAAAAGTTATCGAATAATTTTAGTTCCATAAACAATATTAATACCTTCGGGTATAATACTGAATTCTGCAGGGGTCTGACCAAGAGATTCCCCGTCAGCCTCAGCATACATTACAGAATCTGAACTGACTTTTATGTTTTTACACTTATAACCGTCAATCTTTGGATGCTGAAGTATTGTACCATCATAAAGGATCTTCAGATTTCTTATTATTTCAAACTTTCCCATCCCGTTTATTATGGTCACATCAAGCAGCCCGTCATCAGGTAAGGCCCTTGGAGTTTGTCTCATACCTCCTCCGCAATAACGACCATTCCCAACATTTAATGAGAAAACATCTGCGCTGATCTTTTCGCCATCTATAATGATCTCTGCCTTGGTGTTTTTGTATGAAATAAGACTCATGAGGAGGTTATAGAAATATATCAATTTACCGCTATGGCCCCTGTCTTTCTGATAGTTAGTCCTTTTCACAACAACCGATTCAAATCCCAGTCCGGCGATATTTATGAAATATCTTTCCTTTTTCTCCAATCCATTATAGAAGCTTACAAGGCCAACATCATGAAGCATCAGTTTATTTTCACAGATAATGCTTATTGCTTTCTTATAATCAAGAGGAATCCCAAACATCCGGCCCCAATCATTTCCTGTTCCGACAGGTATAAGTGCCAGGGAAATATCGGTCGTCGGACAAACTTTGCTTAGAAAGACACCGTTAACAACTTCATTCAGAGTCCCGTCACCACCTACCGTTATAATTTTCCTGTAACCCGCAGCAATGCCTTCAAGTGTAAAGCTTATTGCATGAGTTTTCCGTTCAGTGAATTTTACAGCAAAAGGTAAAGACTCATTTTTTAGAAGAACAGAAATCTTATCCCAGTCTTTTTTACCTTTTTCGTTTCCGGCATTCGGGTTAACAATGACCAGCCATTCTTCCCGGTTTGAATTTTGATTCATCTGACGATTTGGTTAATTGGCAGGCAAAGATGGAAATAAATAGATTAATTTTAAAAAATACTACTTAATATCATCTTAATGATCTCTTTGTGAAGCAAACTAATTCTAAATCTCATGAGAAAATGCAGTGTCCCCAAAATTAGCTAAAGAGATAAATGCTCACAAAATCAAGGAGATACGTTTTTTTAAGAAATACCCTAATGTTAATAAGATGTTGAAAACCCCAAAAAAAATGTTTACAATTACATCTTTTACTACCGGTAGCTGAAGTGCATAAATAGTAAATTTGAAGCTCAAAATATAACTCAAATAACTAAAGGAACAGATGGGAAGGATTATAGCTATAGCAAACCAGAAGGGCGGTGTTGGGAAGACGACAACAGCAATAAACCTGGCGGCAAGTCTTGCTGCACTCGAAAAAAAGGTGCTGATTGTTGACGGAGACCCTCAGGCTAATGCAACTTCAGGGATTGGAATTGACACGCGACAGATAAGATGCACTATTTATGATTGCCTTATCGACGGGAAAGAGCCCGGAGAAGCATTGCTCAGTTGCGAGGTTGAGAACCTTTCAATAATACCTTCAAATATTGACCTTGTTGGAGCAGAAATTGAAATGCTTGACAGACCTGAAAGGGAAAAAATTCTTAAGGTGGTACTTAAAAAGATCCAGGGTGATTATGACTATGTACTGATTGACTGTTCGCCTTCACTGGGACTGCTTACTGTTAATGCACTCACTGCATCGGATTCGGTAATAATACCGGTTCAGTGTGAATATTTTGCTTTGGAAGGACTAGGTAAACTTCTTAATACGATAAAAATTATTCAGAATAATCTTAATCCCCAACTTGAGATTGAAGGTTTCCTTCTTACGATGTATGATTCCCGGCTCAGATTGTCAAATCAGGTTGCTGATGAAGTAAATAAACATTTCCAGCAAATGGTTTTCAAAACAATAATCCAGAGAAATGTAAAGCTTTCCGAAGCTCCAAGTTTTGGTCAGCCGGCTATTCTCTATGATGCCGATTCAAGAGGGACGGTCAATTATCTTAACCTGGCAAAAGAGCTGATCGAGAAACAGGAAGAAAGAGCTAAAAAATAAATACTGGACTTTTCAATTACCGGATATAGAAATGAATATGACAAAGAAAAATGCCTTGGGAAGAGGTCTTGGTGCATTGATAGATGGTGTGGAAAAAGAGGTACTTGAGAAAAAAGTGGAAGCAAACCTTGATATTTCAGTCGATTCGATTGAAGCTAACCCTTTTCAGCCAAGAACAAGCTTTGATGAACAAGCACTTGAAGAACTTTCAACTTCAATAAAGAAACTTGGTATAGTACAACCACTTACCGTACGTGAGATTGGTACCGGCCGATTCCAGCTTATCGCAGGAGAGAGAAGACTCAGGGCCGCCCGTCTGGCAGGACTTACTCATGTTCCTGCTTTCATCAGAACGGCAGACGATCAGGCGATGCTTGAACTGGCGCTCGTTGAAAACATTCAGCGTGAGGATCTTGATGCTGTAGAGGTGGCAATTAGTTTCCAAAGGCTGATCGAGGAATGTAAACTCACCCAGGAACAATTAAGCGACAGAGTAGGCAAACAAAGATCAACTGTGGCAAATTATCTCCGGCTTCTTAAACTGCCTGCTGAAATCCAGCTGGGCATAAAGAACAAACAACTGATGATGGGCCATGCGCGTACACTTGTTAATATTGAAGATCCGAAAAAACAAATAAATGTTTATTATAAAATCATCGATGGTGAACTCTCTGTGCGTCAGGCAGAAGAGCTGGTCAGACAAGTGCAATCTGAAAAAAGCAAAGATTCCGGGAAGATTGAAAAGAAGAGGAAACTGAATGATGATTTTACACAACTTTCGGACCATCTTAATAAGATATTTTCAGCCAAGGTAAACTTCAGAATAAACGAAAACGGAAAGGGTAAGATCGTGATCCCATTTGAAACCCCGGATGAGATGGAACGCATTTTAGGAGTATTTGACCGCCTGAACTCCTGAAAATAATTATCTTTATCGCGCCGTTTTACTGGTTTTAGAATATAAAGACCGGTTTGTGTTTATTTTGAAGACTTTTCACAAAATACTGATTATAATTATCCTGCAATCGTTTTGTTTACAGCAGAACATGTTTGCTCAGGACACACTTGCTGTTGCCAAACCTTTAAGGCACAGGTTTAAACCTGAGACACTTAAGGCAACAATGATGGCTGTATCCTTCCCTGGTCTGGGTCAGATTTACAACAGGAAATTCTGGAAAATCCCAGTAGTTTATGTGGGTTTCGGCGCTCTTATATATACTGCCGGATTCAATTCAAAGAATTACATCTTGTATATGAAAGCCTATCAGGATTTTACAGATGCAATAAAAGAGACAGACAGCTATCTCAAAGTGATACCTCCCTCTGTGGATCGAAATACCTATGATCCTCTCTGGAATCCAAAGGGTTACGAACTTTCAACTTATTCATATTATAAGGAGGCAATGCTTCGGATGGTAGATTATTATAAAAGATACCGGGATCTTTCGTATATTGGCATCGCCGGATGGTATCTTATTTCGATTCTTGATGCAAATGTTGATGCCAGTCTTTTCAACTATGATATAAGTCCTAATCTTGATATTGCAGTCGCCCCGATGCAATTATCGTTACCTGGAGGGTTTGTTGGGGCAGGGATAAATGTGAGCGTGAAAGTAACTTTTTGAAAAATTTATTTAATATGAAATTTACAGCAGTACTAATAACATTTTTCATTGCAGTTCTGAATGCCAGTGCAGCATCAGAGTCAGACACTATCATTATTAAATCAGACAATAGTAGTGAAAGAATTGCCCGGGATCTTGATAGCCTGGTCAATACGTGGTATGTTAAAATAGCTATCAAGAATAACCTGAAGGAATATCTGGGTGACTCTATAGGATTACAGTGTCCTGATACAGTGTACGAAAGCAGGTTGAATAAAATTAACTCCATAATCAGACTGCCTTTCAATAATATCATCCGGAATCACATTGAGGTTTATACTATAAGGCAAAGGGAAAAATTCAGCGCAGTTCTGGGGCTGAGAGATTACTATTTCCCCATGATCGAAGATGTATTCGACTCCTATGGGCTTCCGGCTGAACTAAAATATATGGCTGTGATAGAATCGGCTCTCAATCCGAATGTTGTAAACGGACGTTCAGGAGCTACCGGTTTGTGGCAGTTCATGTACAGTACCGGCCGAATGTACGGGCTTATCATAAACTCTGTTGTAGATGAACGGAGAGACCCTGTAAAGGCAACCCATGCTGCTGCAAGATTTATTAAAGACCTCTATAGTATTTATAATGACTGGGTCCTGGTTATTGCTGCGTATAACTGTGGTCCCGGATATGTAAATAAGGCAATTAAAAGCTCAGGTAATAAGAAGGATTATTGGGACATATATTACAAGTTACCCAAGGAAACCAGAGGATATATTCCTCAGTATATTGCTGCAAATTATGCAGTAACCTACTATGCCGAACATAACATACAGCCATTACCTCTAAATATTCCTGTTGCTACCGACACTATTATGGTTAATAAGGATATTCATCTGGTACAGATCTCTGAAGTGATGAGGATTCCATTGGGAGAGCTCAAGGCACTCAACCCACAATATAAGACGGGCTTTGTCCCCGGATCTTCAAAACCACAGGTTCTTACTTTGCCAATGAACCATCTGGGAGATTTTATTGATTTGAATGATACAATAAGACAATACAAATCAGATGTTTATTTAAATAAATCAACCCGTATTGCCGAACCATCGCGCTCTTCTTATATGCCCACTGATATAAAAGGCAAAACAAAACTGATTTATACGGTCAAGAATGGTGATAACATAGGATTCATATCGGAGTGGTATAAAGTAGGGCTATCAGATCTCAGGAACTGGAATAATATTTACCGAAACACAATCAGGGTAGGACAGAAACTGGTGGTTTACGTTGATCTTTCAAAAACTGAATACTTTTCGAAGATCAATATAATGTCACTTGAAGATAAACAGGCAATGGTAGGAAAAGCAGCAACATCCAATTCCCAGACGCTGGCTACAATGGCTCCTGTTGAAACTGATGGTGAGTTTATTACTTATACAGTTCGTAATGGAGATACAATATGGGATATTGTAAAAATGTTCGATAATGTTACTACATCCCAGGTACTTGCTTTGAATAACCTCTCTGATGCGGGTAAGATAAAGATTGGGCAGAAGCTGAAGATCAAGAAAAAGGACTGATTCTGTTTTAATATATGCGCCCTCTAAGGTCATTCCTGTTGTTACTGATCTTTCTGGCCTGTTTCACCGGTCTTCATTATATAATTCCAGCAAAGCAACTGTTTCCTTCTATTTACGAGTTTATTCCGGCTGAATTTTTAAGTGTTTTAATATCAGAAAGTAAGAGTCCGGATATAATTCAAAATTATCCGTCAGATACTGTTAAATTAATCGTTGCAGATACTCTTGCAGCAATCGATTCGTTTCCTGCAATTCCTGAAAATCTGTCAGTCAATCCTTTGGAGAAGATTCTTGATTCTCTCAGGTTTTCAAAAGGACAGGTGAGAGTAATTTATTATGGGGATTCACAAATTGAAGGTGACCGGATCACTTCTTACCTCCGTCAGACATTAAGAAAGGGTCGGGGAGGAACAGGCCCCGGACTGTTTTTGCCTCTGATACCCGTAATGTACACTAAATCATTCTGGTTACGATCATCGTCAAACTGGAAAAGGTATAATTATCTTTCTTATAAAAGTGGTGAGATTTCGCACCGGAACTTTGGTCCTTTTATGGCTATTTGTCGTTATTTGCCTGAAGGAGAAACTGCATCTGAGCCCGTAAAGGCCTTTGTCAGGATCAGACCGTCAAAAGTTGCTGACAGTGCCTCAGCTCAGTATGATAATCTACGGATATTTTATGGAAACACACAAGGTACTGTAAATATTGTAGTTAGAGCTGACGGTAAAGAACTATTTACTGATACCTTAATGAGGGGAGGAGGTTACAATGAGGTCAAATGCCCGTTAATTGGAGCAAGAGATATTCTGATCGAATTTGAAGGTAAGGTAAGCCCTGATATTTATGGTATCAGTATCGAAAGTGAAAATGGTGTTATTGTAGATAATATACCTCAACGTGGAAGTGCGGGACTCGAATTTACTATGGTTGGCAGGGATAACCTCAGGAAATCGTATGAAAAGCTATCTCCCGACCTGTTCATTCTGCACTATGGTCTGAACATTGTAAAGAATGTAAGAAACGATTATTCATATTATCAGAAAGGATTGGTCAGGCAGATCTCGCTTCTTAAGGAAATTTCACCTCAAACCCCGATATTAGTTATTGGTGTTACAGATATGGCAGTAAATGAGGGTGATAGTATACAATCCTACAGGAATATTCCTGCAATAATTGATGCTCAGAAACAAGCCACCCTTAAGGCTGAGGTGACTTTCTGGGATTCATACAGGGCTATGGGTGGCAAATCGTCGATCATTAAATGGGCAGATAAGAAACCTCCTCTTGCCCAGAAAGACTTCATTCACTTTACATATACTGGAGCAGATACACTGGCAGGTATGCTGGTGTCTTCCTTATTTGTAAAACCGGGCATTGATACCAATAAACTGGCAAGGGATACTGTGCCCAAAGCCTATGTCCCGATAGCGCCGATGGTCATTATAGATAATAATCAATCTGATACGGGGAAAAAAAGCCGTATTGAGACTTTAGTAAAATCTGTCTTAAATTATAACCCTGATAAAGCGTTTGTTTTTACATCACCTGCCTTCTGGATATTCTTTCTTTTTGTACTGGCCGGGTATAGCCTTGTATATAAGAAATTGATGATAAGAAATGTGTATCTGTTTTTGATAAGCCTCTTCTTTTATTATAAAGCAGGCGGATTGTTTTTATTTATCCTGATTTTTGTAACTGTAATTGATTATACCTGCGGATTATTGATCTATAAATCCAGGAGAACTGCCGGGCGAAGGTTTTTTGTTCTTCTAAGCATAATCTCAAATCTCGGGCTTCTTGGTTATTTTAAATATACAGGATTTATTATCAGCACGATAAATGAGTTATTCGGAACACAGTTCAGAGTTTATGACCTTCTTTCAGGTTTTTCAAATTCAATTCTCGGAACATCCTTTGATATCAGCTATATAATACTTCCAGTCGGTATATCCTTTTTTACTTTTCAATCGCTTAGCTATACATTTGATATTTACAGGAAAAAAATGGAGCCGGTCAGGAATATTGTCGATTTTGGCTTTTATGTTTCCTTCTTTCCTCATCTTGTTGCGGGACCCATTGTAAGAGCCTCTGTTTTTATTCCTCAGATATATCAGGAGTTTAAGCTTTCAAGGCATGAATTCAGCCATGCACTTTATATGATTTCAAAGGGATTAATTAAAAAAATAATTATCTCCAATTTCATTGCAATTAATCTTGTTGATCGTGTTTTTGATGCCCCGGCAATTTATTCCGGGTTCGAAAATTTACTTGCAATATACGGATATGGTCTGCAGATTTACTGTGATTTTTCGGGTTACACAGATATTGCAATAGGGGTAGCATTGATTCTTGGATTCAGATTACCTGTAAACTTTAACTCACCCTATAAGGCAAGGAGCATAACAGATTTCTGGAAGAGATGGCATATTTCGCTATCACAGTGGCTGCGTGATTATCTATATATTTCATTAGGTGGAAACAGGAAGGGGAAATTCCGTACCTATATAAACCTGATGATCACCATGCTTCTGGGTGGATTGTGGCATGGTGCTTCTTTAAAATTTATTATTTGGGGAGGTCTGCACGGCTTTGGGCTGGTTATTAATAAGATATGGAGTTCCATTTTTAAAAGGCAGGTAAGGAGAAGCTGGATTGGACGGGCGTTTAATATTTTTATTACCTTTCAGTTTGTAAGCTTTTGCTGGATCTTTTTCAGAGCTTCCGATCTGGATAGCGTGAAGATTATGTTAAAACAGATACTTGAGAATTTTTCTCCGGGATCATATATGACAGTTCTCCCTGCCTATAGCAGCGCCCTTTTATTAATGGCTGTGGCTTATATAATTCATTTTCTGCCGGAAAGAACAAAAGAATCATACAGGGGATTATTTATTAAAATCCCGATTGTTGCTCAGCTTGCGGTAATTATGCTGGTTGCAATACTGCTATTTCAGATGAGGACTACGGAAGTAATACCGTTTATATACTTCAGATTCTGAATTTGACTCTTGAATATTATAAATAAGTATTCTGGATTTTTTCTCCTTTTACAAACGGCGCGATAGCCCGGTTGTAAATACCCTGTACATAAGCGATTGCCATACCATAGTTGGTAACCGGCACTCCGGCTTTAATAGCTGACTGTAACCTGTTATGAAGCTGTTTCCTGGTTATCATGCAGCCACCACATTGTATTACAAGCGAGTAGTCAGTAATGGGTCTGGGCAGCGTATCAAGTCCTGCAACAACATCGTATTCAATCTTTTTGCCGGTAAAATTGGTTATCCACCGGGGAATTTTAGTTCTTCCGATATCATCGCAGGAAACATGATGAGTACATGATTCAAGAAGAAGTACCCTGTCACCGTCTTTTAATCCGGATATCTTAGGGGTACCTTTGAGGTAGTTATCAAAATCACCTTTGAAACGGGCAAGCATAATACTAAAGCTTGTCAGCGGAATATCTTTCGGAATGGATGCATCGGCTTTTACAAATACCTGCGAATCAGTAATTGCCAGAGCCGGTTTTATCTTGGTTTTTTTCAGGAAAGCATCAACCTCTCTCTCTTTTAAGACTATGGCAACGGCTTCATTGTCAAGAATATCTCTGATGGCCTGCATTTGAGGAAGAATGAGTCTTCCGGCAGGAGCTTCAATATCGATAGGGGTAATGAGAATTACAATATCACCATAGCTGATGAGATCACCCAGCAAAGTCGGAGTTTTATATGAGTGTTCGGGAATTGTGTCACGGATGAGGGTTATAAGCTCCTCATAATTTCGTTTATCGATTGATGAAAATTCAAAGATTGAAGTCCCTGTAATTGATAATATCTTATTTTTAAATTCAATTGTAGGCTCCTGGATGTCAGATTTACTGTGTATTACAATAAATGGAAGATCATGATCAGTAAACTTTTTCAAAAGTTCATCTTCAAATTTCCCCCAGGAATTATGAGTCACAACAAGCAGGGCAAGATCGATAGTTTCAAGGGTCTGGACCGTCCGGTCAACTCTTTTCTGTCCAAGGTCACCGGAGTCATCTATACCTGCAGTATCTACCAGTATCACAGGACCAAAACCCGTGATCTCAAATGATTTTTTAACGGGGTCGGTTGTGGTACCTGCATGGTCGGATACTATGGCTATTTCCTGACCTGCCAGGCAGTTGATCAGACTGCTTTTACCGTTATTACGACGGCCATAAATACCAATATGCGGTTTTGACTCTCTTCCCTTTGAAATCATTTTGAGAAATTTGCTGCAAAATTAGCAAATTTTTCTTCATTTAGAGACGCCCAATTTGGGCGTCTCTACGATGAATGCGGATTGGTTTCAAAGATCATCAAGGGAAAAGCCCAGTTTTAACAGATTTCCCGGTTCCAGTATGGATCGAAGTTTTATTTCATCAATCAATTTCAGAATGTTGTTCGCCTCAAAGATATCAATCTTCTTATCTTTCATTATTTTGGCGAGTTCAGCTGCCTTATGGTAGCCAATATGAGGACTTAAAGCGGTGGTTACTGACGGACTGTTTATAACTGCCTCATAGCTGGCTGTTTCGTTTATAATCAGTCCTGTAAACAGATTGTTCAATAATGTTACATTGCATGAGATAAGCAGATTAATGCTTTCAATAATTGAGCATCCGATAACCGGAAGATATGCATTTAGTTCAAGTGAACCCTGGCCACTAAGCGAGGAGATAAGTACATCGTTGGAATATATTTTATGTGCTGAGGAGATGACAAATTCCGGTATTACAGGATTAATCTTCCCCGGCATTATTGAGCTTCCAACCTGCCGGGAAGGGATTGCAAGGATCTTTTCTCCGACCAGGTCCGAAGAAAGAATCCGGAAGTCCGAAGACATTTTTTCAAGATTTACTGCATGCGCCTTAAGAGTAGCATGGATCTCAACCCATTTGTCCATATTGGATGTAGCGTCTGACAGGTTTTCACTATGTGCAAGAGGCAGTCCTGTCAGATTCCGCAATTCAGGGACAACTTCCATAATGAAAAACCGTGGTAATGATAGTCCTGTACCTGTTGCGCCACCACCAAGATTGACCTGTTTGATTCTTTCGGAGCATTTTGACACTCTCCACCAGTCACGTGAAAGGGCTTCATTGTATGTACTGAAGAGTATTCCGAATGAAGATGGGACGGCTGCCTGCATCTGAGTATATCCCGGACGAAGCTTCTCCCTGTATTTTTTTTCAAACTCTTCCACCTTCTGCCGAAGCATATTTATTCTTTCCTCGAGGGATTGTAAAAGGTTCATTACAGCAACAGTGAGAGCTGTTGGTATTACATCGTTTGTTGACTGATAAATATTGGCATCTTCAGTTGGATCAATATAATTATATTC